>ERZ833515.1729-NODE-1729-length-14290-cov-16.506358_pt1 | contig 14290 bp, 12 predicted proteins | sample MGYA00519949_ERZ833515 | MGnify/ENA primary metagenome ERZ833515 (study PRJEB31850, sample SAMEA3708741) | human gut metagenome | biome: human gut; feature: human-associated habitat; material: faeces | place: China | collected 2014 ...
CCTGGCTCAGGCCGGCCAGCGTTTCCAGACGCTCCATCTCCTTGGCGCGCAGGGCGTCGATCTCGGCCAGACGGGCGTCGGCCTCGGCGGTACGCTTCTTCAGGTCCTCTTCCTTGCGCTCCAGGGCTTCGGTCTTGCGGTCCAGGGCATTTTCCTTCTGGTCAATGCGGTTTTCCTGACGGCTGATCTCAGCACGGCGCTGTTTGATCTCCTTGTCGGCCTCTGCCTTCTGGGCATCGACCTCGGCCTTCAGCTTGAAGGCCTCGTCCTTGGCTTCCAGAACCGCTTCCTTGCGCTTCTGGTCTGCGGTCTTGATCGCTTCGTTCACCAGGCGGGTCGCCTCGGCTTCGGCGCTGCCGATCTGTGCTTCGGCGGTCTTTTTCCGGTTGTTGTAACCAACAAAATAGCCCGCAGCTGCACCGACAACACCCACGATCAGGGCCACGATCACTTCGATCGCGGTCATCGTGTTCACTCTCCTTTGTTCTGATTTTTCATTCAGGTTCAAACAAGCAGGAGACGCTGTGCGGCAGGCTGTGGGCAACGATCTATAAGGGAGCCTTCCATGCAAAAAGTGACAACAAAAATCACACGCGCAGGCAGACCCTGCACGGGCATTGCGGCTTTTTTCTATCCGGTTCTGGCTTATATAAAACAGGCGCGCTTCGCCTGTGGAGAAACTCCGGTCACGGGGACGACCTGCACACAGCGTCTTTTATTCCATACTACTAATTATATTACGAAACATTTGCACGCTTGTCAAGGGAAAACCGGCTCCTGCCGCATATTTTTTGTGCACATGGCCGATTTTATGCCGCAAAAACCCCGGTGTATCTGCATACACCAGGGCTCATTCTGCATCATTATTCCAGATACATCCTCCGCAGGCGCATCCGCCGGGCGGGAGTCAGGCCGTACTCCCGGGCCAGATACTCCTCCGCGCTGCCGCACGCTTCCCGGATGACCTGCAGCACATAGGGTGCCGCACCCGGATCCACGCCCGCCTGTGTGCAGAACCGCATCCGCTTGGACGGGTCGGCAGCGATCTCTTCCGCGTGGCCCGCCAGGAGGGCGTCGATCTCGGCCTTGCGGCAGACATTCGTCTGCACAAAGTCCGCGCAGATCGTCTCGTCGGACGCACCCAGCGCCAGCAGGATCAGCATGGCGGCCACGCCGGTGCGGTCCTTGCCGGCAGAGCAGTGGAACAGGATGGGCGTCTCGCCGGCTTCCAGCGCCCGGAACAGCTCCTTGAAGGCCTTGTTGCCGAACAGCATCTGTCGGTACATCCGGTACAGGATGTTCTCGCCCTCCCGGGCGGTGCGCATCATGCGCTCGATGTCACCGGGGGCAAAGCTGATCTCATGGCCGTCGTCGCCGCACAGGGCACAGATCTGCACCAGCCGGGCACCGTCCGGCACATAGTCCGGCTCGGCCTGGGCCTCGGCAGTGCTGCGCAGGTCCAGAATCAGCCGCAAGCCCAGCGCATCCAGCCGGGCACGGTCCGCCGGGTCGGTGAGCCGCGCGGTGCACACGCCGCGCCAGATCTGGCCCCAGCGCACGGTCTTGCCCTCATCGGCCGGATAGCCGCCCAGCTCCCGGAAGTTGGTCGCACCCGCAAAGGGCAGCTGGGTACCAGGGGCCGGGTGCACCGGAGCGGCAGGCTTTGCCGCCGTGCTGGACAGCACCGGGAAGTTGTAGAAGGGCTTGGCCGGACGGCCCCGGCGCGGCGGCAGTGAGGTGGCCCCGCCCAGCACCTCCATCAGGTAGCTGCGCAGCAGGTCGATGTAGGCCGAGGTATAGTCCCGGCGCTGTACCAGCGACACGCACAGCGGGGGCAGGTCCTCCAGCAGCACATCCCGCACCCGGTCCAGCTCCCGCCGGGCACCGGGCTCGTAGCGGGTCAGGCAGGTGCACAGCTGCTCCTGCACCAGATAATAGGCCTGGTAAAAGCTGGGGCCGATCTCGGCGTTGGGCGCAAACCCGGCCCGGGCACAGGCCGACCACAGCGGACTGAACAGGTCCTGCCGCAGGCTGGGCAGCAGCACCCGCTGCCCCCGCAGGTCGGCCAGCGGGATGCTCTCCCGGTCCCAGAAGGGGTGACCGCGGGGCACCAGCAGGCAGGCAGGGTCGGCCCGCAGGGTGGTGCGGGCCAGTACCGGAGCCGCACAGCCCAGGTCGATGACCAGACCGGCGTCCAGCTCGCCCTGCTCCACGGCATCGGCCACAGCGTCGTTGTCCAGCAGGCGGAACCGCATCTCCACATGAGGGTACTGCTGGCGGAACTTGTCCAGCTGCGTTTCCAGCCCAGGCAGGTAGTCCGGCACCAGCGCCACGCTGATGCCGATGTGCACCGGCTGGGCCGACTGGATCTCGGCCCGCAGGGCGGCCTGCATCTGCTGGAACTGCTCCACCACCGGGGTGGCATGGCGCTGCAGGCTCATGCCGCGGTCGGTGAGGGTGAGTTTGTGGTGGGCACTGAGAAACAGCGGCCCGCAAAGTTCCGCTTCCAGCGCAGAGATGCTCTGCCGCAGCGCCTGCCGCGACAAAAACAGCCGCTGTGCGGCCCGGGTATAATTCATTTCTTCGCACAATACCAGAAAGTAGTGCAGCTGGCGGATGTCCATGGTTTCCTCCTGCGGATGTTTGTCATAAATAAAGAATACCGCCTTTTCCGGCAATTGTAAAGCCGGTGGACCTTCTTCCCGGTCACATTTTTTGCTGCGCTCTGCATTCCGCCGTATCACGCCGTCACGTGGACCGCATTTTCCCGGACGGCATCAATGGTTTCCATCAGCTCACCGTTCTCGTCAAAATCCGGCAGGCGGCCGTACTTCATCTTTTTGATGGCCGGGAACACCCGCTGCTGCATGGTGAGGAAAATCTCACGGGAGTCCTTATCCTTGAACTTGCTCCACCGCATGGACTGGCCTGCCGCACTGGCGGGGAAGATGTGCTCCATCTTCTCGCCCGCCATGCTCTCAAACTCTTCGGTGGCAAGCTCCTTTTTGTCCAGCGACCGGATGAACATGAGATAAGTCAGCTGCTCGATGCCGGTTTTATGGCAGGGTTTAGGACATCCGAACAGACACCGTTTGATATAGAAATGAGGTTCACCATGAATAAATTGCTTACCTGCCGCTATAACATGGACACCAACCAAGTGGAAGCCCGGTTTGAGGATGGCACCACTCTTGCCATCGACTGCATCGCTGTGGAGGACGAATACGGCAACACCCCGGCACAGCGGGCGGAGCTGGACTGGCTGCTGTACAACAAGCCCTTGGAGTATGCACAACTCGTGTTGAGTAGCGAGATGGCGTACTATCTTTTCCTTGGCTGCAATCACGGCAGACTGGAAGATTAAGCACGCCTCATAAAGAACACGATGCCCACCGGCCTATGGTTTCCATAAGCCGGTGGGCATGTTCGTTAGCCTGTGCTCCGTTTGACCTTATAAATCAGACAAAGCAATTGGTCCTTGAAATTTTATAGCAGGCTCAAAGCATCTTCGTCACCCACGAGGGTGAAGTCGGGGTGCATCTGCAGGATGCTGGCGGGCACTTCGGGAGTGACCGGGCCGAAGAAGGCCTTCTTGACGATCTCGGCCTTGCTGGTGCCGTTAACCACCATCAGCACCTTGCGTGCCTGCATGATGGTTTTGATTCCCATGGTATAGGCCTGCTTGGGCACCAGATCCTCGTGGCCGTCAAAGAATCGCTTGTTGGCCTCAATGGTCTCCTGGGTCAGGTCCACGCAATGGGTCTCCAGCTCAAAAGCCTCGCCCGGCTCGTTGAAACCGATGTGCCCGTTGAGGCCAAGGCCCAGCAGCTGCAGATTGATGCCGCCTACACTGTGGATGATGGCATTGTACTTTGCACAGGCATCGGCAGCATCGGGGTTCGTGCCATCCGGCAGGTTGGTCTTTGCGGGGTCGATGTTCACACAGTCGAACAGGTTACGGTGCATGAAGCTCCAGTAGCTTTCCGGGTGCTCCTTGGGCAGTCCGCGTTACTCGTCCAGGTTGACGGTGGTCACCTCGAAAAAATTGATGTCGCCCTTGTTGTACCACTCCACCAGCTGCTTGTATGCGCCCACAGGGGTGCCTCCGGTGGCCAGGCCTAGCACGCAGTTCGGTTTCATGATGACCTGTGCGGAAATGATATTGGCCGCCTTGCGGGACATGTCCGCATAATCTTTTGCACGAATGATCTTCACTGCAAACAACTTCGCTTACTTATTATCGCACAGCTTGTGGGCCAGCTTCATCACGTTTTCGGCATTACCGATGGCATAATCCAGAGAGGGAACTTCTGCGATGGGCAGCTTGATTTCCTCCTGCAGCTGCTTCAGGCGGTAGCTCACCTGGGGAGCCAGAAGCACGCACTCGTAGCCATTCTGCCAGGTCTCCACAGCCTCGCCAGTCCCCATAGCCTGAATCTCCAGATCCTCACCGTGTGCGTCAGCCCAGGTCTTCATCTTCTTCATCAGGATGCTGCTGGACAGACCGCCAGCGCAGCAGAGCAAAACTTTCATAATAAAAAGCTCCTTTCAAATCATCTCACCGCACACAGAGGTGCGGAGAAAAACATTTTAGGTCAGATCCTCGCCATTTGTGGCGATGCACTTTTTGTACCAGTAGAAAGAATCCTTGCGGTAACGCTTGAGCGTACCAGTGCCATCGTTGTTTTTATCCACGTAGATAAAACCGTAGCGCTTTTTCATCTCACCGGTGGAAGCGCTTACCAGATCGATGCAGCCCCAGGGGGTATAGCCACGCAGGTCTACGCCGTCTGCCATAGCAGCCTCCATGGCCTGCACATGCGCCTTGACATAGGCGATGCGGTAGGGGTCGTGCACAGTGCCGTCTGCTTCCAGTGTGTCGGAAGCGCCGAGACCGTTCTCCACGACCATGAGCGGCAGATGATACCGAGCGTAGTACTCGTTCAGAGAGTAGCGCAGGCCGTCCGGGTCCAGGCTCCAGCCCCACTCGCTGTACATGAGGTAGGGGTTCTTGGGGCCCATGTTCAGGTTGCCGCCTGCCGTCTCAGTGACCGGGTGGGTGGTAGCACAGCTGGTAGAGTAATAGGAGTAGGTGATCATATCCACCGTACCCTGCTGCAAGTCTACCACATCTTCAGGCGTTATGTCCAGATTCACGCCGTATTTTTTCCAGATCTTTGGTGCAAAGTATGGGTACGCACCCTTGGCCATCACGTCGGCAGTGTAGTAGATGCCTTCCTGCAATTTTTCCTGCACCAGCAGCACGTCCTTGGGGTCACAGGTCAGTGGGTAGGTACTGGGTCCACCGCCGATCATGCAGCCCACCACATTTTCAGGATCGATCTCATGAGCACGTTTCACGGCACGGGCGCTGGCCACATACTGGTGGTGCAGCAGCTGGAAATCCTGCCGGATGTTCTCTGCCGGGTAACCAGGGATCAAATCCTTGATCATGAGGGGCACGTTGATCTCATTGAAGGTCAGCCAGTATTTCACCAGGCCCTTGTACTCCCGGAAGAGCGTCTCAGTATAGCGGTCAAACAGCTCGATCAGCCTGCGGTTCTTCCAGCCGCCAAACGTTTCTTCCAGATACAGCGGCACATCGTAATGCTGGATGGTGACCAGCGGCTCGATGCCGTACTTCTTCAATTCCAGAAATACGTTCCGGTAAAAATCCAGACCAGCCTGATTGGGCGTTTCCTCCACGCCGTTGGGGTAAATGCGCGTCCAGGCGATGGACATGCGGAACACCTTGAACCCCATCTCCGCAAAGAGGGCAATGTCCTCCTTGTAGTGATGGTAAAAATCAATGGCTTCGTGGTAGGGGTAGTTGTACCCCGGCAGCACGGCACGGTGTGCGCCCTCCGGCAGCGGCTGGAAGACCATCACCTTGCCGGGGTTGCCGTCCTTATCGATGTAGGTCGCATAGCGGGGTTCCGTCAGGGAACCGGCGGTCTGCACGTCCGAAGCGGCAAGGCCCTTGCCGCCCTCGTTCCAGCCGCCTTCACACTGGTTGGCAGCGGTAGCACCGCCCCAGAGGAAATCCTTCGGGAAAGACATGGGGACGCACCTTCCTTTCTAGTTTTCAGAAGTTGAAACCGAACGGGGTGGAGCCCTTCATGTAGGGCAGCAGTTCGACCTCACGGGGGTCAATGTGACCCACCACGTTGGTCTTGCCGTAGTTCTTCATGGGCTTACGAGCGATCTGCACCTCACCGGCGTACTGGCCATAGAGGTTGTTGTCGATCAGCACGTCACCGGGCTGGATGTCCACGGTGTTGAAGGGCTCGGTCGCCTCTCGCAGCATACGGCTCTCCAGGGTGCGGATGATCCACTCGCCGCTGTCGCCACGAACGGACAGGTTCATCCGCAGGCGCTTCTTCATGCTCTCGGGCAGGCCTTCGGCCGGGGTCATGTGGAACATGATCTTGGTGCTGTTGGCGGCGGCCATGGCTTCCAGCTCGGCATCGGTGGCGTAGGCGTTGGCGATGATGATATCGTTGACATACCCCATCATCACATAGTGCCCCACCTGGATCTCAATGGGCCAGTCACGGTGCATTTCCAGCGTGGGCAGACCCTCGGTGACGGGCCAGGGGCCAAAGGCCTCCGGGTTTTGGGAGGTAACGAAGGACTGCAGACGCAGGTTGTGCTTGACCATGGGTGCAGATCCCTTTTCAAAGTGCTCCAGAGAAACGCCGGTGTAGCGGTGCGGATAGTAGTTGTGGCAGCCCAGGATCATATCACGGTCACCGCCGGCAGCCAGTACATGACCCACATGATCCTGCGTGTTGCAGCCGTTCACGCAGATCTTGATCCCCTCTTTGTTCTTGGAGAGGAAGGCTTCTTCCATATCGTTCAGGCCCAGATCCAGACGCAGGATATCCACCTGCAGCTCGGTGAAGAAAGACAGATCCAGCGGACCGTGGAAGAAGCTGGCGTTGATGCCCATGCGTTCAAACATCATGGGGTTCACATCGGCTTCGATCTCAAAACCCAGCTCCTTGGCCTTGGCCAGCAGGGGCTTGTAGCGATCGATGGTCTGCTGGCGGTCACCTGCGCCCAGCAGAGCGATGAACAGCAGGTCAAAGCCCAGCTTTGCAGCCTTTTCCATATAAGCCACATCCTGCTCAAAGGTGCTGCGCTCAGGGTACAGGGAGATGCCCAGTCTTCTCTTTTGCATTTCAGTTTCTCCTTAAATGTTTATTCTGTGTGATAAAAACCGAAAAAGCGAGCCGATCCATGCCGACCGGCCCGCTTTTTTCAACCGGCTTTGGGTTCCAAAGTGGTAAATTTACAGTTGTAAGGGTTGCCTGGTTCTTGCAAGATCACTTGTTCTGGGCAGCCAGTTCAGCAGCTTCGGCAGCAGCCTCTTCCTCGATGCACTGCTTCTCGTAGATCTTGTAGAAGGGACGCCAGATTAGCCAGCAGATCGGGAACATCAGCAAAGAGTAGATGACATTGCGCCAGTCCAGCGTGCTCAGGAAGGTACCGAACACCACCGGCATCGTGGTCATGATCAGCACCTGGGGATAAGCCATCAGGTGCAGGTTCCATGCAACCAGTGCCAGTGCAGAGCAGACCAGCGGGCACAGCATGAAGGGGATCAGCAGGAGGCCGTTATACATGATGGGATAGCCGAAGATGGCAGGCTCGTTGATGCCGAACAGGCCGGGCACAAAGGATGCCTTGGAAACAGCCTGGATGCGCTTGGATTTGCTCTTGAGACCCATCAGAGAGAAGGGCATGGTATTGCCTGCACCGCCCATGATGCCGTTGCCGAGCATCAGGAACACGGGGAAGAACTGCAAGGGCTGGCCAGCGGCAGCCAATGCGGAGTTTGTAGTGTAAGCAGTGATGTAAGGCACCATCAAAACGGTGAAGATCACGCTGGTGCCGTGGATACCAAAGAACCAGCACAGCTGTGCCAGTGCGATGACCAAGAACATACCCGGAGTGGAAGTAAGGAAGTTGACCGGGACAGACAGTGCAACAGTGATCAAGGTCGCCAAGGTCAGGGTGCCGCCGGAAACAGCAGAGATGATCAGGGAGATGCCGTACCAGACGATGATGTTCACACCCATGGGGATGATGGCATTGAAGGAATTTGCGATTCCTTCGGGCACAGCATCGGGCAGCTTGATGGTCCAGTCGTGGTCGATGACGAACTTGCTGATGGCCACAGAGCACAGACCAACGATGATAGCCACGAACAAACCACCTGTGCCCAGCTTGCCCAGATTCAAAGCGTCAAAGGTGGAAGTAACGCTGCCATCTGCTGCCAGAGTGGAAGCAGAGACCGGAGGAGAGACCACCAGAATGTAACTGACCAACGCAGTGATAACGGACTGCATCTGGTTCATCTTCTTGCGTTTTGCAAAGTTCCAGGACATGGAGAAGGCCATGAAGAAACCCATCAGGCCCATGGTCAGCTTATAGGGCATATAGAATGCCTGATAGGATGCACTGGAAGTATCCCAGCCGAACATTGCGCCAACAGCACAGACGATCTGGATGACGGCGCCGATCATGATCAGGCCCATGGTAGCGCCCATGCCGCCGGAGATGGTGGAAAAGATCTCGTTGGAGGCCAGTTTCTGGCTGCCAACCTGCAATTTTTTCATGAACGCACTCTCGGCAAAGCGTTCAATTGCGCCTTTTTTCTCGTTTGCCATGAGAAAATCCTCCTTTTAAACAGGTGTGTGAACAGACGGACAGGGATGGCTTCGTTTTCCGTTTTCCTTTTTCTTGCAAAAAATGTGTGCACCGGCAGGCTTACTTGTCTGCCTTTTTCTCGTGCAGCTCAATGAGCTCTGCAATCAGCTCCTGTGCCAGCATACTGGTCATCAGGTGGTCCTGTGCGTGAACCAGCAGCAGATTGACCTGGGGGCCTTCGCCGTTGCCCTCATCGGTCAGCAGGCCGGTCTGGATGTGGTGCGCCTCCAGCGCCTTCTCTTGGGATTCTGCCATCAGCTTTTTCGCTTCCTCGTAGTTACCGGCTTTTGCTTCCTGCAATGCGTGGAACGCAGCGGCACGGGCATCGCCGGAGTGAACGATCAGCATCATGGAAGTGTCGATCAGCTCATCGGGGGTCATTGCCATAGGTATATTCCTCCTTCATCGGTTTGCGGCATCGCACGGCGGTGTGCCGCTTTCATTGGCCCGATTATACAGATGCCCGCCGTCCGGTGTCAAACCCGTTCTAAATGGCCTCCGGTGCCGAAATTTATACGCTCGTCGCGGATTTTAGACACTTCGTCCTTTCATTTTTCCGGGGCAAGGCCTATATTTGTAGTTTTTGCTCCTTTTTTTGTCCAAAATCCCCAGTTCCGGTAAAAATCATACTTTCAGATTTTCTTTTTCTTCATACACTACACGCGATTAATACCGGAACTGTTTTTCACAAAAATTTAAATTCCGGTCAAAAAAGCACAATATTCTATTCATTCTGAGTGGTCAAACGGAGAAATCGCACAAAAAAGGAGCCACGCTCCCGGCACAGCTCCTTTTTTGTGTTGCTTCTGTTTTGGCAGAGTATAATACACAAAGCCTCACAGTTTTTTGACGATTCCGATAATATAAGCCAGTTCGTCATCCGAGAACTGGATCCCGAATGTGTCCTCCACGCCCCACAGGATATCATGCAGATCATTATACAACCGCTTGTTCCGGCTGATGATCGCCTGCCGGTTCGTTTTCTCCGGCATGTTCTCCCCTTTTCGGATGCGCTCCACCGCGCAGGAAATATGCAGAAACAATCCCAACTCCTGGTCCTGCGTCAGCCCCTGCACTGCCTTTTTCAGCTGTGCCATTGCCTTTGGCAGACACCTGCGCAGCTTTTTGACATCAAAGCCGGGCATCTGCTCCGCCAAGTACGCATAGATCATCTCATAATTGACCTTGGTGCGCTCTTCCTCCGGCATCGTCAACAGGATATCCAGCTTGTCCACCGGGGTCTCAAACAGCTGCACGACCGAGATGAACGGGATATTATACAGCCCCGGATCATAGGTTCCCACCACGCAGACGATCTCATGGTTTTCCTTCAGATGGTTGATTTCGGTCAACAGCGCCTTGCGGTCATCCACTGCCAACGGGATGATGTCCGTATCGTTCATGGCAGCGTTCTTTTCCAGATAGTGCTTCATCTGCACCGCACCGCCCTCACCGGTCATACACAAGGTAATGATGACCTTGCTGCGGTGCGCACGACCGGACGGCTCGGCGATCTGTGTATAGAAATCGCGGCAGCTCTCCATAGCGCCTTCCTGCAGTTCATCCAGCGAACTGCAGCTGTTGGCCTTGCGGGCACAGTCCACCGCAATGAGCGTGCCGGGCAGCGCCACCGTACGGATCGGCACACCGGTTTCTTTGGTGATGATCTCGGCCATGGTGCGCAGGGAGCCCATATCGTACACTAGCAGGATGCCCTGCCCGCGGTTCAGCTCCTGCACTGCCGCCTTCAACTCGTCGTAAGCCTGCTGCATGTCCTTATCCAGCGGCATGTCATAGGCATATGCATTCCCGCAGCCTGCCAACGAATTGACCACGTCCACCATGGAGGACGCCGTGGAATCGCCATGCATGGCGACCAGCACGACCGGGCCGTTCTCACTTTTACGGTACAGGCTGGGGTCGCACAGGAACATCGTCATGAACACAGCCTCGTCGATGGAAAGCCGGATATCAAACTCCTGTTCGATCGCCGATGCAAAACGCATACACAGGGCGTACTCTTCCCTGCACTTTTCAACCACATCCAGGATGCGCTCATTGGATAGATTGTGCCGGGAAGAAGCCCCGCGTTCGATGGTAGAGGACAGATGCAGGCACAGCCCGTAAAACGTGGTTTCGGGGTATACCTTGTTGAATCTGGCCGCTGCCTCCTTCAGCATGGCATCCACCATATCCACGATCCGGCGATCCATCACCTTGCACAGGGACTCCCGGCTGACCTTGCTCTGGGTGATCCGGTTAGCGAACTGTTTCATATCATATTCCAGTTCTGCGTTGATGATGTGCCCGATGTCTTCATCCCCGATACCGCGCCCGCGCAGTTCTTCTGCTTTGCGGTCGATCGTATCATAGACCGAGGCGTTCAGCATCTGGTGCCCGATCTCCGGCAGGGAAGTTTCCCGAAGATTTTCCTTACGCATCGTATCTTCCGAGAAGGTATAGACATACTCCTGCGGGATCTGTGCTTCCAGCTCATCCCGGTATTTTTTGTAGTAGAGCAGGCCATGGCTTACCCCCGACGGGAAATCATTGAGGTAGAGGATCAGCTCCTTTTCTGCGCTGTTGAACGCATGGACGTACGCATTGGCGCAGCCAAGCCGGATATCATTCCGCAGCTGTTTGATGTTGTTCTCGCACCGGTACAGGCACAGGCTATGGAGCAGCTCCGCATTGACCCGGATGCCCCGTTTCATCCGAACGGCCTCATCGGTCAAAAACTGCCGCACCAGCGCAAAGCGTTCCGCAATGGAATGCGCCTGCAGGGAGGGCAGCTCGACTCTGGCTGAAAAATGCGCCGTCAGGGAATCCAGGATCACCGGGCGGGCTTTTTCGCTGGCCGAGCAGATCAGGACGACCTTTTGCAGTTCCTGGCCATCGCTGTCGATCATATCCAGCAGCCGTTCCCGCAGGCTGGAGGAAAGGTTGTCTACGCTGTCAATGAACAGCATCCCTCCCGCTGCATGCTGCATCGCTCCATCCGGGCCGAATAGCCGCTGCCCGACCTCTTTCTCCTGCCCTTCCGAAAGGTGGCAGGAAAACCGCTCAAATGGTGCCTGTTGCGCGATCACGTCGTTTTCCTGTGCAAACTGGTACATCAGATAGGCAAAGGTCGTTTTTCCCACGCCGGCCGCGCCAACGATAAGGGTGTTCAGGCTGTGCTCCGGGTACAGAATCGCCGCCTTGGCAAGCTGGATCATCGGTTTCAGACAGCCCTCACAGCCCGCCAGCACCTTGAAGCAGGAGGTTTCCTTCTGCACTGTATGCGGCAGATTGCAAGGTCGATAGCAGACAGGCCGCCCCGACAACTTTTCCAGTTTTCCTTCCTGCACCAGTTCATTCAACAGCGTGCTGATATTGGAACGCTGCATCTGCATCTTTTCGGCAATTTCCTGTGTAGTCGCACCTGTCTCCCGTTTGTCCGGCACCGTGGTGATCAGCCACTGCACGCAAGCCAACACTTCCTCTTTTTTGGTCATACGCTGCTCCATTCCGATTCGTCTTTGTGTATAAATGTGTATAATAGAAGGATAACGATTTCGCAGTAAAAATTCAAGTGTTTCAAAAAGTTTTGGGCAAAGACCTGTAAAAGCATTTATTGATTTTCCAGTAAAGCCTCCAGCGTGCAGACCTTCCGTCTTATAAGTCCTACTATCACCGCTTTATCACGATAAATTTTACAAAACCATCTTGACGCTCGCCGCAATCCGTGATACCCTTTATCGAAAATCCCACCGAGCTTGTCGGGGCAATGCCCCTCCATCTTGCTGCGCAAGACCGCTCTGCCGCTTAAAAGCCCCACTGGGGCTTTCATTGCTACGCAAACGCGGATTTTCCCGATTTACTTTTTCACGGGAGGGGTCGTGGCAGGAAACAGCAGTTACAAAAAAAGCCCCCACGATACCGACCTGAAATCAAAAAGACAACAGGAGCAGCTTGTAGGGGCTTTGAAAGATACCTCCACACAGCTCTCGAGGTCTGTGCTGAACACCGCAAAGGATGCCCAGGAAGTATCTTCTGACGCAAGTATAGCACATGAGAACGTCAAAAACAAGTGCCAGCCGGAGCGCAGGGGAAGCAAGGAATGATCCCTCTCAGGCGCTAACGCGCCAGCGGGAGCAGACTGAGAGGGTTTGCTCCGCGAGAAATTCCCCCAGTCTGCTGCGCAGACAGCCCCCTCGGAGATGGGGCCTTTGGCAGTACGGACAACTTTCCGGTTTTGCCAAGGGCTCCCTCTCTGAGGGAGCTGGCATCGCGCAGCGATGACTGAAGGAGTCTTACTTTATCACTCGATCAGGCCGTTCAGCAGGGACAGGCACTTGCGGCTGTGCAGCTTGCGGATGGCCTTTGCCTCGATCTGGCGCACACGTTCACGGGTGACACCGAAGTCGCGGCCCACTTCTTCCAGCGTGCGGGGGCGGCCGTCGTCCAGGCCGAAGCGCAGGCGGATGACCTTTTCCTCACGAGGAGTCAGGCTCTTCAGGGCCAGATTGATCTGCTGGGCCACCATGGCGCGGTCAGCGGCCTTGCCGGGTGCCTCGGCGTTCTCGTCGGCCACGAAATCGCCCAGAGAGGAATCCTCTTCCTCACCCACGGGGCTTTCCAGACTTGCCGGTTCCTGTGCCATGCGCTGGATCTCGCGCACACGCTCCACGCTCATGTCCATGGCCTTTGCCAGCTCTTCCGGGGTAGGCTCATGGCCGTTCTGGTACACCAGCTGGTTGGTGGCCTGCCGCATGCGGTTGATGGTCTCCACCATGTGCACCGGGATGCGGATGGTGCGGGCCTGGTCCGCGATGGCGCGGGTGATGGCCTGACGGATCCACCAGGTGGCATAGGTGGAGAAGCGGAAGCCGCGGTCACAGTCGAACTTCTCGGCAGCCTTGATCAGGCCGATGTTGCCCTCCTGGATCAGATCCAGGAATGCCAGATTGTGGCCCACATGCTTTTTGGCAATGGACACCACCAGACGCAGGTTCGCTTCGCTCAGGCGGCGTTTCGCCTCGTTGCGGATGGCGGGGTCGTCGCTTTCCAGCTGCTTGGCAACTTCAATTTCCGCTTCGCTCGTCAGCAGCGGAATGCGACCGATTTCCTTCAAATACATGCGCACCGGGTCGTCGGCAGAAATGACATCAGCTTCGCTCAGGTCGTCGTTCAGTGCGGGATCAGGCACTTCCATGGCAGCGGGGGATGCATCCGGGATTTCCGCGGAATCCACCACGGTCACGCCCAGACTCTCCAGCTTGTCCAGCACCTTCTCCAGCTGATCGGCCTCAAAAAAAGTATTGCCCAGACGATCGGTCACTTCCTGATAAGTGATCGTGCCTTTGTTTTTTGCGTATTCGTACAGTTCGTCAAGCGGTGACGGACGGCCATTCTGCGAAAGCGTCAAGTTGAACTCTCCTTCTTGTGATACAGCCGGGTTTTCCGGCTCGGTAGCGATAAACAAATTGCAATTTCCATAACGACTGCATTATTTCAGTCGGTTGATGGTGGCAGTCAGCTGCTTTGCTTCGTCCAGCGCCTGCATTTTTTCTGCGCCGGAGAGCGTTTTGAT
>ERZ833515.1734-NODE-1734-length-14256-cov-2.572072_pt1 | contig 14256 bp, 8 predicted proteins | sample MGYA00519949_ERZ833515 | MGnify/ENA primary metagenome ERZ833515 (study PRJEB31850, sample SAMEA3708741) | human gut metagenome | biome: human gut; feature: human-associated habitat; material: faeces | place: China | collected 2014 ...
TGTAAAAGAAGCAATTCCTAGACGTTAATTTTAGAAGATATACATCTTAAAATAACTCTGAAGCGGGGAGACGATAGTCTTTCCGCTTTTTTGATATTGTCTATTATTGTTGTATATTTACGCACCAAGAATAACACAACTAAAAAATAAGTATTATGACGTTGCCAAAACGGTCTTACATGAAAGTAACCGGACTTGCTCTCGCTTGCTCCTCGCTACTTTTTTCCTGTGTTCCCAAGGAGGTTCCGCAGGTGAATTTAATCCCTAAGCCGGCCCATATCGAGGTGACTGGCGGTTATTTCAAAGTAGATAGTAATCTCGTATTCGGGAATGATCAATCGGGTACGATCCGTTACGTGGTCGATGAGTCTTTCAATGGCGGAAATCCGGAGGGATATGCGTTGAATGTGACCAAGAAGGGGATCGAGTTGAGAGCCGCCTCTAAATCCGGATTGTTTTACGGGGAACAAACGTTGCGCCAGCTGTATACGTCGAAAGGGATTCCTTGCGTATCGATCCAAGATAATCCCCGTTTCCCGTATCGTGGCTTGCATCTGGATGTCTCCCGTCATTTCTTCCCGAAAGAGGAGGTGATGAAGTTATTGAACGTCATGTCTTATTATAAATTGAATACGCTTCATATGCATTTGACGGATGCCGGTGGTTGGCGTATCCAGATGGATAAATACCCGAAACTGACTACGGACGTGGCTTTCCGTACGGAATCCGATTGGCAGAAATGGTGGGATGGAAAGGATCGCAAGTATCTGCCGGAAGGAACTCCGGGGGCATATGGCGGTTATTTTACGAAAGAAGATATCCGTGAGATCGTGGATTACGCTACGGCCCGGCATATTAATATAATACCGGAAATCGAATTCCCGGGGCATTCGGACGAGGTGTTCGTGGCGTACCCGGAGTTGAGTTGTGCCGGTAAACCTTATACGACGGGTGATTTCTGCATCGGCAACGAGAAATCGTTTACGTTCATGGAGGATGTATTGTCCGAGGTGATCGAGTTGTTCCCTTCCGAATATATCCATATCGGGGGAGACGAGGCCGGGAAGGGAGCTTGGAAGACCTGCCCGAAATGTCAAGGCTTGATGCGCCGGAATGGGATGAAGGACGTGGATGAGTTGCAGAGCTATATGATTCATCATGCCGAGGAATTCCTGATTTCCAAAGGCCGCAAATTGATCGGTTGGGATGAGATTCTGGAAGGGGGCTTGGCTCCGGAGGCTACCGTCATGTCTTGGCGGGGCGAGGAAGGGGGAATCAAGTCCGCCCGCATGGGACACGACGTGGTCATGACACCGGGTGGTTATATGTATTTCGATTTCTATCAAGCCGATCCGAAGACACAGCCGTATGCCATCGGCGGTTATACGCCGATCAAGCGGGCGTACAGTTATAATCCAGTGCCTGTGGATTCGTTGACTGCCGAGGAAAGTAAGCATATCCTAGGGGTACAGGCGAATACATGGACGGAGTATATCAAGGATGAGAAGCATCTGGAGTATATGATGTTCCCTCGTGCCTTGGCGGTCGCCGAGATCGGATGGACTCCGCAAGAGGATCGTAGTTGGGAGGATTTTAAGCCTCGTATGAACGCGAATATCCCGGTTCTGCAACGGATGGGTATCAATACGTTCACGCTCTCGGACGAGATCGAGACCACGATGGAGGTAGATACCTTGCGGCGAGAGATCAAGGTCATGTTGGATGCGGAGAAATATCCGGCGGAGATACGTTACACGACAGACGGCTCTATTCCCGCCGCCTCTTCCCGGGTCTATAACGGCCCGATCGTGGTGAAAGACTCCGCTGATATCAAGGCCGCTATCTTCCGTGACGGGCAGCTTCAAGGAACGCCTACCGAGAAGAAGGTGGATTATCACCGGGGTATCAATAAGCCTATACATTATAATAGTAAGCTGTATAGCGGTTATATGGCGGGTGGCATGAACGCCTTGCTGGACGGCTACAGGGGAGGCTTGACTTATCTGGACGGTCGTTGGCAGGGTTATTTGAATGACTTGGATTGCGTGGTGGACATGGGCGAGGTGACGGATATCCATAAGGTATCGTCCCGCTTTATGCAATTGATCGGCCCGGGCGTGTACCAACCGGGAGAGGTGGAGTTGCTGACATCGGAAGACGGGGAGAGCTATATCTCGCAGGGAGTTATCCCTACTACGATATCCAATACGGATAAAGACCTGTCTTTTCAGGAATATACGTTTAACGGCGATTGGAAAGCCCGTTATATCCGTATCAAGGCAAAAGAGGCAAATAAGGGTTTCATCTTTACGGATGAGATCGTGATCTGGTAAGTATGAATCAATTAATTATCAACTAAAATACATTTATCAAATGAAGAAACAGTTAATGACCTTCCTGTTGTGTGGCAGTCTGTTCGCTACGGCTCAGCAACCGGTAGATTATGTGAACCCCTTCATCGGTACGAGCAATTACGGTACGACGAATCCCGGCGCGGTTTGTCCGCAGGGTATGATGAGCGTGGTTCCTTTCAACGTCATGGGGTCGGAGAAGAACCGTTTTGACAAGGATAGTCAATGGTGGTCTACTCCTTACTCGGCAGACAATAAATTCTTTACGGGATTCGCCCACGGCAGCTTGAGCGGTGTGGGATGCCCGGAGCTGGGAGGTTTGCTATTGATGCCGACGACGGGCGAGTTGAACGTGGACTATAAGGCTTACGGCAGTGAGTACAAGGACGAGGTGGCTCACCCCGGTTATTATAGCAATACCTTGACCAAGTATAATATCAAGGCGGAGGCTACTGCCAGCATGCGTACGGGCTTGAGCCGTTTTACCTTCCCGAAAGGGGAGAGCCATATCCTCTTGAACCTAGGCGAGGGCTTGACGAACGAGACCGGTGCTACGGTACGTATCGTGAATGATACGGAGATCGAGGGGAGTAAGCTTTTAGGTACGTTCTGCTATAATCCACAGGCCGTATTCCCGGTTTACTTCGTGATGAAGGTAAACAAGGCCCCGAAGAAGATGGGTTATTGGAAGAAACAACGTGAGATGAAGGGGGTAGAGGCCGAATGGGATATCTACTCCGGCAAGTATAAGTTATATACCAGTTATACCCGTGAGATGAGCGGAGACGACATCGGCGTATGGTTCGATTATGATACGGACGAGGGCGAGGCTATCGAGGTGAAGATGGGTATCTCGTACGTGAGCATCGAGAACGCCCGCCTGAACATGAATACGGAGCAGCCCGGCTTCGATTTCGACAAGGTCCGTACGGCGGCTAGCACGATGTGGAACAAGGATCTTTCCAAGGTACAAGTGGAAGGAGGTACGAAAGACGAGAAAACGATATTCTATACCGGTATGTATCATTTGCTGATCCATCCGAATATCCTGCAAGACGTGAACGGCGAGTACCCGATGATGGAGAGCCTGAAAGTAGGCCATACCACCGGAAACCGTTATACGGTCTTCTCCCTGTGGGATACGTACCGCAACGTAAGTACCCTGATGACCTTGCTCTATCCGGAGCGTCAATTAGATATTATCCGTACGATGCTGGATATGTACCGGGAAAACGGTTGGTTACCGAAATGGGAGCTTTACGGACGTGAGACCTTTACGATGGAGGGCGATCCCTCGATCCCGTATATCGTAGACGCATGGATGCGCGGCTTGCGTGACTTTGATGAGCAAACCGCTTATGAGGCGATGCGTAAAGGCGCTACTACCCCGGGAGAGTTCAACCTGCTTCGTCCGGACGCGAACGATTATTTCAGCAAGGGCTATGTTCCTTTGCGTGAGCAATACGATAACTCCGTATCTCATGCGCTGGAATATTATATCGCCGACTGGAACTTGGCTAATTTCGCTCAAGCCTTGGGTAAGAAAGAGGATGCCAAGTTATTCCGTGACCGTTCTTTAGGTTACAAACATTATTATAGCAAGGAGTTTGGAACGCTGCGTCCTATCTTGCCGGACGGCACTTTCTACTCTCCGTTCGATCCGAAACAAGGCGAGAACTTCGAGCCTAGTCCCGGTTTCCATGAAGGCAACGCATGGAATTATACGTTTTATGTTCCTCACGATATCAAGGGACTGGCCAAATTGATGGGAGGCGATAAGAAATTTGTCGATCATTTGCAGAAGGTATTCGATGACGGCAATTATGATCCCGCCAACGAGCCGGATATCGCTTATCCTTATTTGTTTAGCTATTTCAAGGGAGAGGCTTGGCGTACTCAGAAGTTGGTCCGTCAGTTGTTGAAGGATTGCTATCATAATGCCCCGAACGGTGTCCCGGGTAACGAGGATACAGGCACGATGTCCGCTTGGGCTATTTTCTCCATGATGGGCTTCTATCCGGCTTGTCCGGGCGACGTGAACTATGTATTGACTTCCCCGACTTTCGATAAGGTTACGATCCAGCTCGACAAGAAATTCTACCCCAAAGGCGAATTGGTAATCGAGTCAAAGCATAGTAATCCGGAAGCGATCTATATCAAGGACGTTTTCGCCGGCGATAAAAAGCTAAAGGGCTACACCATCTCGCAAGAGGACTTGGTAAATGCCGGAACCTTGCGTTATATCCTCGAGGATACGCATAAGTAAGCCAAGATAAAGATATACCGAATTTGATATTTACCGGACGCAGATGACACCGACAAGCACGGGTGATCTGCGTCCGGTTTATTTTTTGATATCCTAAAACCATTTGATCTTCCTGAATATAAAAAAGGCCGTAGCGGATAGCAAGATCGAGAGCAAGATGATAACCACGAAACCATGCGGCATATCCTCCATGTAGATCGGGACGTTCATCCCGTAGAAGCTAGCGATTAATGTCGGAACCATTAAGATAATGGAAAGTGATGTCATACGTTTCATGATCGTGTTCACGTTGTTGGAGATGATAGAGGCGAAAGCGTCCATCGTACCCGTAAGAATATCGCTATAGATATTTACCGTGTTATGGGCCTGCTTCAACTCGATCTCCACGTCCTCCACCAAATCCTTGTCGATATATTCCGGCTCTTGGAAAATATTCTGGAGCTTGGCCAGCATCACCTCATTCCCGCGGATGGAGGTGTTGAAGAATACCATGCTCTTCTCCAGCTTCATCAACGCTAGCAGATCCTCGTTGCGGATGCTTTTCTCCAACGCCTTTTCCGCCTCGGTGACGGCGTAATTGATTTGTTTCAGGTATTTAAGGAACCATACGGCCGATGAGTGGATCAGCCGGAGGATCAACTCATACTTGTTTTTAATCTGGAGTTCCTTCCGTTGGGTATAGCGGATGAAATCGGGGATCAAGTCCGTCTTATGGTAACATACGCTTACGATGATCTCATTGTTCGTGATGATACCGATCGGCACCGTATTGAACGGGATGTCATGATCTTGGTTCTGCAACGGGATACGTAAGATGGTAAGCAACCAATTCCCCTCGTACTCGATACGGGGACGTTCGTCCGTATCGGCTATATCGCTCAAGAATGATTCGGGTACGTTAAATCGATCCATCAAGAATTGAAGATCTTCGGGAGTCGGGCACTCTACGTTTACCCAACTGTTAGGAAGCCATTGGTTCTTCTCCACATAACCGGCCTCACAATAAAGAAATTGTCTCATTATTGCCTCCTTTCGTGTTTAATCCGAGCAGAGGATCAATGAAACCCTCCGCCTCGTTAGTTCATACTCTGTTCTGTTTCTAGCGGGATACTGTCGTCCATAATTTGAAAATTACTTTTTACGGGTGCAAAGATAATACTTTTTTACGTAAGTAAAGTTATGTCGCTGTATGCTGACAGCAATATTGTTGCCAGTTTACGTTAGCATAGGCTTACTTCTCTGAGAGTATTGCGATACTTCTGGTAATAGTACTGGAGTACTTTCATGGAAGTACCCGAGTACTGCCTAAGAAGTACTCCAATACTTCTTAGGCAGTACTGGCCATCTATTCAATCCCGCATTTCCCCTCTTCGTTGAAGTAGAAGAAGAGCCCGGTATCTATGCTGACCGGACCATGGATACGGTTTACGGCGGGTTCCCATGCGGGCATCAACCGGAGTACCCGTAAGGCTTCATCGCGGAACTCATCATAGGTTTTCCCCGTATCACGAGGATACAGTATATTCTCGGGTAGGCTTACGGGATTCTGTAACATACCTAAGGAATCGATCGTGAAGGAGTAGAAGAGTCGTACCTTCGTGCCCGTACCTTTATAAGATTCGGGATAACGCAGGTTCTGTTCGAAGAAACGGATCATGGCTTCTCTTCCTCCCTTGAACTCGGCCATGGGGCGAGGCTCGTGGAGCCGGCTGGCGAAGCGTGTGTATTCCTCATAATCTTCCGGGTTATCGGATAGGTAGAACGTGGCGGCCAAAGGATAATGGACGATGCCGGCGCCCTGTCCGGTGATGACGGTCTTATGCACCCGGTACAATCCCGGTGGATTTTCCTTGAGCTCAGGCATCAAGGTGGCCGAGAAATCGTCTCTTGTCTCGTTTGGAAAGATCGGATAGCCGATATCAACAAAAAAGTTGGGTTGCGGGACCCCTTTCCATGCCTTCCCGTCGAAATGCTCGATGAAATAACTTTCGCCTCCCATCCCTTCTAGGTCGGTATGGTTGGTGATGGCGATCTCGATCCGTTCGATGTTGGTTGGGTAGACATTCGGGCTTACTCGCATGGAGAAGTGGGTGGTGTCCTCGCAAAGAGATTCCTCGGGCGACCGGTCGTAAGGGCCTCCGCCGATCCGGATGAGGGGCGAGTCGAATACGTACGTCTTAAATGCTTTTACATACGGAGCTTCCACTATGATAAGCTGTAGGAAGACGGAGTCGTCCGTGTTCCAGAGGGAGGCCATGTTTCTGCGGATCTTCCGGAGATGCGGGGGAAGGGTATCGTATTCCTTGCCGAAGAACAATTCTATGCTGTCCCGTATCTGCTTGGCGGTCCATCCTTCCGTGGAAACTGAAGATGCGGCATGGGTATCAGTCGGTAACGGTAGGGTATCTTGCCGTGCTATGGATTGGGAGTCGGCTGAGTAGTCGCTACTGTTTTCCCCTTTCTTTTGTTTGGTATGGCAGCCGTATAATAGGCAGCCGCCCATGATAACTAATCCGATAAAATACGCTTTCATGATTCGACAGGTTTTAATTCCTAAATATAAAGAATCTTTTTCAGAAATGGGTAAAAGATATTACCTTTGACTCCCCAAATAGAAAGAATGATGGCAGAAGGAACAAGAAATACAGGAAGAGGAAGGAAAAAGCCTGTGGAGATGCTCCCCGATATGGGGCGTCTTCAGCCACAGGCCCGTGAGTTAGAGGAGGCTGTGTTGGGTGCGTTGATGCTGGAGAAAGATGCGTACTCGATCGTCAGCGAGATCTTGAAGCCGGAGTGTTTCTATGAGAAAGCGCATGAGAAGATTTATGCCGCTATCGTAGACTTGGCGTTGAGCCAGCGTCCCGTGGATATGCTTACCGTAACGGAGCAATTGAAGAAACGGGGAGAATTGGAGGATGTAGGCGGACCGTTCTATATCTCTCAACTTACCAGCAAGGTGGCCAGTAGCGCCCATATCGAGTATCACGCCCGGATCATTGCCCAGAAATATCTGGCGAGGGAGTTGATCTCTTTCACGGCGATGATCCAAGGAAAGGCATTTGATGAGACGCTCGATGTAGAGGACCTGATGCAAGAGGCGGAGGGCAAGTTGTTCGAGATCTCGCAACGTAACGTAAAGAAGGATGTCACCCAGATCAACCCCGTCATCAAGGACGCTATGGAGATGTTGCAAAAGGCGGCCCTCCAGAAGGAAGGTCTGAGCGGATTGCGCACGGGCTTCGAGGGCTTGGATAAGATGACTTCCGGTTGGCAGAATTCAGACCTTATCATTATCGCCGCCCGTCCGGCCATGGGTAAGACGGCCTTCGTTCTTTCCATGGCGAAGAATATGGCGGTGAATTTCAATACGCCTGTCGCCCTGTTCTCGCTCGAGATGAGTAACGTGCAGTTGGTAAACCGTCTGATCGTGAATGTCTGCGAGATACCGGGCGAGAAGATCAAGAGCGGACGCTTGGAGAGCTACGAGTGGGAACAGCTGGACTTTAAGATCAAGGAGCTTTACGACGCCCCGATCTTCGTGGACGATACCCCGAGCTTGTCCGTCTTCGAGCTGCGGACGAAAGCCCGTCGTCTGGTGCGTGAGCATGGCATTAAATGTATCATTATCGACTACCTTCAGTTGATGAACGCCAGCGGTATGAACTTCGGTAGCCGTGAGCAGGAGGTGAGTACGATCTCCCGCTCGTTGAAGGGATTGGCTAAGGAATTGAATATCCCGATCATCGCCTTGTCGCAGTTGAACCGTGGTGTGGAAGCCCGTCAAGGCGTGGAAGGTAAGCGTCCGCAGCTAGCCGACTTGCGTGAGTCCGGAGCTATCGAGCAGGATGCCGATATGGTATGTTTCATCCACCGTCCCGAATATTATAAGATTACGGAAGACGAGCGGGGAAATTCCCTGATCGGCCTCGCCGAGATCATTATCGCCAAGCATCGTAACGGTGCCGTGGGGGATGTCCGGCTGCGCTTTAAGAGCGAGTTCGCCAAGTTTATGAACGTAGAGGAAGATATAGCGGTAAGGGAATTCTCCTCGACCATGAACGGTGGAGACCCGATGCCCCCGATCCCATCGGCGGGAGCTGACTTCTTGAGTCAAGGTAGCAGTAACGAGGTTCCGTTCTAATATAGCATGAATGAGCGAAAGAGGCGAAAACGTTTGCGGTAGATTTTTCGCCTCTTCTTTTCTGTTTCGTTGGCGAATCCGATTCGAAACTTCTATCTTTGTGATTGAAAACAAATTACTGAATCAGCCATGACGAGACACTTAGTTCCGGTATCTATATACCTGTCGCTGTTGCTCAGCTGCAACTCACCGAAAGAATACAAATCCTTTGATGAATACCCTTCCTATGAGGGAGACGATCTGGAGTTGTTCTATTCCCCCACGAGATCCGTGTTCACCCTTTGGGCCCCGACAGCGGAAGAAGCCCGCTTGAATCTTTACGCCTCCGGTGAGGGAGGGGAGCCTATCCGCCAGTTGCCGATGAAATCCTCGGACAAGGGTACGTGGCGTATCTCCGTGAGCGAGGATCTGAAAGGTTCCTTCTATACCTTCCAGATCCGTATCGGCGATAAATGGCTGGATGAGACTCCCGGTATCTGGGCGAAAGCCGTCGGGGTGAATGGAAACCGTGCGGCCGTGATCGATTGGGCGGCTACCGATCCGGAGGGCTGGGAGGCGGATAAATCTCCCGAGTTGAAAAGCTTCTCCGATATTATCATCTACGAGATGCATCATCGGGATTTCTCGATCGCCGCGAACTCCGGCGTGACGCATAAAGGTAAGTTTCTCGCCTTGGCGGAGAACGGCACGAAAGGTCCGGGCGGCGTGGCTACCGGCGTGGATCATCTGAAGGAGTTGGGCGTTACCCATGTCCATATCCTTCCTTCCTATGATTATGGCTCGGTGGACGAGACCCGCTTGCAAGATAATGTGTACAATTGGGGGTATGATCCCAAGAACTATAACGCCCCCGAGGGGAGCTATTCCACCGATCCTTACAATCCCGAGGCTCGTATTCGTGAGTTCAAGGAGATGGTGCGGGGATTGCACCGGAATGGTATCCGTGTGATCATGGACGTGGTTTACAATCATTCCTTTGTGGGTGACGGGTCGAATTTCAGCTTGACCGTCCCCGGTTACTTCTACCGTCATAAACCGGACGGAAGCTATTCGGATGCCTCCGGCTGTGGTAATGAGACCGCTTCGGAGCGGGCGATGGTACGCCGCTATATCGTGGAGTCCGTGAAATATTGGGCCGAGGAATACCACGTGGATGGTTTCCGTTTCGACTTGATGGGCATCCATGACGTAGAGACCATGAACGAGGTAAAAGCCGAGTTAACCAAACTAGATCCTTCCATCTTCGTATACGGCGAGGGCTGGACCGCCAGCGATTCCCCGCTACCGGAGGATCAGAGGGCGATCAAGGTAAACGCCCCGAAACTGAATGATGTGGCCGTATTTAGCGATGACCTGCGGGATGCTTTAAAAGGAAGCGTATTCGAGACTACACAGGCCGGTTTCGCCTCCGGAAAGCCGGAAGGTAACGAGGAGTCTATTAAGTTCGGTATTGTAGGCGCTATCCGCCATCCGCAAATCGACTATAACCAAATATTATATTGCAAAGCGCCTTATGCGAACAAGCCTACGCAAGTGATCAACTATGTCTCTTGCCACGATGATCTTTGTTTGATGGATAAGTTGAAGCTCTCGGCCCCGAAAGACGCTACCCCGGATGAGTTGATACGATTCGGCAAGTTGGCCCAGACCATCATCTTCACCTCGCAAGGAGTACCCTTCATGCGGGCAGGAGAGGAGTTGCTGCACGATAAGAAAGGTGTACATAACAGCTATCAATCGCCCGATTCAATCAATGAGATCGACTGGTCTTTAAAGGCAAAAAACAAGGATGTTTTCAACTATTACAAGGATTTGATCGCCCTTCGTAAGTCGCACCCGGCTTTCCGTATCGCCACGGCCGAGGGAGTGAGGGAGGCCCTTCAATTCCAAGAAGTGAACCAGCCCGGTGTCGTAGCGTATACCTTAGGGGAACATGCGAACGGGGATAGTTGGAAGAAGATTATGGTTATCTTTAACGGGAACCGGAAGGCGGTAACGGTTTCTCTGCCGGAAGGAACATGGATTCCGGTTTGTAAAGACGGTCGGATTTATCTGGACGGTAAAGGTTCCGTACAGGGTAAAACTACCGTAAGCGCCTCTTCCGCCTTGATCTTGAAACAAGATTAATACGGAACTAAATCAAAGAAAATCCCCCGGGACATCTCGATGAATACCGAGCGTCCCGGGGGATTTTTTATTAAATCACTTACTTATCTGATTATTTGTAAGCCTCGCCTTTTACAGCTGCGATACCCGGAAGAACCTTACCTTCGATAGCCTCAAGAAGAGCGCCACCACCTGTAGAAACGTAAGATACGCCGTTAGCCAAACCGAATTTGTTAACGCAAGCAACAGAGTCGCCACCACCTACTAAAGAGAAAGCGCCGTTCTTCGTAGCCTCAACGATAGCCTCGCCAACCGTGCGAGATCCGTGCGTGAAGTTCTCGAACTCAAATACACCCGTAGGACCGTTCCAAAGGATCGTCTTAGAGTTCTTGATAACGTCAGCGTAGATAGCCTCGGTCTTCGGACCTATGTCAAGACCTTCCCAACCATCAGGAATCTGATCTACCGGAGCGAAATCAGTCTTAGCGTCGTTGCTGAAATCGTCAGCGATCTTAGCGTCAACAGCCAATACCAAGTTTACGCCTTTTTCTTTCGCTTTCTTGATCAAATCAAGAGCAAGATCCAACTTATCGTCCTCGCAGATAGACTTACCGATCTTACCGCCTTGCGCTTTCGTGAAAGTATAAGTCATACCACCCGTGATGATCAAGTTGTCTACCTTGTTCAACAAGTTCTCGATGATCTCGATCTTAGAGGAAACCTTAGAACCACCCATGATAGCAGTGAACGGACGTTGGATGTCGTTCATAACCTTATCGACAGCCTTCACTTCTTTCTCCATCAAATAACCGAACATCTTGTTGTCCGTATCGAAGTAGTCAGCGATCAAAGCCGTAGAAGCGTGAGCACGGTGAGCGGTACCGAACGCGTCGTTTACATAGCAGTCAGCGTAAGAGGCCAATCTCTTCGTGAACTCTTTCTGGCTTTCTTTAACGGCTTTCTTGGCAGCCTTCTTCTCCTCGTCGGAAGCGTCTTCAGCCAAACCTCTTGGTTTGCCTTCTTCCTCAGCGTAGAAACGAAGGTTCTCAAGCAACAAAGCTTCGCCCGGTTGCAAAGCGGCAGCCTTAGCGCCGGCTTCTTCGCCAATACAGTCGTTTGCAAACTGAACATCTACGCCTAACAACTCAGAAAGGTGCTTCAATATGTGCTTTAAGGAGAACTTATCAGTAGCGCCTTTCGGACGACCTAGGTGAGAACCGATAATTACGCTACCACCATCCGCTAAGATCTTCTTTAATGTAGGAAGAGCGGCACGCATACGAGTGTCGTCGGTGATGTTGAAGTTTTCGTCCAATGGAACGTTAAAGTCAACTCTTACAAATGCCTTTTTGCCGGCAAAATTGAAATTGTCAATTGTTTGCATAACTATTGTATTTAATGTCTGTATTAAAATGTTCCTTTAATCGCTTGCAAACTTACATAAAATATTTTTATTTGACCGTTTGCGCTTGCTTTAAATTTTATACCAATTTGAAACGTAGCCGTAATCTCCCGTCGGCATAGTCGTAATTCAACAGCTTGAAATGTCCGATCTCGGATGTATTCGCCACGTGCGATCCGATACATGCGCAGGCATCGTAATCGCCTATGCGTACGATACGTAATGTATCGCTGGCATCGTCGGGCAATTTACTTAAATCCACGATATCTCCGGCCTCTTCTTTCGGCATGAACTCGATGGTTACGGGCAGGTGCCGGTCGATCACCTCGTTTATCTTCTTCTCAACCTCGGCCATGACCTCTGCGCTGGGCTCTTCCGCCAATAGATAATCGCATTTAGACTTCTTCCTTTCTATGTGTGCGTTCTTGGATCTGGGACATCCGAACATCCGTACCATTGTCTGGTTTAAGATATGTTCCGCCGTGTGCATAGGAGGATACTCTTGCTTGTTGTGTTCGTTCAGTTGGATTTCTTGTTTCATATATTTGATGTTTTGATTGTATTTCGTGAAAAATATGCTCAAATGTACGAAATAAATCTTTAGTTTTGTAAAGTCATAGAAAACACCTTAAAGGAACGATATGCCAGCTAAGCGCTTATTTGGAATAATATCCATCATATTTCTCTTTGTTACCTGTATATCATGTAAATCCTCTACAGACTTATCGGAGGAGAAGCGTATACTCGTGATTCAATCTTACGAAAAACATTTTCCCGCCTATGAGAAGATGAAGGAAATCATGTCGAGTGATTTGCGGAAGAAGGGGATACATGCGAGTGTCTATTCTTTTTATTTGGATTGTGAGCAATATTCGGAGAAGCAACAGCGACAGAAATTATTCAAGAAACTGAATGAGTTATCGACATGGAACCCGGATATTATTCTGGTCAATGACGATCAAGCCTTGAACGCTTTGATAAGTAGCAGGCATCCCCTCGCTAAATCGATCCCGGTCGTGTTTATGGGGGTTAGTTATCCCAATATCCCGATCATCCGGAAATATCCGAATATGACGGGCTTTTATGATAAACCGGATTATAAGAGGAATATAGAATTGATACGGCGGCTTGTTGGTAATTGCATTGTCATAAGAGTCTCGGACGATACCTTTCAGGATAATATGATGCTGGCGGACATGAATGCGCAGATTCAGGATATTTGTGCCGTGAACAATATATATTCCTTGGATCGGGTACGTTTATCCGGAAAGAACGGGATTTCGATATCGGATATACCTAAGATAAAGCCGGATACGATGTATATAAGCACACTCAGTACGAAATCGGCGAATGCCCTGATTAAGGGATTCGGCGAGAATTATTATAATAAAGCGTATCTGGCAACCAAGAGGGATTATATGACAATCTCGTTTGGGCGGCTCAGCGCCTTTCCATGTTTCTCCGTGATCAATGAGTTGATCGGTAATCAGAATGGCGTAGTTGGCGGGTATGTAACTGTCTTTAAGGATGAGGTAGAGGCAGCTGTAAACCGGGTCGTCTCTATCTTGAAAGGAACGCCTCCATCCGATTTCCCGCAAATCGAAGAGAGTAACAAGGCTTATGTTTTTGATTACGGTGTGTTAGAACGTTGGGGCATTGATAGTAGTAAATTGCCGGAAGGAGCTATTATCGCGAATATGCCGTTTGTCGTTCAATATAAATATTATATATGGGCTGCCGGCTTTATTCTGGTGGTGATGTTGCTTCTGCTTTTTAGTTACCAAAGAAAGCGATATATACAGGAGGCTTTACATAAGAAGGATGCGCAGGAGAAGTTAAAAAGGGAGAAGACTTTTCTTTCTTTTGCGTTGGATAGCGGCAACATTTTCGCTTTTCGGTATAGCAAAGGGGTATTCGAGTTTGATAATAGATTCTACCATTATTTAGGTATGCCCTGTGTACCGATGAAAATCGAGGAGTTTCAGGATGC
>ERZ833515.1746-NODE-1746-length-14195-cov-3.196322_pt1 | contig 14195 bp, 10 predicted proteins | sample MGYA00519949_ERZ833515 | MGnify/ENA primary metagenome ERZ833515 (study PRJEB31850, sample SAMEA3708741) | human gut metagenome | biome: human gut; feature: human-associated habitat; material: faeces | place: China | collected 2014 ...
AATATATGCACCGGCTGTCATCGACTTGTTGCACCAGCTAAATGATACCGGTTGCTGTGAGTTCCTTGCCGAGCCTTATTCCCATGGCCTTTCTTCTCTGGCCAACGAGGATTGCTTCAAGGAAGAGGTGATGCGTCAGAGCGCTAAGATGAAGCAAATGTTCGGTAAGGCGCCGAAGGTGTTCCGTAATTCCAGCCTGATTTATAATGATGAGATTGGTGCGATGGTGGCAGCTTTGGGATTCAAGGGTATGCTGACGGAAGGAGCCAAGCATGTTCTGGGTTGGAAGAGTCCGCACTATGTATACCATTGCTCTATGAATCCTAACTTGAAGTTACTGTTGCGTGATTTTAAGCTGTCTGACGACATCAGCCTGCGCTTCTCCAACTCCGAGTGGAACGAGTATCCTTTGTTTGCCGACAAGTACATCAACTGGATTGATGCTTTACCGCAGGAAGAGCAGGTCATCAACATCTTTATGGAGCTCTCTGCTCTGGGCATGGCACAGCCGTTGTCTTCCAATATTCTGGAATTCCTGAAGGCACTTCCATACTGTGCCAAAGAAAAGGGGATTACTTTCTCCACACCGACGGAAATCGTTACCAAACTGAAATCTGTTTCCCAGTTGGACGTTCCATATCCGATGTCTTGGGTGGACGAAGAAAGGGATACCAGCTGCTGGCTGGGTAACGTGATGCAGCGTGAAGCATTCAACAAGTTGTATAGTGTTGCCGAGCGTGTCCATCTTTGCGATGACCGCCGTATCAAGCAAGACTGGGATTATCTGCAGGCAAGTAACAACTTCCGTTTCATGACTACCAAGCAAAGCGGTGTCGGCTTGAACCGTGGCATTTATGAATCTCCTTTTGATGCTTTTACCAATTATATGAATATTCTTGGTGACTTTATCAAACGTGTCGATTCTCTCTATCCGGTGGATATAGATAACGAAGAACTGAATGCATTGCTGACCACTATCCAGAACCAAGGTGCCGAGATAGAGGAACTGCATAAGGAATTGGAGAAAGCACAGGCCAAGTTGGAGAAGATAAAGGCTGCAGAAAAGAAAGAGAGCAAGGCTACAGCTAAATCTGCCGCAGAAAAACCGGCAAAGGCCAAGGCTCCTGCCAAAAAGCCTGCCGCAAAGAAAACAACTAAAAAGGCTGCTGAATAATATCGGCAGCTTGTCCCATCAATCAAAAAAGCCTTCCGCTCTACAATGAGCGGAAGGCTTTTTTATGGAATATCTGTCAGTTACTTGTTGAAACTGGTGTATGTAACTTCTATTTTCAGCGGAGATTCCACTTCGCCTTTTGCATTCTCTTTCGGGCCGCCTTTTAGTTTGGCATATCCCGGCTTGAGGTCGTTTTGGATACCGGTTATGGTTTTGTTGCCGCTGCTGCTTGTACTGCTGTCATAGGTAATGGAAACCGGAATCAGCAATACCTTATCCCAGTCTTCATTTTCTTTGTTCCAAGTTTTTTCCCACTCTGTCTCATTCCAAGAACTGCCGGCCTTTTCTTTGGCGGCTTTCTTGGCAGCTTGTTTTTCGTTGATGCAAGTGGTAACCAACCGGGCTATGTTGCTGAATACATATTGATTGGTAGCAAATGCATTGTGGGTGGTTGTAAATGAGGTAATATTATCCCTGACTTTGTTCTCTTCAAAGAAGCTCTTCAACTCCTGCTTACGTATCAACAGCACGTCATTAGGAGCACTCATGCTATATTCGTAGTCACTGTTTATATTGTAATTCGTGAAAGTCAGTTTCACGGCATTCAGGGTGTCATTGGTCAGTTTGTTGTATATTGAATCGTATGGCATGATAGCTTCGGTGAAGATACCGGCAGGAGATTTAATGTAAGTGTGCTGAGGTTCGGCAGCCTTTTCCTTTATCAAATCTGAATTCAGGAACTGGTTTGCCTGGATAACCTCTTTGGTAGAAGCAAATATAGTATTTGTTATATATCTCAAGGAGTCAGTTCCGTCTTTCTTTTTTAGTGCTACACCGGTTGTGTCGTTTGTGTAGTGTGTACAAAGCTCCATTTCCAAAGCTACGTAGTCCACGTAAAGGATAGTTCCATCTCCCAAATCGCTCTTTACGTATACTCCTTTAAAGACCTTGTCTATGAAGGTGTCTGAATTCTTGAAGTATTCAGGATGTTCCCGATATACCTTTAATATTCTGTCTTCACCAAAAGTCTTCCTATCCAGCGGGAATGTTACATTGGGATAGAAAGTGTAATAACCGTTATTGTCCTTTTCAAATCTCACAGAGTCTGGAACAGACGTGTCGAAAGCTGAATAGGCCTTACGCCCGAGTAGGGATTTAGGGTCGTATTTATTGTAGTATTCTTCTGGATTGATGTTGGTATAGCGATTTTTATCCAGCTTTTTGTCCAATTCATAAATACTCATCCGGCATGCGTTCAAGGAGTCACCGAACCAACTGGAATAATAGACAGCCAGTTGTACTGAGACTACCGAGTCACCTGCCATTATACCAGTAGCTTTTGTCGGATTTCCTTCGCTGTCCCATTCGGTTTCTTTATACACTTCCGGAAGGGAGAAGTTCTCTGTACAGTTCAGCTCCGTAAGGAAACTTGTTTCGTAATAACCGAATTCCGGGTCGGAAAACTTGCCTATATAGCCGGTACTCGTTTTGGCAAATACGGAATCAACGGCAAATGAACGTGTTGTTACATTAAAAGTAGTAGTATGCGCTGACATGCCGTCAGAATCGGGCAACATACCCAGACCTAATGTACCGGTGTTGTCATCGCATCCAAAGAAAGTCAGGACTGCCAAAAGCAATGTTCCCAGGTATCTTACTTTCATAGTTTTAACTGTCTAAATCGATTTTATTTTTGTTCTGTTTCCCATACCTTGTCGTAGAAGTCATTGCAGGCTTCAGCAAAGTTCTCGGGAGATTGATATTCCAATACCGGTTTTCCGGATTCGCGGGCATAGTTCAGTACTTCCTCATTGACGTGTTCGCTTTGCTGGATAATGCCGTCGGAGAAGTCAGCAGCCAGTTTGCAAAGTGCTGTGTAGTCAATGGGTTCCTTCAATCCTGCAATATCTTTCTTGGCGATGCCTTTCAACAATAGCTTGTTAGAGAAGTCTGCGTGGAAAGGTTGTTTGAAGTCATCTTCATAAAGGGAAAATATGACTTTGGCATCTCTGAAGGAAGGTTCGTCTTTATAGGCTTTCTTGATGTACAGAGGCGCTAAAGCGGTCATCCAGCCGTGGCAGTGGATGATGTCGGGACACCAACGCAGTTTCTTCACCGTTTCCAGTACGCCACGGGCATAGAAGATGGCACGGGCATCATTGTCTTCATACTCTTCACCATTTTCGTCTGTTACCTGCAAGCGGTTCTGGAAGTAGTCATCGTTGTCGATGAAGTATACTTGCATACGTGCAGACTGGATAGAGGCAACCTTGATGATGAGCGGGTGATCGGTATCGTCAATGATGAGGTTCATGCCGGAGAGTCGTATCACCTCATGCAGCTGGTTTCTGCGTTCGTTGATATTTCCCCATTTGGGCATAAACGTTCTGATTTCTCTGCCTTTTTCTTGAATAGCCTGAGGTAGGTTTCTGCCTACGAGGGACATTTCGGATTCTGAAACGTAAGGGGTAATTTCTTGGGTTATAAATAAAACCTTGTTCGCCTTTGTCATAATAACAATGTTCTCAATTATTCTGCAAAGATATAAAAAAAATCGGGCAATAAAGCAAACGGAGCCCGTCTATAATTCCTTATGAATTGTTAACTGCTTGTTATTCAGCGAAACAGCTGCTTCTGGAATTGCCGGAAAGTGTACTGAGTTTTGCATTAATTTGCGATATTTCTTCTTTATATGCTAAATAATGGTTTATTTTGCACCGCTTTTGCGAACAACCAAGTTATTATATAACCAATTAAAATGGAAATAGTACATACTATCAAGGACTTGCAGGCCGGACTTTCGGCTTTGAGAGCCCAAGGAAAGAAGGTAGGTCTGGTACCTACGATGGGTGCCTTGCATGCCGGTCATGCCTCATTGGTGAAACGTTGTGTGGCAGAAAATGACGCTGCCGTAGTAAGCGTTTTTGTAAATCCGACCCAGTTTAATGACAAGAATGATTTAGTGAAATATCCCCGTACACCGGAGGCTGATTGCCGTTTGCTGGAGGAGTGTGGAGCGGCATTTGTCTTTGCTCCTTCGGTGGAGGAGATGTATCCGGAACCGGATACCCGCCGTTTCAGCTATGCGCCGCTGGACACAGTGATGGAAGGGGCATTCCGTCCGGGACATTTTAATGGTGTTTGCCAGATTGTGAGCAAACTGTTTGATGCTGTGCAGCCGGATCGTGCCTACTTCGGCGAGAAAGATTTCCAGCAGCTGGCAATTATTCGCGAGATGGTCCGCCAGATGAAGTATCCTTTGGAAATTGTAGGCTGTCCCATTGTCCGTGAGGAAGACGGGTTGGCTCTGAGCAGCCGCAATGCCCGTTTATCTGCCGAAGAACGCAAAAATGCACTGAGAATTTCGCAGACTTTATTTGAAAGTCGTACCTTTGGAGCCTCACATACGGTAGCTGAGACACAGAAGTTTGTGGAAGACACCATCGCAGCCGCCCCCGGATTGCGTTTGGAATACTTTGAGCTGGTGGATGGCAATACCTTACAGAAGATTACCGATTGGGAGGAAACTTCTTATGCTGTGGGTTGCATCACAGTATTCTGTGGGGAAGTCCGTCTGATTGACAATATCAAGTACAAAGAGCCTGCTGCCTTGTAATTTATAATTAGTAATTCGTAATTTATAAAGATATGATGATTGAAGTGTTGAAGTCGAAAATCCATTGTGCCCGCGTCACGGAAGCGAACCTGAACTATATGGGAAGCATTACGATTGATGAAGATTTGATGGATGCCGCCAACATGATTGCCGGCGAGAAGGTGTATATAGCCGACAATAATAACGGTGAACGTTTTGAAACCTACATTATTAAGGGCGAGCGTGGCTCTGGCAAAATTTGCCTGAACGGTGCGGCAGCCCGTAAGGTGCAACCTGATGACATCGTTATTATCATGTCCTACGCGCTGATGGACTTTGAAGAAGCCAAGTCGTTCAAGCCGACGGTGATTTTCCCCGACCCGGCAACGAACAAGGTGGTGAAGTAGTCTCTTTATTGAAATATGGAAATAAAGCCCCGCTTGCAATTTATCTGTAAACGGGGCTTTGTTTTTACTTCTGATTCTTCTCCGCAGGGTTCGTATGAGAATGAGGAGCCGATTTAATCTTGTCGAGTAAATACAGAATCTCAGTTTGGACATCAAAATTATATCTTTGGTAATCTTGATAGGTGGGTATCAAGTCTGGATAAAGTGTGTGGGCACACCGGTCTTTGCCCGGAAAGCATATTTGTATGGAGTTGGAGATAGAGCCTTGCATACCGGTATAGGGTAGCCGGAATAAGGTTTGTTCCATGTAGGTATTGGGGGCTTGTCCGCTGGGTATTCCTACAAGGGTAGCACCCATTTTCCACAGATAGAAAGTGTAGTGGAAAGCTGCACTGAAGGTACGTTCGTTGGTAATGACGTAAATGTGTTCCGGAGTATAGAGCGCCTTTCCTTGTTGCTTTCTCAGTTCTTCCGGCACACTGGACATGCAGTTCTCGATGAAGTCGGTCCGTCGCTGTTCTATGTTTGTGGTGTCTGCTTCGTCCGTACTAAAAGTGTAGTCACCGTAGGCATAGTCTGTTCCGTATGCTTGGTTGAAATCCTGTAAGTTTGTCTGTAGTTTTTGCATGTAGAGGGGAGAGATGATACGATAGAATTCTATATCCATATCCGTTTGCAGGAAGTGGTCACCGAACAGTTGGTAAAGTGTGGGTAGGACAATTGGAGTCCAGCCGCCGCTATTGTTGCGCAAATCTATGATGAGGGTGGAGGAGGCTTCCTTCTTCATCTCTTTCAGCATATGGGCGAAAACTTCGGAAAGGGACGGGAGTTGCCGAATGGCTTGCAGGGTATCGGCGGGCATATCTTGTTTCAGGATATCCCGATAATAGAATCCTATTTGCCGGTATAAATCTTTCAGCCCTTGTTTTTGCATATACTCAAAATTATCCCGTGCCATGATACTGTTGATATTGATGAGCATTATTTGCTTGTCGTTGTCTATGAACTGATAGGCCAGTTGTTTGTCTGTATAAGCTTTCCAACTGTTATTGTGTTGCATGGGTGTGTTTTGCACTTCCTGCCTTGACAATAAGGGAAGGGTTAATCCTCTTGATTTGCCGTCGGGAGTAAGAAGTGAGAGGTGAAGGTTGTCTTTCATTTCAGGGAAAAGCTGTCTCAAGAAATGTTCCGTAGGCATGGACCTGCATAGATTGGCATAACGGTCATATAGGTTTTCACTGGCTTGGATAGCGGCAGTGCGGGCCAGTACCTCTTCTAAAGAATCTCCGTTGATGGTTGTGATACGGCTACCTAACAAGTCTTTGTACGTTTCAGGGATTCCTTGAAGTATAATGCCGTCGGGGATGGTGCGTACTTCCAGTGCCAGGTAACGCTGATTTGCTTGTTGATTGGCTGTGGGAGGTAAAAGGTAGGTATGTCCGTCTTGCAGATTGGATAGGAAAATGCTTACCTTGTCAAAAAAGGTCTGTTTCGTACCGGGAGTCCGGCGTAACTCGTTCTCCAGATGGAAAGCTTGTTCGTAGAAGAATACTTTTCCTCCGAAGCCGCTGTAAGGGTCGGGATGGGTTGCTGCCAGTTCTTTTACCAGATACCGAAAGTCTGAGGCAAGGGAATCCCCGTTTAGGGGCTCTTGGGCGCTTGCCAATAGGTAAGCCAAACAGAGAAGGAGGGATAGATAAATACGTTTCATATTCTTGAAATATTTAAATTGTATGCTAGAAGGGGCAAGTAGAGGGAGAGGTTGTAGTAGAATAAAAAAGGTGGAGTTCGTATGTCTCCACCTTTCATGACAGATTCTTATTTTTTTAGCTGCTCGTTCATCGCTGCTGCTGCCTTTCGTCCGTCTCCCATGGCAAGGATTACGGTGGCACCTCCGCGGACAATGTCGCCTCCGGCAAAGATGGTCGGGATGGACGACTGCATGTTATCATTGACGGCAATCGTTCCCTTCCGGCCTAATTCCAATCCCTTGATGGAGCTTGGGACAATCGGGTTGGGAGATACACCTACGCTGACGATGGCAAGGTCGATGTCGATGGTTTCTGTGGCTCCGGGGATGGGTACGGGACTGCGGCGTCCGCTGGCATCCGGTTCACCCAATTCCATTTTCTGAAGCACCACTTGTTTTACTTTTCCTTGTTCGTCGGCAATGTATTCGATTGGGTTGTGGAGGGTCAGGAATTCTACACCTTCTTCCTTGGCATGTTTCACCTCCTCGATACGTGCCGGCATTTCTTCTTCCGAACGACGGTAGATAATCATGGCACGCTCTGCACCGAGACGGCGTGCGGTACGTACGGAGTCCATAGCTGTATTTCCACCACCTATCACGGCTACGCATTTGCCGAAAGGAACCGGAGTATCGGAGTCTTCACTGGCGGCATCCATCAGATTGACACGGGTCAGGTATTCATTGGACGAGAGGATATTGATGGAGTTCTCGCCGGGGATATTCATAAAGTTGGGCAGTCCTGCTCCGGAAGCTACGAATATGCCCTTGAATCCTTCCTCTTCCAGTTGTTCCACGCTGAGCGTCTTACCGATAATGCAGTCCTTGACGAATTCCACTCCCATTTTGGCAAGGTTGTCAATCTCCACATCCACCACTTTGTTGGGCAGGCGGAACTCCGGAATGCCGTATTTCAATACACCGCCAATCTCATGCAGTGCTTCGAAAACGGTAACGTCATAGCCATACTTTGCCATATCTCCGGCAAACGACAGACCGGCGGGACCCGAACCGATGACGGCAACTTTGATGCCGTTCTTTTCCTTGATTTCCGGTACGGAGATTTGCCCGCTCTCCCGTTCGTAATCGGCGGCAAAGCGTTCCAGATAACCGATAGCTACCGGCTTCTCGTTCATCTTCAGGTGTATACATTTGGATTCACACTGCTTTTCCTGCGGACAGACGCGACCGCAGACGGCAGGCAGTGCACTGGTTTCTTTCAGTGTCTTGGCCGCTTCGAGGAATTCTCCGCGCTCAATGTTCTTGATGAAGCGGGGGATGTCGATACCTACGGGACAGCCTTCCGTGCAGCCCGGATTAGCACAGTCCAGGCAACGCTTGGCTTCGGTCAGTGCCTGCTCTTCCGTCAAGCCTTGATTGACTTCCTCCTTGCGGCTGTGCGAACGATATTCCGCATCGAGTTCGTTCATCTCTACACGTGGAATGGCGGTACGCTCTTTGGCTTTCATGGACTTGCGTAGTTCTTGGCGCCAGGCGGCATTGCGGCTTTTCTCGTCCGCTTCCTGCACGTTCTCATGGGTGGCTTGGCAGGTCTGAGGTTCTTCCAGTTTGTGCATCTCTTCGCGTTCGATGCTCTTGAAGGCACCCATGCGTTTCAGCATTTCGTCGAAGTCCACTTGGTGCCCATCAAACTCAGGACCATCCACGCATACGAATTTGGTCTTTCCTCCGATGGTGATTCGGCAAGCTCCACACATGCCGGTACCATCTACCATAATCGTATTCAGGGATACATCCGTGGGGATTTCGTATTTCTTTGTCAGCAAACAAACAAATTTCATCATGATAGCCGGGCCGATAGCAAAACATTTGTTCACTTTCTCCCGTTTGATTACTTCTTCTACTCCTTCGGTAACCAAGCCTTTGCGACCATATGATCCGTCATCGGTCATTATGATCACTTCGTCCGAACTTTCACGCATTTCTTTTTCAAGAATGATCAGTTCTTTGCTACGTCCTGCCAGTACGGTGATCACACGGTTTCCGGCTGCCTTCAGGGCCTGTACGATGGGTAGCATCGGAGCTACACCTACGCCACCTCCGGCACATACTACTGTTCCGAAGTTTTCAATGTGGGTAGCTTGTCCCAATGGACCTACTACGTCGGTGATATAGTCTCCTTCGTTTAGTTCGCAAAGGCGGGTAGAAGAGAGCCCTACTTCCTGAACAACCAGGGTGATCGTTCCTGCCTTCGGGTCGGCGGCTGCAATGGTCAGTGGCATCCGTTCTCCCTTTTCACCGACACGCACAATCACGAAATGACCTGCTTTGCGTGATTTTGCTATCAACGGAGCTTCAATGACAAGTTTGAATACTTTCTCCGAAAAGTGTTCTTTGCTAATGATTTTGTTCATTATCTAATTAATTTGTTGGATTTATTACGTAATTGCTATCAGAATGTTCTTAGTGTGCAAAGATACTGCTAATTTGTAAAAAACAAAAGAAAAGCCATCCTTTTGAGGGGATGGCTTTATTATCAGTGTAAATCAGTTTGTTTTATTTTGTTCTGATTTTATATCCGGCCATTCCATAATAAAGAATGAAGAGGAAACATGGGAGACAAATCCAATAAGCATTTTGTGCTCCCGCTATGTCTTTTATGTATCCGAACAGAGTAGGGATGACAGCACCTCCGGCCATAGCCATAATCAACAGAGAAGAGCCGGCTTTGGTGAACTTACCTAAATCTGCCATGGCAAGTGGCCACAGTGCGGGCCACATCAGTGAGCAACCCAGTGCTATGAATGCAATGAAATAGATTGAGATGTCAGCCGGGGTGAGTACTACCAGAATTGAACCGGCAATGGCGAGGATTGAGCATATTTTTAATGCTGTAGCCTGATTGATGTATTTGGGTATAAAGATGATACCGCAGATATATCCGATCACGATACCGATCGGAGCAATCCAGGCATAAGCTGCGGCATTCTCCAAATGCAGGCTGTTGGCATAGTCAACGAGGGTTCCCAGTGAAACCGTTTCTACGCCTACGTAGAGGAAGAGGGCAAGACATCCCAGCAAAAGGTGCGGAAATTGCCATACTGAGGTTTTGCTGGCTGCATACGGACATGCCTCGGCACCTCCTTCACTGTCGTCCTCGCCGGCTGCTTTTACTTCAGGCAGCGGAGCCATCAGTGAGATGATGCCTAATATAATAAATGCTGCAATAATAACATAAAAGGGAGTGAATAAGTCCGATACGGTAATGTCGCTCACTTCCTTGCCTATCAGGAAAGCGAGGAACAAAGGAGGAATTGGCCATGCTAACTTATTACAGATGCCCATGATGCTGATACGTTTGGCTGCACTGTCCAATGGGCCGAGAATAGTAATATAGGGGTTAACAGATGCTTGTAAGAATGCGTTTGCCGTGCCGCTGACAAAAGAGGCTACCAGAAAAAGAGGAAAACTCTCCTGGCTGGCCGATGGAATGTACAAACCGAAAGCTACAGCGAACATGGCAAACGAAAGTGCCATGGTGTGTTTGTATCCGATAGCTTTGATAGTCATCGAAGCCGGATAGCCGAAGATGAGGAAAGGTACGAAAGTGGCAGCGATTATCAGGTAAGATTCGGCTGAAGTGATGCCTAAAGAACCTTGTAATACCGGAATAAGTACAGAATTGATTCCTAATGCGAATCCGATGGCGAAGAACATGATGCCGATAAATGCTAACGGCAGAGCAAAGTTTTTTTGAGTAGAGCTCATAAAATAGGAGTTTTGAGGTTAGTAAAAAGTGTGTTTTATTACAAAAAAGAAGGGGGTGTCATAACTCGCTACAGATAACACAGATTTACACAGAACGTTTTTTAATATGCTGATAACCAATGTTGTCTATCTATGTAAATCCGTGCAATTCTGTGGTGAATACGAGTTTAGCACACCCTCTTTTATCTTTTCTTCTATGTCAGTCGATCATGTCAAATCCGCAGTAGGGAACCAATGCTTTCGGAATCCGGATACCCTCCGGAGTCTGATGGTTTTCCAGCAAGGCTGCTACGATGCGGGGCAATGCCAGTGCCGATCCGTTCAGTGTGTGGCAAAGTTCGGTTTTCTTTTCTCCGCTACGATAGCGGCATTTTAATCGATTGGCTTGGTAAGTATCGAAGTTAGATACAGAGCTGACTTCCAACCAGCGCTTCTGTGCTTCAGAATATACTTCGAAATCAAAGCAAAGCGCAGCGGTAAAACTCATATCACCACCACAGAGACGGAGAATACGGTAAGGGAGTTCCAGCTTCTGGAGCAGGCCTTCTACATGATCCAGCATTTCCTGATGTGACTGCCGGGAGTGCTCCGGTTTGTCGATACGCACCAATTCTACTTTAGAGAATTCGTGAAGGCGATTGAGCCCGCGTACATCTTTACCGTAAGAGCCGGCTTCCCGACGGAAGCATTGTGTATAAGCGCAGTTTTTAATAGGAAGTTGCTTTTCATCCAAAATGACGTCACGGTAGATATTAGTTACCGGAACTTCAGCCGTCGGAATCAGATAGAGATCGTCTACTTCGCAATGGTACATTTGTCCTTCTTTATCCGGAAGTTGTCCGGTTCCATAGCCGGAAGCAGCGTTTACAACTGTTGGAGGCATGATTTCGGTATATCCGGATTTACGTGCTTCATCCAGGAAAAAGTTAATCAGTGCGCGTTGCAGTTGAGCTCCTTTGCCTTTGTAAACAGGAAAACCTGCACCGGTTATTTTTACACCCAAATCAAAGTCAATCAAGTCGTATTTCTTAGCCAGTTCCCAATGGGGGAGTGCATCTGTGGGAAGTTGAGTTTCCATACCTCCCATTTTCTCCACCACATTGTCCTCGGCGCCAACACCCTCGGGCACCTCATCATAAGGTACGTTCGGGATCGTATAAAGTAAGTTCTGCAGCTCCTCGGCAGCCTGATCCATCTCAGCCTGCAAAGCCTTGCTCACCTCCTTGATCTCGGAAACATGTTTCTTAGCGGCCTCCGCCTCTTCCTTCTTGCCCTCTTTCATTAATTGTCCGATCGACTTCGAGGTTGCGTTTACCTCCGCTAGGTTCTTATCTAATTGATTTTGTGCGATACGTCTTTTATCATTCAATTCCAACACTTTATCGATGCTTTCTTTTGCACCCTTAAAATGTTTCTTTTCCAGTCCACGGATTACGGCATCCGTGTTTTCAGCGATTAATTTGATTGTCAACATATTCTATTTATGTTTAATAGTTTTTCTAAGACGCGAATTTAGTAATTTTATTTTACCCGACCACCCGTTAACCAAGTTCTTGTATAATAAGGTTCGCTAAGGCTACTTACCATCACGCCGCTAGAAGTACTGGTATGGATGAAGCGCCCATTTTTCAAGTAAATCCCCACGTGATTCGGAACGCCACGTTTCCCGCCACGACCCGTCTTGAAAAATACCAGATCCCCTTCCTGCAATTTGGCACGACTCACTTTCTTGCAATTATACTTCAGCATATCCGCCGAGGAACGAGCCAGCTGCTTTCCGTATACCTCCCGATAAACGATCGATACAAAACCGGAGCAATCCACGCCCCGTTTCGTGCTCCCTCCCAATTTATGACGTACACCCAACCAACGGGCCCCCTCGTTGTACAAGAATATATTATCTTCCGGTGTGATACGTACCCCATATAAGCGAGCCAACTCCTTCGGTCCCTTGAAATCGGCGGGGAAAGCCACTTTTTTTTGTTTTTTGCTACCGCACGAGGTCAGACATATAAGCAGGATAAAGATCCGGATAAACCCTAAAGGAATGCTATTCTTCATATCGTTTTCTCTTAATTAAGGCACGAATATACACATAAAGTTTAGAATGCCCATTATAAGGTTCCTACAATGGGCATTGTAAGGTCGTTAGAATGCCCATCGTAAGGAGCTTTGAATGGGCATCCAAGTTCAAGAAGGTTGAGCAGCTTTCAGATAAGCGTTGAACGCCTCTTTGTAGGCATCCGTCACGTGGATGATCTCCTTTCCGATATAAACGCAATTATTCCGATCTACGGAACGGATCTTATCCAACGCCACGATATAAGAACGATGGACCCGCATAAAGCGACCGGAAGGCAACATCTCTTCCATGGCCTTCATCGTCACGTGGGTGATAAGCGGACGGGCCTCCCCTTCCAGATAGATCATCACGTAATCCTTCAAGCCCGTCACGTATAATATCCGGGAGATTTCCCCCTGCCGCAACTGGCTATCCACCCGCACGAAAAGGCTGCCTCTCTCCTCCTTCACGCTACTCATCTCAAACCATTGGCGGGCCTTCTCCGCAGCTCCGAGAAACTTATGGTATCGGATGGGCTTCAGCAGGAAATCGAGGGCATTCACCTCATAGCTATCAAAGGCATACTCCTTAAAGGCGGTCGTGAAGATCACCCTCGTACTGGGCGGTACCATCCGGGAGAGGTTCAGCCCGTCCAGATCCGGCATCTGAATATCCAAGAAAAGCACGTCCACCGGAGACTCGCACAACGTGGAGAGCGCCAGTACCGGATCATTGAAGGAAGCCGCCAGCCTCAGATAAGGCGTACGGCTTACGAAGTCCTCCAGCATCTTCACCGCCAAGGGCTCATCGTCTACGATCATGCAAGTCAGTGTTTTCATAAGCAGTCTCGAAGTGTTATTTGAACAAAGTAACTATTTTCCCGGAGCGCTTGATCATATCGGTAACGACCGGGATAAGCCAGATCCAGCCTACGCCTCAGATTCTCCAGCCCGATCCCCGATCCGCTACGGTTCACGTCCGGTTTCGGATGGTCGCTATTCTCGCAGGTAAAGACGAGGTCATCTCCTTCCGCCTTGAAACGAATACGTACGAACGACGACTTACGGCTATTCACGCCATGCTTGAATGCGTTCTCTATTAAAGAGATGAACAAGAGCGGAACGATCCTCATCGGTTTAGGCGGGATCCGCAGATCAACTTCCACGGTAGCCAACTCATTGCAGCGCAATCTCATCAACTCGATGTAATTGCTCATGAACTCGATCTCGCCTTCCACCGGTACCAGCTCATGGTTCGACTCATAGAGCGTATACCGCAGCAAATCGCTCAATTGCCCGATACTTTCTTGCGCCGTATCTTGGTCTATCTGGACCAAGCTGGATATATTATTCAAGGTATTAAAGAGAAAATGCGGATTCAACTGGTTCTTCAGCCAAGCCAATTCCGCCTCGGCGTTTTTCTGCCGTTCCTCTTTCAAACGCATCTGCATATCGCCCCAGCGTACGATATAACGGAAT
>ERZ833515.1750-NODE-1750-length-14176-cov-6.554918_pt1 | contig 14176 bp, 8 predicted proteins | sample MGYA00519949_ERZ833515 | MGnify/ENA primary metagenome ERZ833515 (study PRJEB31850, sample SAMEA3708741) | human gut metagenome | biome: human gut; feature: human-associated habitat; material: faeces | place: China | collected 2014 ...
GTAGATAGGAGCGACCTATCTGACTACACTTATATGGTACTAGGTGGCGGCGGAGCCGACGGATGAGTTGCATTTCATCGAGCGTAGCGAGGTTTTGAGGTTTTCATCAAGGCGTAGCCTTGGTTTAAGGGTGTTAACCTTGCTCCGAAAAGAGAAGGTGTCAGCGTAGCTGACAAATGAGATGTAGTTCCTCAGCCGCTAGGCTGGTTGTAGGGTTTTCCTCGAACGAAGTTCGGTTTGCTTGTTTTCCTTTTGCGAAGCAAGTAAGTGGTGTTGACCTTCCCAGACGGGGAAGGAGGGCCACGAAGTGGCGGTTAGGGTTGATTACTACGAACGAAGTTCGGTTGTCCGGTTTTAATCCTCCTCTCTATATATAAATACTATATATATAAGGAAGGTATCCTGCGCTCTTAAAATCTCCTCTTTTGTTTTTCTATCCATCTGTCTCTTCCCATTCCCTGCGTTTTTAATCTTTTATTTTTTTCCCGTTTTCCTCCTGTTTCAAAATTACATAGATATTTTCTATCAAAAAACATAGTACATCCATTTTCATCTGTCCCGAAAACTAGTTCCTTATACTCTCTGTATATGCGATATACAGTATACAGGCGGCGTTTTTCATGTATGCGGAATTTATAAAAATACATAGTATCAATATATAAAAAATATATATGAAAAAGTACTTGCTTTTTGAAAAAATGCGTGTATAATTCAATCAAATCACATCCGAGGGCGGAATCTATGACGAGTCCCGGTTTGTGGTGGAAATGTACGGGTTCCCGTACCATAAGGGTGGATGAAGTACACGGAAAAATGACATGAAAATGTCTGCCGAAGGAGTAACACTATCAGGCGTTCTGAGAACACGAAACTGTGTACGGACACATCTCTGGAGAGTTCCGCTGAAAAGATGCGGACGCCGAAGGTGCAAAGGGATCTTTGATTCCGAATCTCTCAGGCAAAAGGACAGGGCTGGCAGCAGGGTAACCCCCGGCTATGTATGTATGCATCCACGCATAGCGCCAGCTTTGCACTTCAGATCTTTCTGAAGGCTGAGTGCGGCGCTTTTTTGTTTCCAAAAATTATTGAATCCCGTATAGCAAGTAATCAAGAAGGGAGCTGCCGAAAATGGATATGGCTGAACTCAATCAATGGGCCAATGCGGCTGATAGTTTCGTATGGGGGCCGGTTATGCTCTGTCTCCTCGTGGGCACGGGGATTTACATGACCCTCACTCTTCACTTTCTCACATGGAGAAATCTTCCTTATGCTCTGAAGAGCATTTTCTCGAAGGAGTCTAGGACGACTTCAAGGGGCAGCGGCGACGTTTCTCCCTTCTCCGCGCTGATGACCGCTCTGGCGGCTACGATCGGCACAGGAAATATTGTGGGCGTTGCGACGGCTATGTTTGCCGGCGGCCCGGGCGCTCTCGTCTGGATGTGGATTTCCGCCTGCTTCGGCCTGTCCACGAAATTCTCTGAATGCATGCTCGGCTTCAAGTTCCGCGAAGTGAACGCGAAGGGTGAAATGAAGGGCGGCCCGATGTTCACGATGAAGAACGGCTTCAAGAACAAGAAAGCCGGCATTTTGATGGGTTTCCTCTTTGCTCTCTTTGCCGTCATTGCCTCCTTCGGCATCGGCAACATGACCCAGGCGAATTCCATCAGCACCGCCGTCAATGCGACATTCGGTGTTTCCAATGAAATCAGCGGCATCATCATGACCGTCATGACCCTTGCCGTCATCGTAGGGGGCATCACCTCCATTTCCAGAGTTTCCTCCATCGTCGTTCCAGGCATGGCTGCCTTCTACATCGCTGCCGGCCTCCTCTGCGTCATCCTTAATATTGAAAACGTACCGCACGGCCTCTACATGATCATTATGATGGCATTCGATCCTTCCGCTGTCGAAGGCGGCGTGCTCGGTACGATCACTGTTTCTGTCATGAACGCTATGCGCTACGGCGTGGCAAGAGGATGCTTCTCCAATGAAGCAGGCCTCGGCTCAGCTGCCATCTCGGCCGCTGCTTCCACGACTGACCGTCCGGCAAGACAGGGCTACATTTCCATGACCGGCACCTTCATCGACACCATCGTCGTTTGCTCCATCACCGGTCTCACCATTGCTTCCTCCGGCGTCCTCGGCACCCTTGGCGCTGACGGCAAGCCCCTGACCGGCGTGGCCCTCACCATGGCAGCCTTCTCCCACAATATCGGACCGATCGGCAGCTACATCGTTTCCATCGGCATCATCCTCTTTGCATATTCCACCATCCTCGGCTGGGAATACAACGGCGAAAAAGCATGGGAATACCTCTTCGGCACCCATAAGTACAACCTCATCTACCGCGTCGCTTTCTCCATGGTCGTCTACGTAGGCGCTACCCAGACACTAGACCTCGTCTGGAGCCTCTCCGACATCGCGAACGCTCTCATGGCGATCCCGAACCTGATCTCCATCCTCGTCCTCGCACCGGTCATCAAGGAAGAAGTCTTCTCCTACCAGAAAGTCATTGCCGCTGAAAAGGCAGCAAGGGCAGGGGAGACGGCCGCAGAAGAAGTGGTTCAAAAGATTTGAATATCATTAGAAAATAAAGTTTCCCGTTTATTTTTCAGAAAGGAAATCCCATTTCCTTCCTATAGCGAATTTACATAGGGAGCGCGGTTATTCTCAATCGCGCTCTTTTTTTCATGCATGTTGATTCATAAAGCGAAATAGTAAATCTCATGAATTATAATACAAAGGTTATGCTTTACATAATTTATTAAATATCTCAGACGGGTACATATATAAATGTATGGATAATTTACGAAATCTATTAGTTTTTTATTATGTATGCTCCTATAATATGTCTATCATTTTTAATGCCTTAAAAGGCACCTGGAGGGGAAATTATGAATCTTTCGTTACAGATTTTTGCCTCCCTTGTCCTGTCCGTCATCGTCGGACTGGTATTGGGAGAAGGCGCAGCGGCGCCTGTGAAGACATGGATTGCCCCGATCGGCACCATGTTCATCAATCTGATCAAGATGATGATCGTTCCTGTCGTCTTCTGTTCCCTGGTCGTCGGCATGACGTCCATGGGGGATATGAAGAAACTGGGCCGTATCGGTATCAAGACGCTGTCCATTTACATGGTGACCACCGCTATCGCCATCGTGATCGGCTTTGCCGTAGCCCTGGCCATTGATCCGGGCACCGGCATGAGCATGGCCGGAGCGACCGCGCCGAAGGTCAAGGAAGCCCCGAGCATCATGCAGGTCTTCGTCGACATGATCCCGTCGAACCCGATCGCATCCATGGCCAAGGCAGACATCCTGCCAGTCATCATCTTCGCCCTCTTCGTCGGAGCCGGCATCATTTCCGTCGGCGGCAAGAGAGCCGAGACACTGATCAGCTTCTTCGATGCATTCGCTGAAGTCTGCTACAAGATCATCGCCATGATCATGAAGACCGCCCCGATCGGCGTCTTCTGCCTGCTGCTTCCTGTCGTCGTCATGAACGGACCGAAAGTGCTCCTGCCGCTTCTCTCCGTCATCATCTGCATGCTGATCGGCTGCACCATCCACGCCGTCTGCGTCTACTCTGCCATGACGACCGTCGCCGCTCACATGAGCCCGGTCACCTTCTTCCGCGGCATGTCCGAAGCGATGGCCATCGCCTTCACCACCTGCTCTTCCGCAGGCACGCTTCCGGTCAACATGAAGAACGTCCAGGAAAAACTCGGCGTTCACCGCGACATCGCATCCTTCGTACTGCCTCTTGGCGCGACCATCAATATGGACGGCACCGCTCTCTATATGGGCGTCTGCTCCATTTTCATCGCCAACGTATTCGGCGTACCGCTCACCTTTGACCAGATGATGATGATCGTCCTCACCGGCACCCTTGCCTCCATCGGCACCGCCGGCGTCCCGGGCGCAGGCCTCATCATGCTTGCCATGGTACTCCAGTCCGTCGGACTTCCGCTCGAAGGCCTTGCACTCGTTGCCGGCATCGACAGAGTCCTCGACATGTTCCGCACCTGCCTCAACATCACAGGCGATGCAGCCGTTGCCGTCGTCGTCAACGCATCTGAACAGGAAGTGCCCTCTGACATTCAGATCACAGAATAAGAAGGAAGGAAATGGGGAGTGATGAGCTTCATGACGCTCTCCTATATATAATAGTAATAAAATAGACTTGTGTATGCTTATAATGCAACAAGTATCCACTATATATGCAAAACTTGTAAGAAATTTTTATGGAAATATAAAAAAATTTACAAAAAATCTATTGTACAATACACCTGCTTTGCCTTATAATAACAATACAATTCGTAATGGATGATGCATACAGAAAGAGCTCGAGGATGAAAAGTGTATACTTATTCAATATACACCTTTCGGAGACTGCCGAAGGAGTAACACTATCAGGCGTTCAAAGGACACGAAACTGTATGCGGACATAACTCTGGAGATCTCCGCTGAAACGATGCGGAAGCCGAAGGTGCAAAAGGCGCAAGCCTCAATCTCTCAGGCAAAAGGACAGGGCCGGACAAGGACTTTGAGAAATCAATGGGCCGCCGGCTCTGTTTTCATTTTTAGAGCCGGCGGTTTTTTAATGGGTTTTGGGAAAGGAAAGTCTTTCTCAGGTAGTGGATCCCTCCAAAGGGGTGGGGGATCTGGGGAAAATGGGAGGAAAAATCTATGTTGTTAGACATCTTAAACCAGATTGACAGCATCGTCTGGGGACCGTGGCTCTTAGTCTTACTTGTCGGTACGGGCATCTGGCTCACATTCCGGCTCACACTGCTGCAGGTCGTCAAACTGCCGAGAGCTCTGAAGCTCATATTCTTCGCAAGAAACAAGGGCGAAGGAGACATTGATTCATTCAAAGCGCTTTGTACCGCGCTCGCTGCCACCGTCGGCACCGGCAACATCGTCGGCGTCGCTACCGCTATCAAACTCGGCGGCCCTGGCGCACTCTTCTGGATGTGGCTCGCCGCCTTCTTCGGCATGGCGACAAAGTACGCAGAAGGCTGCCTTGCCGTCAAATACCGTCAGGTCGACGACAACGGCAACATCGCCGGCGGCCCGATGTACTACATCGAAATGGGCCTTGGCAAGAAATGGAAACCACTCGCCGTTCTCTTTGCCTTCTTCGGATGCATGGTAGCCCTCCTTGGCTCCGGCACCACGACACAGATGAACGCCATCATTTCCTCCGTGGAAGCAGGCTTTGGCATTTCCACCTACATCACCTGCGCCGTTATTACAGTACTCGTAGCTATCATCACCTTCGGCGGACTCCAGTCCATCGCAAAAGCTGCTGAAAAAATCGTTCCGGCTATGGCCGTCATCTACTTCGTCGTTACCGTCATCTTCCTGGCACTCAATGCAGGCGGCCTCCCGGGCGCCATCAGCCAGGTATTCACCGGCGCATTCTCCGGCACCGCAGCTGCCGGCGGCTTTGCAGGCGCAGGCGTCATGCTCGCTATGCGAAGCGGTATCGCCAGAGGCCTCTTCTCCAACGAATCCGGCTTAGGCTCCGCACCGATCGTCGCTGCTGCCGCTAAAACAAAATGGCCGGCAGAACAGGGCCTCATTTCCATGACCGGTACCTTCATCGACACCATCATCATTTGTACCCTGACCGGTCTTACCATCATCGTATCCGGCCAGTGGCTCGGTGACACCAACGGCGCTGAACTTACACAGAACGCATTTGCCGTCACCTATGGCGGCTTCGCGCCGATTCTTCTCACCGTATCTCTCGCACTCTTCGCCTTCACCACCATCCTCGGATGGAACTACTACGGCGAACGCTGCTGGGAATACCTCTTCGGCACCAAGAGCATCCTCTTCTACAGAGTCCTCTTTCTCGTCATCCTCGCATCCGCTGCCTTCCTGAAACTCGAATCCATCTGGGCACTCGCAGATATCGTCAACGGCCTCATGGCCATCCCGAACCTTATTGCCCTCCTGGGCCTCACAGGCGTCATCGTCGCAGAAACCAAGAAATACTTCGAACACCTCGAAATCCGCGACGCCAAACTCAAAGCCTACAAAGCAAGAAGAATCGGAAAGAGATAAGAAAAGAAACAGAATCAATAGAGATGTGGAACCCAAACAGTTCCGCATCTTTTTTTGTGGAAACTCGCAAGCTCGGATGTACTGGGCGCTGACTTTCCCGAGCGCCGCCAACACTCGCCTTCCCAAAGCGCCGCCAATACTCGCCTTCCCAGACGGGGAAGGTGCCGGCCCCAAATTCTGATGCCGGCGGATAGGGTTGATTACTCCGAGCTGTAGTTCGTTTCCCCAGTTCCCTCCCTTTTCCCCCTCGTGTATAATATATATAAAACTTTCAATATATAGGAGGCGTGGATATGAATATAGGTGTCATTGGTGTCGGGCATATCGGCGGAGAAGTTCGTGAAGGCCGGTCATCAGGTCAGCGTGGCCAATTCGAGAGGGAAGGAAGCCGTCAGGGCGTTTGCAGAGAAGATCGGCGCAGCGCCTTCGGATATTTCTGAAATCGTCAAAGGAAAGGATGTCGTCATTCTGGCGGTTCCTCTTCCTGCCCTTGAGAAGCTTCCCAGGGATCTTTTCAAGGATGCAGGAAAGACGATCGTGGTGGATACGTCCAATTATTATCCGGACCTCCGTGATTCCCATATCAAGGAACTGGACGAAGGAAAAACAGAAAGCCTCTGGGTTTCTGGGAAAATCGGGCATCCCATCATCAAAGCGTTCAACAACGTTCTGGGGGATACCCTGGCAGAGAAGGGCAGAAAGAAAGGGGACGAGGGAAGACTTGCCGCCGCTGCTGCAGGAGACAGTGCGGAAGACAAAGCCGTCGTCATGCGCCTGATCGATGAAGCGGGCTTCGATCCCGTCGACGGAGGCACCCTCGAAGAATCCTGGCGCCAGCAGCCCGGGACACCCTGCTACTGCTGCGACTACAATAAAGAAGAAATGGAAAAAGCCCTGCAGGAAGCCGTCCCTGGAAAAGCGCCCGGCGTACGCGATGCCATCAATGACCACCTCATGCACCTTGCCAAAGCGCCCACCCATGAAGAAATCATTCAGGTCAACCGCGGAGCACACCATAAAGAGTAAAAGAAAAGGGCCCTCGGAAATGATTCATTTCTCCGCCCTTTTTTCTTTTTATTTATTTCCATTTTCCATTTGAGAGAGGTAGACGCGCGTGCTATAATGATTAGTATTGTATTGTTATAAGAAGGAGTGGAAAAAGGCCTTCTTATGATATAATAAAAATGATTGATTCATTGATGAAGGAGGCGGCATAGATTGGAGAAACACGTCATTATCAATGTCACTTCCGTCCAGCGTGACGAGACCGGAAAGGATGAGAAAATCACCCTGGAAACCCCGGGCATTTACGGGGAAGAGGGGAATATGAGGTACGTCTCTTACCGGGAAACGAAACTAGCCGGCATGGAAGGCACGACGACGACGCTCCGCGTTTACGAGGACCACGTCAGCCTTTTGCGGGAAGGCACATTCCTGCAGGAGCAGGAGTACCGCATCGGCAAGTCATCGAAGTCGACCTATCAGACACTGATGGGACCCCTCGAAGTGACCGTCGTTACAAGGAGCATCGAAGACAGTCTTACAGGCGGCGAAGGCAAGGTCGTTCTGACCTACGACGTCGAGCTCAAAGGACTGTTTAACCATTTAAATGAAGTTGTAATAGAAGTGCGGGAGGATCCGGAGTATTCATGGAAGTCAGAGAACAACTGAAGGAAATCATTGAAAAAGCAAAGGACGCCGCCATTGCGGCAGGCGAGCTGCCGGAAGGGGAATACGCCCCCATGCAGCGTCTGGAAGTCCCGAAGTCCAAGGAATTCGGCGATTATTCCACCAATGCTTCCATGCGCTGGGCAAAAGCAGCGCACAGAGCGCCGCGCCAGATCGCGGAAGTGATCGTGAAACATATCGACACGCCCCTTGTTGCCAAGATGGATATCGCAGGCGCAGGGTTCATCAATTTCTTCCTGGCAGCAGACACCGTCTATGCCGAACTGGAAAAAATCCTGAAGACAGGCCCGTCCTACGGGGACCTTCCGAAAGACCAGAAGGACAGAATCCTCGTGGAATACGTTTCCGCCAACCCGACAGGCCCGCTTCACATCGGCCATGCCAGAGGCGCAGCATACGGTTCCGCTATGGTGAACCTGCTCCGCGCTGCCGGCTATGACGTCTATTCCGAATACTACGTCAACGACGCAGGCAACCAGATCGACCATCTCGCTGAATCCATCAATGCCAGATACCTCCAGCTCTGCGGCTACGACGCAGAAATCCCGGAAGACGGCTACCATGGACAGGACATCGTCGAAACAGCCAAGAGAATCCTTGAAAGAGACGGCAAGAAATACCTGGGCATGAGCGATGAAGAACGCCTCCTGGCATTCAAGGACATCAGCCTCAACGAAAAACTCGACGCCCTCCGCAAGGACCTCCACGATTTCAACGTAGACTTCGACAACTGGTTCTCCGAAAAATCCCTCTATCCGGAACAGGTCGACGAGGCCTTAAAGGTACTGAAGGATGAAGACAACCTTTACGAAAAAGACGGCGCCCTCTGGCTCCGTACCACAAAGAACGGCGATGACAAGGACAGAGTCGTCATCCGTACCAACGGCGTGCCGACCTACTTCTGCTCCGACATCGCATACGTTGGAAACAAGATCGAAAGAGGATACAACAAACTCATCGACATCTGGGGCGCTGACCACCACGGATATATCATCCGCTTGAAGACGGCTATGAAATTCCTCGGATACAACCCCGATGATTTTGAAATCATGCTCCTCCAGATGGTTACCCTCCTCCGCGACGGACAGCCAGTCAAGATGAGCAAGCGTACCGGCCAGGCAGTCACCCTGCGTGAACTGATGGACGAAGTCGGCACCGACGCAGCACGCTATTTCTTCTGCGCAAGAACACTCGACTCCCAGATGGACTTTGACATCGATCTTGCCAAGAAACAGTCCAGCGACAACCCGGTCTACTACATCCAGTACGCCCATGCCCGCATCCACAGCCTCTTCGATCAGGCGAAAGAAGCAGGCGTGAAATGGGATCCGTCCTTCGCAGGCACCGATTTCTCCTACCTCAAGGAAGAATGCGAATTCGACCTCATCAAGAAAATGGAAAACTACCACCAGCTTCTGGCGGGCGCAGCCGTTGAAAGAGCACCGCAGCGCGTAGCCAAGTATGCTTACGAACTGGCAGCCCTCTTCCATCATTTCTACAGAGAATGCAGAATCCTCGGCGTCGATGCAAAGACCACCGAAGCACGCCTCGGCCTCATCACAGCCGTACAGTACGTCCTCGCGCATGCACTCGCCATCTTGGGCGTTTCTGCTCCTGAACATATGTAAAAATATATCCCGCCGTATTTCTTCCCATACGGGCCGGGAGTATAATAAAAGGAAGAAAATTCGATCGTTACTATCATTGAAAGAGGAGGTCTCATGACTAAATACATCTTCGTAACCGGCGGCGTCGTTTCATCTCTGGGCAAAGGCATCACGGCCGCTTCCCTCGGAAGATTACTCAAAAACAGAGGGTACAAAGTCACCATCCAGAAATTCGATCCATATATTAACATCGACCCCGGCACCATGAGCCCGTATCAGCACGGCGAAGTATTCGTCACTGACGACGGCGCCGAAACGGATCTCGACCTCGGCCACTATGAACGTTTCATCGACGAAAACCTCTCCAAGGCTTCCAACGTGACAACAGGCAAAGTCTACCAGTCCGTTATCAACAAAGAAAGAAAAGGCGAATACCTCGGATCCACCATCCAGGTCATCCCGCACATCACCAACGAAATCAAAGACAGAGTCCTCCGCGTCGGCCGCAATGACAATGCAGACATCGTCATCACCGAAATCGGCGGCACCGTCGGCGATATCGAATCCCTGCCATTCCTCGAAGCCATCCGTCAGGTCAAGAAGGACGTGCCGAACAGAAATGACGTACTCTACATCCACGTCACCCTCGTGCCATACATCGAAGCAGCAGACGAACTGAAATCCAAGCCGACCCAGCACTCCGTCAAGGAACTCCGCTCCATCGGCATCCAGCCGGACATCATCGTATGCCGCACCGTCAAGGCACTCCCGGAAGACATGAAGAGAAAGATCGCCCTCTTCTGCGACGTAGAACCAGATGCAGTCATCAACAACCTCACCGCATCCAGCATCTATGAAGTACCGCTTATGCTGAGAGACGAAGGCCTCGACCGCATCGCCCTCGAAAAACTCGGCCTTGACGACAGCCCGTGCGACATGAAAGACTGGGAAGCCATGGTTTCCCGCATCCTTTCCGCTGATAAGACCGTCAACATCGCCCTCGTCGGCAAATACGTCGAACTCCACGACGCATACCTCTCCGTCGTCGAAGCCCTCTCCCATGCAGGCTTCAAGACAGGAAATAAGGTCAACATCCGCTGGGTCAACTCCGAAACCATCGAAGAAGAACAGCCCGATCTCCGTGAAGTATTCAAAGACATCGACGGCATCGTCGTACCAGGAGGCTTCGGCAACCGCGGCGTAGAAGGCAAGATCGCCACCATCAAGTACGCACGCACCAACAAGATCCCGTTCCTCGGCCTCTGCCTCGGCATGCAGTGCGCCGTCATCGAATACGCAAGAGACGTATGCGGCATGAAAGACGCTAACTCCACCGAATTCGTACCGGATACACCATATCCGGTCATCGATCTCATGTCCGACCAGGAAGACGTCACCGAAAAAGGCGGCACCATGCGCCTCGGCATCTACCCGTGCAAACTCAAAGAAGGCACCAAGACAAGAGAACTCTACGGCAACCAGGAAATCGTCTATGAACGTCATCGTCATAGATGGGAAGTCTCCAACGCACTCCGCCCGGAACTCGAAAAAGCAGGCCTTATCGTATCCGGCACCAGCCCGGACGGCAGACTCGTTGAAACCATCGAACTCGCCGACCATCCATACTTCGAAGCAACCCAGGCACACCCGGAATTCAAATCCCGCCCGAACCGTCCGCATCCCCTCTTCCAGGGCCTCATAGACGCAGCCGTTGCTCACAGAGATGAAAACAAATAATCAATGATAGAACGATAAATAAGGAAAAAGGAAAGGACATCCCGCGCGGGATGTCCTTTTTGCGTGTGAGGGGGCTGTTCCTCGAGCGAAGCGAGGTTTAAGGGTGTTGACCTTGCTCCGAAGGAGAAGGTCCGGTCGGAGACCGGGAATGAGATGTAGTTCTCGCAGCATTGCTGCGGTTGTAAAGGTTTTCCCTTCGCTTCCGCAGCATCGCTAAAAGTGCTAAGGTACGCTTTCATATCAATAAGCTCTTATATAGAAACCGTACAACCGCGGCGGAGCGCGATTTAAAACACCATCCAACCTCGCTCCGCTCGCGGAACCTTTTTATATTTCTAAGAGCAATGAATACTGCACCCCTTTCGTCAGCAACAGTTAAATGATTGGCTGACCGCGCCTTCCCCGCTGGGGCAGGTTAAAACCTTCCGCATTGGCGTGAATGACAACTATCAACTGCGATGTACTGAGTCTTGATTTTCAGGGCCGTAGGCCGGTCTTGATTTTGCTCTGGAAGAGAAGGTGCGCCGTATACCAGTTGACGGTAGCGGTAGCAACACAAATGTCTCATAAGTTAGTGTACGGGGCGGATGAGTTGCATTTCTTTAAGGCGTTAGCCTTGGTTTTATGGTTTTCAAAAAGGTTCATTTCCCTCGAGTGTCAGCTCGGTTGTAAGGTTTTATCCTCTCTCAGTCCGCCGCACCAAAAAAAGCCCCGCCATCGAGCGGGGCTTCCCTCTGTTTTTTGTTTTTAAATCTCACAGTCCGAATATCTTCTTGATCCCTGCGAGGAAGGGATGCTTGATCGGCAGTTCTTTCAATGTGGACACGACGAAGTCGTCGGGTTTCCTGAAGGAGAGGCCGTAGGTGAAGTAGATGGTGTGGGCCGTCTGGATGACGTAGTCCCTCGTTTCCTCGATGAGAAAGTTCTCCATTTCCTTGGAGAAAGGACGCTTGTTTCCTTCCCTTGTCTTGCCAAGCCCCCTCATCAGTTTCATGGCAGCTGCGGGGAAGGCGTCGCCGGAGGCTTTGTCGGCGATACGCATCGCAAAATCCGGGAAGTAGCGGTAGTAGGCGCGCGTGTTCTTCGAATTGAAGAAAGCCCACTGGCGCATGAACATGTGGATCTTCAGGTACATCTTCTGGCGGACCGGAATATCCTCAGGCAGAAGATCGCCTGCTGCGACCCTTCTCCTGACCCAGCGCGCCACAGAAGGGGACTGGAGGATGCCCTCGGCAATCGAATCCCTCATGTCGCGCCTCTGCCACAGATACGAAGCAAAGAAAGCAGGGACATACGCACGGAAAAGCATGTACCGGTAAATGAACCTCGTATCCGGCAGGCCTTCCTCCGTTTTTTGCATCTTCGAAAACATCTCATCAAGCGGCACCATCGTTTTCGCGCTCTCCATGATACGATTTCCCTGGGACAGACCAAGATCCGTTCCTATGGCCTTTAAAAGCAGCAGAGGAAGCTTTCCCTCACGACCCCTGAAGTCCGGATCACAGAAAGACAACGACTCGATATAAAGATCCAGGATCCGGCGCGCCTCATGCACGAAACCCTCCGTCTCCGGCGCAAAGAAATCCGCAGCCGGAAGCAGCGACTCCTTCACTTCCGCCGTCATCAGCGACAGCATTTCAAGGACAGCAGACTTCGTAAAGAAATCCGGACCCTTGAAAAGAGAAGCCGCCTTCTCCGCCGCATCGAACTCCGACATCAGAGAACGCGTCGTATCGAAATCCAGATGCCCCTCAAAAGCAGAAGACAGGAAATGGCTCTCCGCAGACAAATCACGCGCCATCTTCGAAGCCAGCTGCAGACGGAAGCACACATACTTCCGGATCACATCATTCAGCACATGACGATTCTCAGCAAAAGAGAGCTCATGCGCCTTCGCCCAGGCATAAAAAGCCGTCCCCACATCCGTCTCCGACGTGAAAGAACGCCGCGCAGCCGGATAAAAAGCCTTCTCCATCCGTTCCCCAAGAATACGCGCCAGACGCACCTTGCCTTCCACGACCTTATCATCCTGCATAGAGCTCCCTCCTTACTTAGCATATTTCCTCTATTATACAATAAGAAAGGAACAGAAAAAGAGAGGCTCAGAGGGAAAATAAGAAAAGAAATATTGCATTTTTCACGAAATGGTATATAGTACATACAAGAAATCCGCAAAGCTCCCGGCTATGCGGAGGCGCAGGCGTTCGAGCAGTGCTTCGGCACATTATAATATTTAAACCATGCGCCTCCTCATGACCAGGAGCCTTTTTCATTGCTAAAGAAAGTAAATAAACATAGAAGCTAAACTTGGAAAATAAAGGATAAATTGCCTATTATATTTAATATCGGAAAATGGTATAATATATGTAACGAAAGAGTCCGAAAGAAGTCCCGCGAAGGTAGTCAATTACCGTAATACCTCCTTTGGATAAAATAATGAAACGATGAGTTGCGTTGATTTGTTCTTGCATTGTTTTTCATAATACACGCGGAACCCAAAGACCCTTTCGGATCGCTCCCGGCTACGGCCGGGAGCTTTTGCGTGGGGGCAAAGATGCAGCTCCGCGAGCGAAGCTGCTAAAAGCCATGGTGCGCCTTTGACCTTGCCCTGGAAGGGAAGGTGTCAGCGGAGCTGACGGATGAGTTGCATTTCCTCAAGGCGTTAGCCTTGGTTGGCATGTTTTTTCAGCCGAAGGCTGGTTTAAGGGTGTTGACCTTGCTCCGGAAGGAAAAGGTGGCGCCGGAGGCGACGGATACAGTAGTTCTCGAGCGAAGCGAGGTTGTTTTGTTTTTCTGTCATCCCATTTTCCAAGCAGTAAAGGTTTTTCCTCCTATTCTGTTTTCTCAAATGTCTTGTCCTCCTTTATAGATCCTCTTTGTTTTTCAGTAGTATATAGTGCTTTCCATTTCCTTTCTTCTCCTTAAAAAGTCAGTGTTCATCGGGGATTCCATCTCTTTAATCCTCAGAACATCGATTCCATCTGAAAAGTTTTTGAAATTTCTTTAAAAAAGCCGTTGACACCGGCTGCCGTAGGTGGTATTATCATACACGTCGCTGATGCAGCGTCC
>ERZ833515.1755-NODE-1755-length-14157-cov-3.125940_pt1 | contig 14157 bp, 9 predicted proteins | sample MGYA00519949_ERZ833515 | MGnify/ENA primary metagenome ERZ833515 (study PRJEB31850, sample SAMEA3708741) | human gut metagenome | biome: human gut; feature: human-associated habitat; material: faeces | place: China | collected 2014 ...
CCGTTCTCAAATTCGTAGACCATCTCTCCTTCGGTCGGCTTATAGAGCTGAAGGATGGTTTTGCCCAGCGTCGTCTTTCCACATCCGGACTCTCCGACAAGTCCCATGGTAGTGCCGCGCTTAATGTTGAAAGACACATCGTCGACTGCCTTCACACTGCCTGTCGCACCGCCGAAGAACCCTCCCTTAATCGGGAAATATTTTTTCAGATGAGACACTTCAAGAATATTGTCGCTCTGATTGATTGTCTTTGTCGATTCGTTATTGCTCATTCTTCGTGTCTCCTTCCTTGCCGACTGCCTCCGCCGCACAGCGGTAGCAGCTTACAAAATGAGTCGGGGAGATCTGGTACATTCCCGGATATGCTCCCTCACAGCCGTCTACGCACATCTCACAGCGATCCTTAAAATAGCAGTAGTCCGGCATATCAATCGGATTCGGAACGCTTCCTGGAATGCTGTAAAGCTTCTCCGTATATTTTCCGACCACCGGCTTAGACTTCATCAGTCCGATGGTGTACGGGTGTCTCGGATCTTTGAAAATCTCGCGTGCCGTTCCTTTTTCCACGACACGTCCCGCGTACATAACGACCACGTAATCTGCCATCTCTGCAACCACACCGAGATCGTGTGTGATCAGCATGATGGAACTGTTGATCTTATCCTTGAGTCCGCGGAGCAGATCGAGGATCTGTGCCTGAATCGTCACATCGAGCGCTGTTGTAGGCTCATCGGCGATAATCAGACGCGGATTACATGCGAGCGCCATTGCGATCATGATTCGCTGGCGCATACCGCCGGAAAGCTCGTGCGGATACATCCGGTATACACCTTCCTTATTGGCAATGCCGACCATCTCAAGCATCTGGATCGTACGTGTCTTGACGTCATCCTTTGTCATGTCAGGATTGTGAAGTGCAATGACCTCATCCACCTGCTCGCCGATACGAAGTACCGGATTCAAGGAAGTCATCGGCTCCTGGAAAATCATGGACATGTAGTTGCCGCGCAGCTTCTGCATCACAGAAGTCGGGGTGTTGACCACATTGTATACATGATCGCCGGTATTAAAGCGGATCTCCCCTCCCACGGTCTGACCGGATGGGCGCTGTACCAGCTGCATCAGGGAAAGGCTTGTCACGGATTTTCCACAACCGGACTCACCTACGATACCGACCGTCTTGCCCTGCGGCACATCAAACGATACACCGTCGACAGACTTGACCGTTCCGATGTCCGTGAAGAAATAAGTCTGAACGTTGTCGAACTCAACGCAGTTCTCCGGATTCTTCATCTTTGTCACATATTCCTCCTCCGGAATATGCTTTCTGTTTCTTTTTTTCTCGATCTCCTGCGTAATCTTGCGGTTCTCCCGCGCAATCGCGCGGGATTCTTTTGCGGAGATATAATTTGCGTTTTTCTTCTTATTATTAAATGCCATTCCTGTCACCTACCGTTTCATCTTCGGATCGAATGCATCACGCAGACCATCACCGATAAAGTTATATGCAAGTACCGTGAGCAGGATCAGGACGCCTGCCGGAACCCACACGAATAAATAGTTCGTCATAACGTAAGAGTCGTTGACCGCATTGATGATACTTCCCCAGGAAGCCGCCGGATACTTGATACCAAGACCCAGGAAACTCAATGTGGACTCGGCAAGAATGACATCACCGATTCCCATACTTGCGAATACGACAAGCTGCGGGATAACATTCGGGATCAGATGTCTGAAAATCCTACGGCTTACGCGGATACCGGTTGCCTCTGCCGCCGTCATGAACTCCTGCTCTCGCAGGGACAAGATCTGTCCGCGGATAATACGGGCAATGCTGACCCAGCCGATGATACTCATGACAATACACAGCATGTAGATACGTGTCTTTGCCGAAGCCTTGTAGTAATCCATGATCGAACCAAGGATCAGATACAGCGGAATCGCCGGGATACAGTAAACAACATCAACCACACGCATCAGGAGTGTGTCCACCCATCCGCCGAAAAATCCTGCGATACCACCTACAATGATACCAATGATAAGCTCAATGATAACTACGACAAATCCGATCATAAGGGAAATTCGTCCGCCGTACATCAGACGCGCCAGAAGATCCATTCCGTTGCCGTCCGTTCCACACCAGTGCTTTACAGACGGTGCCGCATAACTGTCGATGACACGCGTCTCCTGATAGCGCTGGATCGTGTACTGACCGTTCTTATCCTTGATCAGGTAGGTATCGGTCTCACCCTGCTCGTCTGTATACTCAAAGGAATCCTCCCCGGCAGTCATTGCAGCCTCAGCCGCCTCCTTGAACGCCGGTGTCAGCACGATACCGCTGGCTACCGGATTCATGCTCATATCAGATACATAAGCATAATCCGCACCGTCTGCCGTATGAATCATGGCAGCGCTTCCCTCGTTTTCAACCGTGTAGTTCACGCCGTCCGCCTCGATGTTCTTATCGCCGTTTGCAATCGCAGTCAGCACCTTGCTGTAAAAATCATAAGAAAATGTTGTGCCTTCATCAAAAGCTGTCACAGACTTCCGGCAGGCAATACCAAGCTCTGTCGTCGTGTACAGTGTCTCTTTCACACCGGATGCATCAAACACATACTCCACGCCGTTGTAAGTAAACTGGTTCTGTCCGGCAGCCTCCGCAGCGTCGTGCTCCTCAGACTTTAATGCCAATGGATTCATCTGCTGCTCTGCCGCGTAAATGTGGTATGTGTCGTCATCAATCCTGCCAAGTGCCAGTGTCTGTCCGTCTCTGGTCTCGAACACCAGCGCATTTTTCGTCACGGCAAGGATCATCTTGGAATACACATCGCTCGGAAGCTCCACGCCGTCCGCCACGAACACCTGGAACTCGTCAATTTTTGCCGCACCGGCGTAGTCCTTCTTCATCTCTTCCGTGCGGTAGAACACCTCACTCTGGGAATACGGATTGACCGCACCTCCGACAAATGCAAACAGGAACATACAGACAATGATAACCAGTCCTACGATTGCCAGTCTGTTGCGGAAAAACCGCTTTGCAACCATCATTCCGGGGGAAAGTACGCGGACACGCTGCGCGTCATCAAGCTTCATATTATTCTTCTCGTTCTCCATGTTCTCTCCTCCTTTCTAGTTCACGCGGACACGCGGGTCCACAACTGCATATAGAATATCGGCAATCAGGTTGCCAAGTAAGATCAGTACCGCGGAAAACAGCATGTAGAACATAACAAACGGAATGTCACCCTGTAATACCGCCTGGTAAGAGGTATATCCGATACCCGGGATCTGGAACAGAGTCTCTGTTACCATGGCTCCACTGAAGAGTCCCGGCAATGTACCGCCGAGCAGTGTGATGATCGGGATTAAGATATTGCGGAATGCGTGGTAATGAATGACGCGCTTCTCCGGCAGTCCCTTCGCACGCGCTGTACGGATATAATCCGCATTCAGCACCTCGAGCATGTTGGTTCTGGTGTAACGCATCAGGGAACCGATGCTCACGATCGTCAGTGTGATTACCGGAAGCACCAGATGCCATGCCATATCCAGAATCTGCTGTCCGGAAGAGAGGCTCTGATAGTTACGTCCGACAATACCGTAGAGGTCGAACCAGCCAAGCTTTACGGAAAAGACCCATTTTAAAAGTGTTGCAACGAAAAAGCTCGGAAGAGAAATACCGACCAGTGCAATAACGGTGATCGTATAATCGGTTGCAGAATACTGCTTTCTCGCAGCGGCAATACCTGCCGGAATTGCGATGATGATCTCCAGAACAAAAGATGCCAGTGACAGTGCAAACGAATACCAGATAACACTTGCGAATTTGGTCAGTACCGGCTGGTTAAAATACCAGGAATCACCGAACTGTCCGCGGATTGCTTTTGCTGCCCAGCGGAAATATCCCTGGATCACACCGGTATCCAGACCGTACGATGCATTTAACTGTGCCACCCATTCGTCATAACTCTTTGCTCCCGGTCTCTGTGACAATGTCAGTGCCTGCTGCTCCACGAATGACGACGGCATGCAACGCATGATCGCGTAGATGATCATGGAGACGAAGAACAGTATGACAATCGAGAGCAATACTCTCTTAACAACAAATTTCTTCATGATTCTTTTTCCTTTCCTCGCTGCTTCTGATGCTAAAGGTATTTTGCAAAAAGGCGTCACGCATCCTCTTGCAAAATACCTTTAAATCCCTATGCACCATGGCACAGGTTGTAGAAGAGGGGAGCCTGCTCCCCTCTTCTTCCACCATCAGCCAGTTACTCTGATCCTTAGTTCATCTGGATCTTCTCAATCTCGTTGAGATAGCTATAGAAGGTTGTCAGATCCTGCGGAATGGAATCCGCATTGACACGCTGTGTACTGAATATAGAAGCGTTCTGTCTCTGATATACCGGAATCTCTACAGCGTAATCTACGATGAAGTCAAGTGCTTCCTTATAAACTGCCTTACGGAATGCCTGGTCAGTGTTGGTTCTTCCCTCCATTACCAGCTCATCCAGCTCGTCAGAGTAGATTGCATAGTAGTTTGCGCTGCCGCCTTCGCTGTGATAGATCTGGAACATATCCGGGTCTAAGGTTGCCTGCCATGCTGCACACCACATCTCTGCGGTCTCGCTGTTTAAAGCATCCCACATGATGGTTCCGTCAGCCAGGTCGTTGATTGTCAGATCAAATCCGATGCTCTTGAGTGCCTCGGATGCTGCGGTCAGGATACCGAAGGAAGGATGATCTCCCTTTCCGCCTCCGCCGATCATTACCTCATAGCTTAACTTCGCGCCGGCCGGAGCTGCTGTCAGCTTGCCGTCTGTTACTGTGTAACCAGCTGCCTCGAAGAATCCGAGTGCTGCGTCAAGTGCTGCTGCATACTTCTCGTCATCCGACATACCGTCTGTGTAGATCGGGTTACCGTCTACATCCTTGGAGAATGCAACCGCATAGTCTGCATCAGACTTCTGCGGTGCTGCCCAGGAAGTATTGGAAATCGGGTAGTTGATTACAGATGCAGCGTCTCCGTAGTAAGAATCGATCACCATGTCACGATATACGGAAATAACAGTTGCGATTGCTTTTCTTAAATCTTTGGACTGCTCAGAAGAAGGATCATCGCCAACCTTGACATTCTGAGAGTTGATTCCGATGTAGCCATAACCATTGTTGTCATACAGAGCTGTGGTTAATACATCACCGGATGCCTCACCGTTGCTGTTCTCGGAGCAGATCTGAGCCATAACCTCTTTGGAGATGGACGGATCAGAAATATCTACTGTACCCTGAACAACACCAGGAAGCTTATCTGCCTCAGCGGTCTCCTTGAACTGGAGCTCCTTGGTAACCGGTGCTCCCTTGTAGTATGACTCGTTCGCCTCGAGATATACTGTCTTGTTCTCGTAGCTCTTGAAGACATACGGACCAGCGCCGAGCGGAGCGGTCGTCTTCTCGCGGATTGCGGAAAGATCACCCTTTGTGAAACCGAACTGGTTGTTATCGTAATCGTACTGGCTCTCATCACCATAGTAATGAAGCGGTGCAATCTGGATATCCATGGTCTGAAGTGCCGGTGCGCTGACCTCTGTTAAAACAACCCGTACGGTCTTGTCATCCAGCTTCTGAATACCGGAAATGTTTGCTGCTGCATCACCGGTCTCAACACCTTCGGTAGCGTATGCATATACATCTTCCGGAATCAGATCGGAGAGAGCGCTTCCTGCAGACTCTGCCTCCATAGCTGTGAAGCTCCATCCGTACTTATCACCGATTGCCATAAAGAAATCCTTAGCAGTCGCATCTGCTGCAAGACCGTCGAATCCCCACTGTGCTGCTGCGCCTGCTACGTCGCCCTCTTCGCTGACGCCGTTCTCTGCGCAGTAATCAACGATCTCCTGTGCAAATGCTGCACCACCATCGTTTACAGCATCCCAGAATGCGTTCTGCTGATCTTCTGTCCAGTATGTGAATTCTGTGTTATCCTCGCCTGCTGCTGCAAGTAAAGATGCCAGTGTGGACATACCGCTTCTGTACTCTTCCATACCCTCGATCGGGAGAGAGTATACAGATGCGCTTCCGTCATAAGTCGGATCGCAGAATACATAGAAAGAGAAGATGATATCATCTGCGGTTACCGGCTCTCCATCAGAGAACGTCAGATCATCACGAAGCTTGAAATCATAGTATACGGTTCCGTCTTCGTTCTCTGTGATGGTCAGATCGGTCGGTCCGTAGTAAGTATAGTCGGTACCGTTGTACGAAGTGGTCTCACCCTCGATACCATTGTAGATAAACTCACCGGAACGATCGTTGTAAACCAGAGAAATCTGTGTCACATCAACGATGTTCTGATCCGGCACACTCTCAACGAAGAATGGGCTGAACTTCTCGCTCATACCGTCATTTGCGATAACGAGCGGTGTGTCGCTGCCGGATGCAGCCGTGCCTGCTGCCTCTGTGCCTGCTGTCTCGGTTCCAGCTGTCTCGCCGCCAGCCTTGCTTCCGCCGCAGCCTGCAAATGAACCGACAGTCAGTGCTCCTGCCAGTAACAAAGCAAGAGTCTGTCTCATTTTTTTCATAATATTTCCTCCTTATAAAAATATTATCTATGTTTTAACCTTATAAAAGGAAAAAACCTACTCCATTGTAGCATTCTCAATCAGAACGCCACTGTAATTGCGGTCATAATACTTTCCGAAGAAAAATGCAACCGCCAGAAACAGAAAATGACATATCAGATAGATACATTCCATTCCCATCCGGATCTCGCCACGGTGCAGCACCATGTATACAAGATCCAGAACCGCTCCGATTCCCGTCAGCACCATTGCCCCGATGCAGGAACGCTTCATGCGAAGCAGCCCCGTCTCATAATGTGCCCGGTGCATCCGGAGCGGTGCTCCGATATAGCTGACCGCACCATAAAGCATGTATCCAAGCGGAAGTATCACAAACAGATACGGAAAAACAATCCATGCCGTGCGGGACGAATCCGGGTTTATAAGCCCCATTCCAAGCTCAATCACCCACAGCGCGATTGTCCAGATGACATTTAAAATGCCTGTCCGCCGCTTCTGCTGCTCATCAAACGGAAGCACATAAAAATCTCCCTGATAGGACGTTCTTGTCACCAGAAGACCATGCCGGTTCTGCTTTAATTCATTTTGATAATCCTTTTGATAAGGGTTCTTGATCATCGCCGCTTCCGCCTCATTGCTCTCTGTCTGTCATGCAGCATAGTGCAAAATTACCGCGTTATTGTGCTAAAATATTTTTGTGTAACAAAAAAAAGTGACAATGAACCTCTTTGTCCACTGAACACTTTGCAAAATACACTTGTATGTTGCACACGCACAACACTTTTTTTATTATACATAGGAAACTGGTTTTGTCAATACTTTTCCCGCTGGCACATTCTGCCTCGTTTCGCATGTTTTTACAATCTCATTTGGTTCTATGCATATTTTTACACTATGTTTTATTTGTTTTTTCTACTTTTTCTTCTATTCTGTGCTGTTTTTCTGTCATTTTTCATTTTCTGATCCTAATTTCTTTATGACTAAATATGCAGTTTTCTTTTCCCATGTTTTTCCACGTAAAAAATCCCGGAACGGATTTTACTCTCCGTTCCGGGATTTCTCTTCCCTGTATAAGTATGCATCACCTGCGGTCATACATACCAGTCAGTTCTTATGATGTTATGCTGTCTTTGTTGCGTACATGAAGTACTTCATACCGAATATCGTTGCGTAGATACCGGTTACGTTAGACTTCTGCATGTAAATATCATTGTAGTAGTAGATCGGAACTACTGCCCATGTATCCATCAGCATATCCTCTGCCTGATGCATTAAGTCAACACGCGCTGCAAAATCTGTTGTGGTGCGGATCTGACTGATCAGCTCATCATATGCTGTCCAGTCCGGAGAAGAAGATACCGGAGTACCCTTTCCTAACTGCATATCGTTGTTACCGGAATCAGAGGTAAAGATCTCTAACATGTTAACCGGGTCGTTGTAATCTGCAAGCCATCCCTCACGCGCGATGGTGAAGTTACCGCTCTTACGATCCTCAAGGAATACATTCCAGTCCTCAGACTTGATCTCAAGGTTGATACCAAGTAATGCCACATCCTGCTGTACGGACTCAGCAACCGCAATGTGTGCTGTACCGTCGTTTGTTAAGTATGTCATGGAGATTGCAGGATCTACTGCGTATGTACCGTCACCGTTGTCTGTAAATGTGTATCCAGCCTCTTCCAGTAAGCCCTTTGCTGTCTCAAGCTCGCCAGCGCCGGTAGCTGTTGCATCATAGTAAGAAGTATCTGCTGTCTTAAATACGCCGCCGTTACCGTCTGCCATACCTTCCGGTACGAAAGAATCCGCCGGGATCTGACCTGTCTGGCCTACGTTCTCAACGATGAACTGACGGTCAACCAGTAAGCTGATTGCCTCACGCATCTTAGCAGCCTCTTCCTCTGTCTTGCCATCGAAGACCGGGTCGTTTACGTTGAAGCCGATGTAATAGGTTCCCAGGTTGTCAAGGATACCAAACTCCGGATTGACGCCGTTTAAGGAAGGGATCTCATCGTTCGGTACGGTATCGATGTAGTCAAGGTCACCGCTGTTGTATGCAGCATAGATTGCTGTATCATCAGCGCTTAACATGAAGTGAAGCTCGTCCATGGTTACGTTTGCCGCATCATAGAAGTTCGGGTTCTTTACATAAACCATGCTCTCGTTGTGGTTCCAGGACTCCAGTGTGTAAGCACCGTTGCATACGAAACCAGCTTCCTGTGCCCACTTGCCAGGAACAGTGCCGTCCGTATCAGCAGCCTCTACGGATGCCTGATGTACCGGATAGAATGTCGGGAATGCCAGTAAGTCGTTAAAGTACGGGCACGGGCTGACAAGCTTGATCACGAGTGTGTAATCATCCGGTGTCTCAACTGCCAGTGTACCGTCATCGTTGCGGGCGATTACATCGAACAGATAAGCATAGTCTGCTGCTGTCTTCTCATCGATGACACGATTCCAGCTGTATACGAAGTCAGATGCCTTTAAGTCATCTCCGTTGCTCCACTTGGACTCAATCATGTGAACGGTGTACTCTGTTCCGTCCTCAGATACTTCCGGCATATCGGTTGCGAGTGCCGGGATAAGATTACCATCCTTATCATAGGTATAAAGACCTGCGAAAGAGTTTACTGCAAGGCAGCCACCGTCTACGGAGCTGTTTAATGCAGGATCAAGGTAATCCGGCTCACTTGCCAGGTTGATGTTGAGCACATTTGTCTCAGCGTTTGTGGTTGTTGCTTCTGCAGTTGCTGCAGCCTCTGTGCCAGCAGCGGTTCCTGTGGACTCGCCTGTACTTGCTGTGGAATCAGATGATCCGCCACAAGCCGTAAGACCAAGTGCCATAGAAGCAACCAGTAATGATGCTACTAATTTCTTCATAATGAATCCTCCTTGTTTTCCGAAGGAAAATGCGACTGTCACAACAGGAGCAGAGGATTTTCCTCCAATAAAATGATCTATGTTCCACGCACCTCTTCGGTAACGTTGAAACCTTACTTATTCCAGCATGCAACGAAGTGTCCGCTGCCTCTGTCGGAAAGCGGCGGCATCTCTTTTGCGCACTGCTCTGTCGCGTATTTGCATCTGGTGCGGAACGGACATCCGGTCGGCATCTTCAGAGGGCTCGGTACATCTCCCTCCAGCACGATACGCTTGCTGTGTCTGGCTGTCTCCGGATCCGGAATCGGAACCGCTGACAGTAAGCTCAATGTATACGGATGCATCGGGTTGCCGTTTAGCTCATCGGCATCGGCGATCTCCATCATTTTTCCAAGGTACATAACCGCAATACGGTCGGAAATGTGGTGAACGACCAGCAGATCATGCGCGATAAACAGATACGCCACGCCCAGCTTGTCCTGCAGTTCCTCGAACATATTTACCACCTGCGCCTGAATGGACACATCCAATGCAGAAACCGGCTCGTCACAGACGATAAACTTCGGGTTTACCGCGAGTGCTCTTGCAATACCGATACGCTGTCTCTGTCCGCCGGAAAACTCATGTGCATAACGCATGGCATGCTCGGCATTCAGTCCAACCAGCTCCATGAGGTTCAAGATTTTCTCACGGCGCTCTTTTTTATTCGCATATAATTTATGAACATCCAGAGGCTCTCCGATGATGTCCTCGACCGTCATACGCGGGTTCAAGGATGAATACGGATCCTGGAATACCATCTGCATCTGTCTGCGGTAAGGAAGCATGTCCACATCCACTTTCTTGCCAAGCACCGGCTTGCCGTTTGCATCGACGATCAGCCTGCCATTCTCATCATACTGCTCGCCGCTGTCAAATAGCACCTTACCATCGAACACGATGCGTCCGGCAGTCGGCTGATACAGTCGAAGCAGCGTTCTGCCGACAGTCGTCTTGCCGCATCCCGACTCTCCTACCAGACCAAGTGTCTCGCCCGGCTTGATTGCAAATGAAATATCATCCACCGCTTTTAGCGGAATCGTCTTAAATCCCTGATGCACAGGAAAATACTGTTTTAAATGACTTACCTCAAGAAGGTTCTTTTCCTCACTCATTACTCTGCCTCCTCCTGTGCCTCATATAACTCTTTGATGTTCATCCAGCAGCTTGCCAGATGGGTATCGCTGATGCGAAGTTCTTCCGGTTTCTCAGAAAGACAGATCTTCATCGCCGCATCACACCGCGGGCAGAATGCACAGCCAGCCGGCATCTGCAGCAGGTTGATCGGTGTACCGCCGATCGGCACCAGCTTTTCGTTCATATTGTCTGCCTTCGGGATGGAACGAAGCAGTCCCTTGGTATATTCATGTGCCGGACGGTAGAAAATATCATCCGCTGTACCGCGCTCGCAGACACGTCCGCCGTACATAACAAGAATCTCATCGCACATACTTGCAATGACGCCGAGATCATGGGTTACCATGATAATCGCCATTCCAAGCTTCTTCTGCAGATCCTGCATCAGTTCCAGAATCTGTGCCTGAATCGTCACATCAAGTGCCGTTGTCGGCTCATCTGCAATCAGGATATCCGGCTCACAGACAAGTGCCATGGCGATCATGACACGCTGACGCATACCACCGGACAGCTCATGCGGATACTGCTTCATACGGCTTTCCGGCTCATTGACGCCGACCAGTGTCAGCATCTCCACCGCGCGCGCCCACGCCTCTTTTTTATTCTTATCCGTGTGTAATAATATTGCCTCAATCAACTGGCTTCCAACGGTAAATACCGGGTTTAAGCTGGTCATCGGATCCTGGAAAATGATGGAACATTTTTCTCCGCGGAACTTCTGCATCTGCTTGCTGTTCCATTTGGTAATGTCCTCACCGTGGAATCTTACCTCTCCGCCGGTGATCTTACCGGTCTCCGCCAGAATCTGCATGATGGAATATGCGGTAACGGATTTACCAGAACCGGACTCTCCTACGATTCCAAGGGTCTTTCCCGGCTCTAAGTTAAAGGAAATACCATTGACAGCCTTTACCTCACCTGCATCTGTAAAGAAACTGGTATGAAGGTCTTTTACTTCTAATATATATTTATTTTCTTCGCTCATATCCTTATCTCCTTAATTCAATTTCGAGTCGAAAGCATCACGAAGACCATCACCCAGTAAGTTCAATGCCAGTACGATCAGGCAGATGGCGATTGCCGGAATGACCAATCTAAGTGGGTAGGACTGCATGCCGGCTCTGGCGTCGTTTGCCAGACTTCCCAGGGAAGTAAGCGGTGCAGATACACCAGACCAAGGAAACTCAGATAACTTTCGGTAAAAATTGCACTCGGCACCTGAAGTGCTGTCGTAATAATGATAACGGACAGACAGTTCGGCAGAATATGTCTGCGCAGGATTCTGGCATTCTTTGTACCGATGCATCTTGCTGCCAGAACGTACTCGTTGTTCTTAATGGAAAGGATCTGGCCTCGGATCAGACGCGCCATACTTACCCAGTACAGAAGTCCGAATACGATAAACATGGAGATCATGTTCGTTCCCAGCTTTTCCAGCACCGTTCCGGTAATGAGCGGTTTTAACGTCTCATTAAACACTACCGACAGCAGAATGATGATCAGCATGTCCGGCAGGGAATAAATAATATCCACAATACGCATCATGATGAGGTCGACTTTTCCACCAAAATATCCTGCAATGGAACCGTAAAGCAGACCGATGATCAATACCATGATCGATGCCACAACACCGACCGACAGGCTGACTCTCGTTCCGTAGATCACACGGATAAAGTAGTCACGGCTTAAGCTGTCTGTTCCGAAGATATGCGGGAACAGCTTCTCGCCGGTCTCATTCATATACTTTGCCTCAAGCTTGGAATATTCAAACGGTCCTAGGTTCGCTGCGGATTTGTCACGCACACCGTTGACCGAGATAATCTCGGAATACTTGTAAGGACATATATGCGGTGCGATGATGATGGTCAGAAGAATCAATACCAGTACGATGATACTTCCCATGGCAAGCGGATTCTTGCGCAGGCGTCTCATACCATCCTTGAAAAATGTGGTAGACTCACCCATGACATCCTGCTGCTTCTTTTCCTCATCTGTCGCCTTCTCGAAATTTGCCTTATTGAATTTGCTCAGATCTACCTGTGCCGACAGAATCTGTCTATGTTTCAACTCCATTACTTCTATCCGTCCTTTCGTACTTTACTCAAATGTGATTCTTGGATCGACGAACTTATATGCAATATCGGTCAGCAGGTTTGCCACAACCATCAGAATTGCGAGGAAAATTGTCGTTGCCATAATCATCGTATAGTCACGGTTGGTAATACTTGTTACGAAAGACGATCCCAGTCCTCCGATAGTAAAAATATTCTCAACAACCATGGAACCTGTCAAAATGTATGCAACCATCGGTCCCACGTAAGTGATTACCGGAATCAGCGCATTGCGCAGTGCATGTTTGAAAATGACTTTCCAGCCCGGAACACCCTTCGCTCTCGCGGTACGGATGTAATCCTGGTTCAGGGAATCCAGCATACTGGTCTTTGTCAGACGTGTGATGTACGCCATCGGATAAACACTCAGTGCGATGATCGGCAGTACATAGTTCGGACTCGTGGACGACCATACCGGGAACCAGCCGAGCTTTAAGCAGAACACTAAAAGAAGCAGTGTTGCAAGCACGAAGGACGGCATCGCCGTACCAAGCGTTGTAAAGAATACGATCAGCCGGTCCGGCCAGCGGTTACGCGTCAGCGCCGCAATACTTCCAAGTACAAGCCCGACCACGATTGCCACCAATGCAGCCATGCCACCAAGCTTTGCCGATACCTTAAAGCGGGAAGAGATCTCGCCCCAGATATCACGACCGCTATGTAAGGATACGCCCCAGTCACCATGGAGAAGATTGTTCATATAAATCACATACTGCTCCGGAATTGGTTTGTCCAGATTATATCTCTCTTCCAGGACTTTCTGTGCCTCCGCACTCGTTGCCTTTTCCTTATTGAAAGGACCGCCCGGGATAATGTTCATCACAAAGAATGTAATGGCACTGACGATCAGGATGGATACAATCGCCAGCAAAACTCGTTTTACGATATACTTTCCCACTTTTTTCTCTCCTGCTTCTTGAAAATTCTTTCTCGTTTTATCGCTCTAACATTGCGTTCTTTTATCTGTCTGTTTCTCTAATGCAATGTCGCTTTAACCCGATAAAATGATATAAATGTATTATACTCGCTCACTATCATTTGTCAACTGCTAATTGTATACAAAAATACATGGATATTACCTCCTTTTTCTGTACGCCCAGTAAATACAAGTGTTTTTCCCACATAAATACTCTGTCTTTTTTTTTAGAAATTTGTTATACTTTCTTCAATCACATTATCTCTTACAGAAAGAAGGCAGATCCATCATGATTCAAAATGATGATATTCTGAATATGAACTTTTATAAAAAGGAAAAATTTACCGGCAGTTATCAGGGAATGCGTTACCTCATCCAAAAAGATCAGGAGGAGGATGCCGAGGACGAAAATGTAAAACATGATATTTTTCGCGTCACCATCTGGCCCGGTCCTTATAATTTTGCCAGCACCGCGGACGATCTGAAAAGTTCTGCTGTC
>ERZ833515.1756-NODE-1756-length-14157-cov-2.127925_pt1 | contig 14157 bp, 9 predicted proteins | sample MGYA00519949_ERZ833515 | MGnify/ENA primary metagenome ERZ833515 (study PRJEB31850, sample SAMEA3708741) | human gut metagenome | biome: human gut; feature: human-associated habitat; material: faeces | place: China | collected 2014 ...
TATTTTATCCGTTGGACCGCGATCTCCATCGTGATGGGAACCGTCTGTGGCCTTATCGGAACGGCGTTTGGATACGGGGTCATCTATGCCCAGCGGCTGTTTAAGACCCACAGCTTTATGCTGTACCTGATGCCTGTGGCCGGCGTCCTGATCGTCCTGCTTCACCAGATGTTCCATGAGCTCGGAAACAGGGGAACGAACCTGATCTTAGAGTCCATCTCCTCGGACGAGCGGATCCCGATGGCAACGCTGCCCTGTATCTTTATCTCGACGATCTTAAGCCAGGCTGTAGGTGCTTCCGCCGGAAAAGAGGGAGCGGCCTTACAGATCGGCGGATGCATCGGAAATTATTTCGGCGATGTGTTCCATATGGATGAGAGAGATAAGAAAGTCATGATCATGAGCGGCATGAGCGGCTGCTTTGGTGCGATTTTCGGGACGCCGCTTGCGGCAGCCATGTTCGGAATTGAGGTCATCAGCATTGGTGTCGCCTACTACGCGGCTCTCGTTCCCTGCGTATTTGCTTCCTTTATCGGGGCGCAGATTTCAGGAGCTCTCGGTCTTCACGGCGAATCCTTCCTGATCCTTCATATTCCGGAGTTTTCTCTTGTCCCGGCGCTCTACACCGTTGGTCTTGGTCTTACCTGCGCTCTTTTAAGTGTCTGCTTCTGCATCCTGCTCCATGAGACCCAGCATCTCTATAAGAATAAGATCGGGAATGTCTATGTGCGGATCCTTGTTGCGGCAGGACTTTCCATCGCGCTGGCACTTATCTTCGGACGGGATTACTGCGGAGCCGGATTCAACCTTGTAGAGAAAGCGGTTGACGGGGAATCAGCATATCTTGGATTTTTGTTGAAAATGATCTTCACGGCAGTCGCCCTGGGCGGCGGATTTAAAGGCGGAGAGATTGTTCCAACACTGGCGGTGGGATCTTCCTTCGGATGCACCTTCGGACTGCTCACAGGCTTCGAACCGTCCCTCTGTGCGGCAGCAGGAATGCTGGCTACCTTTGTCGGTGTCACAAACTGCCCGATCGCGACCATGTTCCTGGGATTCGAGCTATTTGGCTTTGAGGCAATGCCGTACTTTGCGGTGGCGGTCGCCATCAGCTTTACGCTGTCGGGATATTATGGTCTCTACAGCGGACAGAAGTTTACATACTCCAAGACGAAGGCGGAGTTTATTAACCGGAAGGCGCACTAAAGGTATCAGACCGTGCTTTAGCACATCAGCAGTCAGGTATTACGGAAATACTCCTTGGGTTTCAAGGTTTTTCCGTGATATCCGATTGCTTTTTTATTGCGGGGATGTTATGATAATCGTTACAGGTCCATATACATGCGGTGCTGTCATGAACCACCGGGCTGTTGTTTTATCCATATGCCCAGGCGTCATGAGAGTTAAAAGGGAAACAGGTCAAAAGCCTGTGCGAGTCCGTCACTGTAGATCCGGAGTACATGAGCATTGTCCGTCACAAACGGACAGTCACTGGCAGTTTCTGCCGGGAAGGCGTCTCATGCGCGATGATGGATGAGCCAGGAAACCTGCCGGATGTCTGCTGGGAGAAAAAAGAACCAGGCTGGGACCTGAAAATTCATTTTTCAAGCGAGGAGAAGAGTAAATGAGAAAAGCAAACATCTACGCCGTTATGACAGCGGCAGCCGTATCCATGGCAATCCTTTCCGGATGCTCCGGAAGCCAGACAGCAGCAACAACTGCTGCAGAGACTACTACAGTCGCAGAGACAACCGCGGAGGAAACTACAGCAGAAGCGACAGAGGCTGAAGAAGAGGACGAAGAGAATTACGATACAGGAGATGCTTCCATGGATAACACAAGAAATCAGGATGAGATCGGCGAGAATGAGCTTCTCGTAGTAAGCTTTGGTACAAGCTATAATGACAGCCGCAGACTGACAGTCGGCGCCATCGAGAACGCCATCGAGAACGCATTCCCGGACTATTCCGTCAGAAGAGGCTTCACTAGCCAGATCATCATTGACCATGTAAAGAAAAGAGACAATATTGCGATCGATAACGTGGCAGAGGCTTTAAACCGTGCCATCGACAACGGTGTCAAGAATCTTGTTGTACAGCCGACCCACCTTATGAATGGTCTTGAGTACACAGATCTTGTAAATGAGTTAGCAGAAAACTCCGATGCCTTCGAGCATGTTGCTGTCGGCGAGCCGCTTTTAACTTCCGACGATGACTTCAAGACTGTGATCTCCGCAATCACAGACGCAACAAAGGAGTATGATGACGGCGAGACAGCGATCTGCTTCATGGGTCATGGCACAGAGGCCGATTCCAACGCTGTTTACCAGAAAATGCAGGATATGTTAAAGGAAGAGGGCTTTTACAACTATTATGTAGGTACTGTTGAGGCAACTCCGTCCTGTGAGGATGTTATTGCACAGGTAAAAGAGGGCTCCTACAAGAAGGTCGTTTTAGAGCCGCTTATGATCGTAGCTGGTGACCATGCGAACAACGATATGGCCGGTGACGATGACGATTCCTGGAAGAGCCAGTTTAAGGCTGCAGGTTATGAGGTTACCTGCCTTGTAAGAGGACTCGGTGAACTCGAGCCGATCCAGCAGCTCTTTGTGCAGCATGCCCAGGCTGCCATTGACAGTCTCGCAAAATAAGATAGCTCACTATGGGCGGTCGATGATTCGACCGCCTTTTTCTGATACAGGAATGTAGTGATGCTGACTTATCTGAAGCAGCCAGAATGCTGATAGCAGGCACTGCACTGATAATTTGAAGGGAGAGAAAAATTTTATGCATAAATTGAAACAGTTTACATTTGCGCTCGTGGCGGTCTGCGCCCTGTCCACAGCATGCGGACAGCCCGGCACGGCTGAGACACCGTCTGCCTCTGCTGCAGAAACCAAGGCTGAAACTACGGTGGAGACGACTGCTGCCGTTGAATCAAAAGCCGCCGTTGCCTCCGGCAATGAGACCGCTGCGGAACAGACGATTGACACCGTGGGCCTCGTTCCGGTATCCGCAGCGGACCTGAAAGATGGAACTTACGATATTTCCGTAGAGTCCAGTTCCTCCATGTTTAAGATCATATCCTGTGCCCTGACCGTCAAGGAAGGCGCGATGACCGCGAGAATGACCATGGGCGGAACCGGATATCTCTATGTCTACATGGGAACCGGCGAGGAGGCATCGAAGGTTCCGGAATCCGACCTGATCTCCTTTGAAGAGGATTCTGATGGGACCCACAGCTTTACGGTCCCGGTGGAGACATTAAATGAGGTGCTTCCGTGCACCGCGTTCAGCAAGAAGAAAGAGAAATGGTATGACAGAGAACTCGTCTTTGAGGCATCGGGAATTCCGGCAGATGCGTTTCTCAATACATCCTTAAAGACTGTGGAAGATCTCGGTCTCGCAGATGGAACCTATACGGTAGAAGCCGCTCTGACCGGCGGGTCCGGCCGTGCGTCTGTGGAGTCCCCGGCGGTGGTCGAGGTAAAGGACGGAAAGGCAGAAGCGACGATCATATGGAGCAGCTCCAACTACGACTATATGCGGGTGGACGAGGAGAAGTTTCTTCCGGTCAATACGGAAGGAAATTCCACCTTTGAGAGCACGGTGACTGGTTTTGACAGCCCGTTGACTGTTTACGCCGACACGACGGCCATGAGCACTCCGCATGAGATCGAATACACGCTGACCTTTGATTCCAGCACGCTGGAAGAGCAGAAACAATAACACGGTATGGACAAGAACAGAATTCATTTATTCCGCAGAAGGCGGGAGACAGATAAGAGGTACAGGCGGTATGTCAGATGCCTCACCGTGATTCTTTTGAGTGTAGTCATGCTATGTGCTGGGTGCACCGGGAAAGACGCAGTGGGAAGCTCTGCCGGTGGCTCTGGGGAACAGACCGCTGCGGCAGACAGCCGGCAAAACGAAGCCGGCAGCAGCACTGAGGCAGCCCCAAAAACGGAGACAGCTGCTACAGCTTCCCGCAGCTGGAACAATATGTCCCCGGTAAGTTCCATGGATCTTCTCTATGCGGATCAGTTTTCCGTGGATTATTATGAGAATGACATCTCGCTCATCACCATCGGGGATACAGACCAGTTCCTTCTTCTGCCGGAAGGGATGTCCGCGCCGGTCGGACTGCCGGATTCCATCAAAATCCTCCAGAAACCGGTAAAAAATATCTATCTTGTGGCGACATCCGCTATGGATGATTTCATTCACCTGGACGCAATGGATTTGATTGCGCTCTCCGGCACAAAGGACACCGGATGGTATCTGCCGGAAGCAAGAACGGCAATGGAAGAGGGAAAAATTGCCTATGCAGGAAAGTACAGCGCTCCGGACTACGAGAAGATCTTAAGCAGTGACTGCGGTCTCGCCGTGGAATCCACTATGATCTACCATTCGCCCGAGGTAAAGGAGCAGTTGGAAAAGCTGGGGATCCCCGTGTTTGTGGAGCGTTCCAGCTATGAGGAGCATCCGCTGGGAAGAATGGAGTGGATCCGGCTCTACGGTGTCCTGACGGGAAAAGAGGCTGAGGCGGAACAGGTATTTCGCGAAAATATGGACGCTCTGTCCGATGTCCTCGACATGGAACCATCCGGAAAAACGGCCGCTTTTTTCTATGTGACGAATTCCGGCAGCGTCAATGTCAGGAAGAATGGGGACTATATCGCAAAAATGATCGCCCTGGCAGGCGGAACTTACATTCCCGGGAATGCCGGTTCTGATGAGAACGCACTTTCAACGATGAACATGGATTTTGAGTCCTTCTATGCCGCCGCGAAGGATGCGGATGTGCTGATCTACAACAGTACCATTGACGGGGAACTCACCGCGATCGATGAGCTTTGCGCAAAGAATCAGCTTTTTGCGGATTTCAAGGCAGTGAAAGAGGGCAATGTCTGGTGTACCGGGAAGAACATGTTCCAGGAGACCATGGGCCTGGGGGATATGATCCGGGATATGAACGCGGTGTTTGCCGACGATACCGAATATAGCTTTACATATCTTCATCAACTGAAGTGACACGCAGGTGACAGCTGATCAACAGCACGGGATCGTCACTGCGTTGAATTCACACCTGCTGATGAGAACACGAAAAATTATAAATGAAAGGGGAAGAACGCTTATGTCAACCCAGTCTAAGCGGATCGTCCGGGCCTACCTGCTGTTATTTGTCCTGCTTGCAGCCTTAAGCTTTCTGAGCCTGGCCGTCGGCAGCGTGCGCGTATCGGCAGCAGATATTCTTGCGGCCCTGGGTGGAAAAGATAGGACTGATATGACCCGTCATATTATCTTTGATATCCGCCTCCCCAGAATGCTGGCGGCGTTGATCCTCGGCGGGGCGTTATCGGTGTCGGGCTTCCTGCTGCAGACATTTTTCTCGAATCCCATCGCCGGCCCCTTCGTCCTTGGAATCTCTTCCGGAGCGAAGCTCGTCGTTTCGATCTTCATGATCCTGTTTCTCGGACAGGGACTCATCATGAATTCCTGGGTCATGATCGGTGCGGCTTTTCTCGGTGCCATGGCCTCCATGGGCTTCGTGCTGGCGGTCTCAAAAAAGCTTCCTCAGATGTCCATGTTAGTGGTAAGCGGGATCATGATCGGATATATCTGTTCGGCGGCAACGGATTTTATCGTAACCTTCGCCGATGACTCCAATATCGTGAACCTCCACAACTGGTCCATGGGAAGTTTTTCCGGCATGACATGGGAAAATATAAAAATGATCGTCGTGATCGTCGGCGCAGCAGTGCTTGTGACTTTTTGTCTGGCAAAACCGATCGGGGCATATCAGATGGGGGAGGCATATGCCAGAAATATTGGTGTCAATGTAAAAGTATTGAGGGTCACGATGATCCTTTTATCAAGCCTTCTGTCTGCCTGCGTGACTGCATTTGCGGGACCGATCTCCTTTGTCGGAATTGCAGTGCCGCATCTGGTGAGGATGGCGACAAAAACAGCGCGCCCGATTATCCTGATTCCGGGGTGTTTTTTGTGTGGTGCAGTTGTGACACTTTTTTGTGACGGAATTGCAAGAACCGTGTTTGCGCCGACGGAAATCAGTATCAGCTCGGTTACGGCACTGTTTCTGGTGCCGGTCGTGATCGCAGCAATGTTGAGAAAACAGGAGGGGAGGTAGTCATATATGCAGGAGATCCGCACAGAGCATCTGACTGTCGGCTATGATAAAACACCTTTGATCGGGGATGTGAATCTTTCTGTCCGGCCGGGGGAGATACTGACACTGATCGGGCCGAATGGTTCCGGAAAATCCACGATCTTAAAGACGATTACAAAGCAGTTAAAGAAACTGGATGGAACCGTATTTTTGGGCGAAGCATCCATGGATGAATTAAAAGACAGCCAGATTTCCAGACGATTGTCCATGGTCATGACAGAACGCCTCCGCACGGAGCTGATGAGCGGCAGGGAAGTGGTTGCCTCCGGGCGTTATCCTTATACGGGAAGATTTGGCATCCTGTCAAAAGAGGACTGGGCAAAAGTGGATGAGGCGATCGCGCTTGTCCATGCAGTGCAGGATCAGGATTTCATGAAGATCAGCGACGGACAGCGCCAGCGTCTGATGCTTGCGCGGGCAATCTGTCAGGATACAAAAATCCTGATATTAGACGAGCCGACCTCCTATCTGGATATGGGCTTTAAGATGGATATACTTACAAATATCCGCATGCTTGCAAGGGATAAAAAGATGGCGGTCATTATGTCACTGCATGAGCTTGACCTTGCGCAGAAAGTTTCCGATACGGTCGCCTGTGTCAGAGGCGACCGCATCGACTGCGTCGGCACACCGGAGGAGATTTTTGCCGGAAATTATGTGCAGGAATTATACGGGGTGGCGGATCAGAGTTTTGATCCGGTGACGGGGCAGATTTTTTTGTGCACGGGACATGAGAAGGCAGTTGTTTCGAGAGATTTTAGTGCAGAGAATTGCTCTGGCAAAAATTTTGGATGTGGTAAGAAGAATCCAGATCCGGTCAGTTCACAGATTTTTGTGATCGGCGGTGCGGGCAGCGGCATCCCGGTATACAACAGGCTGTGGCGCGAAAACATTCCGTTTGCAGCGGGAATCCTGCAGGAAAATGATGTAGAGTACAAGGCAGCAGTGGCACTTGCTTCAGAAGTTGTGGCAGAAAAGGCATTTTACCCGGTTGGACAGGATAAGGTGCAGGCGGCAAAGCGGCTGATCGATAGCTGTAAAAAATGTATTTGTGCGGTAGAAGAGTTTGGACCGTTAAATGAAGCGAACCGGGAGCTGGCGGAGTATGCGAGGAGGATTGGGAAGACTGGCAAAAACATATGAACAGTATACACAGAGATATCTTCAAAGCTATCCACGAAGGAAAATGGCTGAAAATTGAATATCTGAACAAAGAGGGCAGGCACACGAACTACTGGATCGGAATCCGGGACTTAGACCCACGGAACAAGACTTTAAAAGTGGACGGACTTCATCTCAACCGGTGCTCGATTGAGGGATACGATAAGATCTATATCGATTCCATCCTCTCGACCGAGATCGTGGAAGGCTCGTACTGCCCGGAGAATGAGCGGCTGATCGAAGATATCGCGCTGCACCCGGAACGCTACCAGAACCTTTTTGCAAACACGGCAAATTTAAAAATACTGAATTATCTGGAAATGTGCAGCAAACTGGATGCCACGCCGTATACGACCGATTATGAACTGGTGCGCTATATCGACGGAGATCAGGTGCGTGACGGGGAGTATCAGTTGTCGGAGGAACAGTTTAAAGAGATCGTGACAAATTTTCAGCGGCGCATGAACCGGGGCACGCAACAGGGGAAAACGCTTCATATTCAAAAGCTGGCACTGAATATTTTAAGTATCCATACAAAAAATGGATTGTATGTGCTGGCATACCGGAATCTGAATCTGGATGTAAAAAACAAGGCATTTAAACCGGATGAAGATATCACGATCTGCACGCAGTTTACCATAGGGGGAGAGCAGGAAAATATCCGAAGGTATTTAGATGCGGATGAATATGAGCTGTTATCCGATTTTGAAAAAAATCTTGAAAAAATAAAAGATGCGATTACAGAAAAAAACGGTGCACGGGCGGTTGTGGATGACATGCCCTATGTCATCGGACTTGGCATGGACTGTGCATTAAATCTGCATGAAGAGTATAAGGCGATTCTTGACATGTACGAAAAAGAGCAGGTGACTTTTCCAATCCGGGCATTTTTCGGCGATCTTTTGGAACGTCCGCGAAGAACGAAGGCATATCCGATCGCACTGTTAAACCAGAACATCAATCTTGACCAGCTTCTTGCAATTAACAATGCCATGAAATATCCGCTTGCCTATATTCAGGGACCACCGGGAACCGGCAAGACGAATACGATCTTAAACACGATCGTGACGGCATTTTTTAACAATATGACGGTACTGTTTGCGTCTTACAACAATGTACCCATAAACAATGTATTTGAAAAATTAAGTTCCCTGACTTATAAGGGAAAACGGGTCGCATTTCCGGTACTGCGCCTTGGAAATCAGGAAAAAGTAAAAGAATGTATCTGTTACATCAACCAGCTGCGGAGAGAGGTGCATGGCATTAAAGTATTTTCTTCCACGTTAGATCGTCGAAAAGGTGATAGAATTGACCGGGCGAAACAGCTTTCCGGCAGGTTAAAGGAATATGAGGAAGTCTTAGACCTGACGGAGCGCAAAGAAACGTTAACGCAGGTCATGGAGTATCAGGAACGGATGAAAAATGTGGCGACGCTCTTTCATTTCCATACGGATCTGCAGGGGCGTCAGCTGCGGAATCTGGATGAAAAAATCCAGAAGATCGGTGAGATATCTGAGCGGGATGCAATGGCTCTATTAGACCGCAATGAGGATGAATTTTACAGTTATCTGTATTATACCTCCGCAAAATACATCAAGGAGCTGGAAAGTAACAGGTTTCAGGATTTACGGAAAATTTTAGATGATGATGAAGATGTGAATGAGCAGGCAGCAGCATTTAACAAGTATCTGCAGAAATCGGAGAATGTAAAGAAGCTGCAGAAGGTATTTCCAATCATGATAACGACCTGCATTTCTTACCATAAACTGGGTGAACCGGAACCGCTGTTTGACATGACAATCATGGATGAGGCGAGCCAGTGCAATGTTGCGGTCTCACTTGTGCCAATCATCCGGGGTGAAAAACTGATGCTGGTGGGAGATCCGCAGCAGTTAAAGCCGGTTATTTTATTGGACGAACTCACGAACCGGAAACTGCGCAGAAAATACCATGTTGCGGATGAATATGATTACCGCGAAAATTCCATTTATAAGACATATCTTGCCTGTGATGCGGTCAGCGATGAGATACTTTTGCGAAATCATTACCGCTGTAATAAAAAAATCATAGACTTTAACAATAAAAAATATTATAACTCCAAACTTCAGGTGCAGTCTGACAGCAGGGAAAGACAGCCGCTTGTCTATGTCAATGTGGATGGCGGGCCAGGTGACATGAAGAATACCTCTCCGGCAGAGGTGGAGGAGATCATGCGCTATGAGGGGGAAAATCCTGATAAAAGTATTGCTGTCATCACACCGTTTGTGAATCAGCGGATACTGATCGAGCGAGGGATCAAAGAAAACGGATTTGAGCATGTCGTGTGCGGAACGGTACATGCATTTCAGGGAGACGAAAAGGATGTGGTGCTGTTTTCCACGGCGTTAAGCGACCGGACTGGAAAGGGAACTTATGACTGGCTCAAAAATAATAAGGAACTGATCAATGTTGCAACGTCGCGGGCGAAGGACAAGCTGATCCTTCTTGCGGACGGGAAAGAATTGGAGCGCCTTCATCAGGGAAATGAGGATGATGATCTGTACGAGCTGGTGCAGTATGTGAAAATGAACGGGGAATCCAAAATTACGGAAAAGCATATCAGTTCGAGAGCACTTGGAATCCAGCCGTTTTCCACGGAAACAGAAGCGGCATTTATGAAAAACCTGACACATGCGCTGGAAAATATCTGGCTCACCCGGAATAAATATACGATCCACAAAGAGGTTGCCATATCCCAGGTGTTCCGGGATAATGTCACTTATGATAATCTGTTTTATATGGGAAGATTTGACTTTGTTGTCTATGAAAAGAGGGGAAAAAGCGAGCTGCCCGTTTTTGCGATCGAACTCGACGGCAAGGAGCATTTTGAGGATGAAGTGGTACGGGAGCGGGACAGACAGAAAAATGAGATCTGTAAGGCGCACCATATGCAGATCATCCGTGTGGAAAACTCTTATGCAAGACGCTATCACTACATCAAGGAAATTTTGAATGACTATTTTGCGAAGGCACGTTAAAAATTTTGCGTTCAAACATCCGGCAAAAAGTGGTATGATGTCTTTATGCATCACACAGGACAAAGGAGAAAATAATACAATATGGAAAAAAAGAGCCGGGAATTATTAGCACCGCATGTGGAAGAAGAACTGATGGATTATATTTTGCATACGCCGGTGAAAATAGGTGAGAAACTGCCAAATGAGTTTGAACTGGCAGAGCTGTTCGGCGTTGGGCGGAGCACAGTGCGGGAGACGGTAAAAAGCCTGGTTTCCAAAGGTGTGCTTGAGGTCCGCAGGGGTTCCGGGACTTATGTGATCGGGACGAACCGCTTAGAGGATGATCCGTTAGGGCTTTCAGGGTTTACGGACAAATATGAACTGGCGTTAGACCTCTGCAATGTGCGCCTGATGTTAGAGCCGGAGATCGCCATGCTGGCAAGTGAAAACGCGACGGACGAGGAAAAGGCGGAGTTAAAGCGGCTGTGTGATGAGGTGGAAAATCTGTATCTTGCCGGGGAGAACCATCTGCAGAAAGATGTGGAATTTCACACTTACATTGCGCGGTGCAGCAAAAATAAAGTCATTGAGAAACTGGTACCGATCATTCAGTCGGCGGTCATCACGTTCGTGAACCTGACACACCGCCAGTTAAAAGACGAAACGATTGATACCCACCGTGCGATCACGGATGCAATCTTAAATGGAGACAGTGCGGGTGCAAAATATGCGATGATCATGCACCTCAATTATAATCGTCAGATGATTTTGAAAAAACAGGCAAAGGCGCAGCAAAAAAATGAGTAAGGGACAAAAACTCCAAAAACTGGTAAGACGTCATATGACATGATGCAATATCGGAAAAATATACAAAAAACAAGGTGCTTTTTTAGGAAAACACCTTGTTTTTTTGTCTAAAAGAGAGGTTTTAACAAACTAGACATCAGATGTATTGACAAAAAATGATCAATAAAATACAATAATCGCAATGAAACATCAGACGTCATACAAATATCAATAAGGAGGTATATCATGGGTAACGTCGCAGAATTAGATACAACCCGGCTGGTTATCGCAGCAATTATCGGACTGGCATTGTTGTTAGTTTTGATCATCAAATTTAAGGTTCACGCAATGCTTTCGATCTTAATCGGTGCGATTGCAATCGGACTGATCGCAGGAATGCCGTTTGAAGAAATCGTAACGGCGGTGGACGATGGTATAGGAAACACGCTAAAGGGAATTGCCCTCCTGGTAGGACTCGGTTCCATGTTCGGTGCGATACTTGAAGCATCGGGTGGAGCACAGTTACAATGGTAAAGAAATTTGGGGATGAGAAGGCTGCATGGGCGCTTGGAATCACCGGCCTTGTTATTTCTATCCCGGTATTCTTTGATGCAGGACTTATCATTTTAATTCCACTTGCATTTTCTCTTGCAAAAAGAACAAAGAAATCTTCCCTGTTTTATGCGATCCCGCTTTTAGCAGGACTTGCCGTAGGACACGCATTTATTCCGCCGACACCTGGCCCGGTATTAGTTGCCACAATGTTAAATGTGGAACTTGGATGGGTTATTTTAGTCGGTGTATGCTGTGGATTTTTTGCAATGATCGTTGCAGGTCCGGTCTGGGGAGCTGTCTGCGGAAAGAAATTTTATGTTCCGGTTCCGGATCAGATCGCAAACCAGAAAGATATTGATGAATCCAAACTTCCGAGTTTTGCATCGGTCGTTACCATCATCATGATCCCTCTGGCCCTTATCATATTGAAATCTGTTGCAGGCGTGGTTCCGGCATTGGCAGGAGTGGCACCGTTATTTAACTTTTTAGGACAGCCGTTTGCAGCACTTCTGATCGCAACATTAGCCGCAATGTTCATCCTTGGAACAAGACATGGATACACGATGCCGGAATTAGAGAAGATCCTCACAAAATCTTTAGAGCCGACAGGACTGATCCTTCTTGTGACAGCATGTGGCGGCGTGCTCCGTTATATTTTACAGTACTCCGGCTTAGGTGAGATCATTGGTAATGCTGTGGCATCCATAAATCTTCCAATCGTTATTGTAGCATTTTTAGTTGCAGCACTGGTAAGAATCTGTGTAGGTTCTGCAACCGTAGCAATGACCATGGCAGCAGGAATTGTAGCAGCAATGCCGGAGATCGCATCCTTATCACCGATGTATCTTGCATGTGTGGTTGCAGCAGTTGCCGGTGGAGCGACAGTCTGCTCACACTTTAACGATTCCGGATTCTGGCTGGTAAGATCACTGATCGGACTTGACGAGAAGACAACGTTAAAAACCTGGACGATCATGGAGACATTGGTTGGTGGAACCGGATTTATCGTTGCACTGATCATTTCTTTCTTCGTGTAGAAGAAACGGTAATGACAGAGCAGTCACAGAGCATGAAATTTAGTATATTATAGATTTTCACAGTAAAAAACAGCGCAAGAATGGAGGCTATCATGGAATTAAGAAGTCAGAAAGTAAGAGAACTTGCACCGGAGATGGACCCGCTTCGCATGGGTATGGGATGGAAGGCAGAGGAGCTTTCCAAACCGCAGATCATCATTGAGAGTACTTATGGAAACAGCCATCCGGGTTCAAGCCATTTAAATATTTTTGTGGAAGAAGCAGTAAAAGGTGTTGATGAAAACGGCGGAAAAGCAGCGCGTTATTATGCAACAGATATGTGCGATGGAATGTCCCAGGGACACGATGGAATCAATTATTCTTTAGCACACAGAGATGCGATCACAAACCTTGTGGAGGCGCAGGCAAACGCTACAACGTTTGATGGTGGTGTTTTTATCGCAAGCTGTGACAAGGCAATGCCGGCGATGCTTATGAGTATCGGCCGTTTAAAAGAGATGAGTGCGATCGTTGTGACCGGTGGTGTTATGGAAGCAACGGTTGTAAAACCGGAATATGTGGAAAATGATCCGGGCTGTAAGATCAATGAGCTTTTAACCTTAGAGCAGATCGGAAAATTCAGCGCGCAGTATGAGCGTGGTGAGATCCCGGAAGAGCAGCTCCGCTATTACAAACACAATGCATGTCCAAGCTGTGGCGCATGTTCTTTCATGGGAACCGCTTCCACAATGCAGGTTATGGCTGAAGCACTTGGACTGATGCTTCCGGGAACAGCACTGATGCCGGCAACTGCGCCGGAATTAAAAAAGGCTGCCTATGATGCCGGAAAACAGTTAATGAAATTAGTTGAGATGGGAATTGCTGCAAAAGATATCGTCACAATGGAAAGTCTTGAGAATGCGATCATGGTACATGCTGCAATCTCAGGTTCCACCAACGCGGTCATGCACATTCCGGCAATCGCACATGAATTTGGTTTTGAAATTGATGCGGATACTTTTGACAGAATGCACCGCGGTGCACATTATCTGCTAAACATCCGCCCGGCAGGAGACTGGCCGGCACAGTATTTCTACTATGCAGGCGGTGTGCCGAGAGTCATGGAAGAAATCAAGAGCATGCTCCACCTTGATGTGATGACAGTTACCGGAAAAACACTCGGTGAAAATTTAGAAGAGTTAAAAAAGAACGGTTTCTACGAGCACTGTGATGCGATCTTAAAAGAGAAATCCGCCCTGATCGGAAAAGAGATCAAACGTACCGATATCATCGCTGATTTTGACCATGCGATCGGTACAGAGGGAAGCATCGCAATCCTGCGCGGCAACCTTGCACCGGAGGGAGCAGTCATTAAACACACTGCCTGCCCGAAAGAAATGTTCCATGCAAGATTAAACGCAAAATTATTAAAACAATATTTCGCAGTTTTACGC
>ERZ833515.1762-NODE-1762-length-14123-cov-240.152047_pt1 | contig 14123 bp, 9 predicted proteins | sample MGYA00519949_ERZ833515 | MGnify/ENA primary metagenome ERZ833515 (study PRJEB31850, sample SAMEA3708741) | human gut metagenome | biome: human gut; feature: human-associated habitat; material: faeces | place: China | collected 2014 ...
ATAGCTGCGATAGCTACGAACATAAAAACTAATTTCTTCATTTTCTTTGCTTTTTAAATCTGTAAAACAATCATTCGTTTATTAAAACTGATGCAAAGGTAAGCATTTTTTTGATACGGCGAACTTTTTTTTGTGTTTTTTTTTAGGGGCATTTTGTAACAAAATCACAATCTATTGATATTCAATCATTTACAAAGTGCTAACAAAAGTTAAAGTTTTTAGTGTGTCCGAAAACAGCCCGATTTTAACACTTTTCGGTGTTTTTTAGCGTAACAAAGGTGCGCGCCAACACCCCGGCTGAGCCGAGCTATATACATATAATAAGGTACGCGCGAGGAAGAAAGCAGAAACTTTTTCTAAGAAATCAAGCCTCAAAACTTGGCTGGCAGCAAACTTTTCTGTAACTTTGCACTCGAAAAAGATTCTTTGATAAACAGAAAAATGATACAGCTAAAAGAAAATCAGGGCATTCCCCGCAGCATTCTCCTGATGATGTCTATCATCGCAGGACTCACAGTAGCCAACTGCTACTACAACCAGCCGCTTCTCGAACTGATCCGCCACGATCTGGACATTACCGAGCAGAGCGCCAACCTCATCACCGTGATTACCCAGATAGGTTATGCGCTGGGACTGTTCTTTCTCATCCCTATGGGAGACATGTTTTCGCGCAAGAAACTCATCCTCGTGAACATGACCATTGCAGCCTTGATGGCAATCGTGATGGCTGTGGCACAAAACGTATGGATGCTCTGGGGAGCTTCCCTGCTCATCGGCGCCTGTTCCGTGATTCCCCAGTTCTTCATCCCGATAGCCGGACAGTTCTCCACACCCGAAAACAAGAGCAGGAACATGGGCTTTGTGCTCTCCGGACTGCTCACGGGTATTCTTGCCTCGCGAGTAATCAGCGGTTACATCGGCGAATGGCTGGGATGGCGGGAGATGTTCTTCATCGCCGCCCTCGTCATGGTGGTCTGCATGGGAATCATGATGCTGATGATGCCTGAGATGAAGCGCAACTATGTGGGTACTTACAGAGGATTGATGACTACCGTGGCTGAGATCTTCATCCTCCACCCTTCCATCCGCATCTACTCCATCCGTGCCGCCTTCGGTTTCGGAAGCATGATGGCGATATGGTCGTGCCTCGCCTTCCATCTTGCCCAGCCTCCTTTCTATGCAGGCAGCGATATGGTGGGAATGCTCGGACTCTGCGGAATCATGGGAGCCGTGGCTGCCAGCAGCGTAGGAAAGCTGGTTCCAAGGTTCGGAATCCACAAGTTCAGCCTCTTCGGAGCAGCCATGCAGATCATCGCCTGGGCAATAGCCCTCCTCTTCGGCGACACCTATGCAGGACTCATCGCAGCCATCATCTTGGTAGATATCGGACTGCAATGTCAGCAACTCAGCAATCAGAGCGGCTGCCTGCAGGAGATTCCGCAGGCTTCCAACCGTGCCAACACCATCTTCATGACGACCTATTTCATCGGTGGTTCGCTCGGTACGTTCTGTGCCGGATACGTGTGGACCCAAGCCGACTGGCTGGGAGTCTGCATCGTAGGCATTTCCTTCGCCTTCATCTCCCTGATGATTTCACTGAGTAACAAGAAATAAGAAAAACAAAAAGAGATTATATTCCCAGCCAAACAGGAATATAATCTCTTTTTTATTTGATAGAGACTGAAGCCGGCATTTCTGCCGAGACTTCAACTACATCTTTTCCTCTCCATACATCTCTTTCCACCAGCTGCCATCATCCTGCAGCCACTTGGCAAACCATGCGAAGATGGTGTTCTGCCACTTGATGCGCTTTTCATAATCGATGATGTGGTGATCCTGACCATCTACCAGAACCATCGCCGTTGGACGGCCAAGGAGCTTCAAAGCCGTATAGAGCTGAATACTCTCTCCCACAGGCACGTTGTTATCGGCTGTTCCGTGCACGAAGAGCAATGGAGTATGAATCTTGTCAGCATTGTAGAGCGGACTCTGATCTACGAAGAGATGCTTGTTGGTCCAAGGATACTCGTTAGCCATGGAAACCTCGCTGTAGCTGTAGCCCCAATAGCCTTCGCCCCAATAGCTGGTATGGTCACTGATGCCGGCATGAGAAATAGCTGCGGCAAAGAGATCGGTCTTGGTCTGAAGATACTGAGTCATAAAGCCACCGTAGCTGGCACCGATACAACCTATTTTCTTGCGGTTTACGAAACTATGCTCATCGCAGAAAGCCTGGGTGCTGGAGATAATATCCTCAGCCACTCCCTCGCCGGCAGTATCCACGTGGCGGGCAGAGAACTTCTGACCGAAACCAGTAGCACCGCTCGGATTCACTACCAGCACCACATAACCCATCGCAGCATAGACATGATGAGGATAGCGGCTCTGGAACATACGGGTGGTAGGACTGCAACCGCCATAGTAGTTCACCACCATCGGATACTTCTTGGAAGCATCGAAATGAGGTGGCAGATAGTAACGGCAGCAAAGGGTGTCGCCACGGGAATTCACAAAGTTCCAAGCCTTGCACTCGCCCAGCTCGATGTCTTTCAGCAGGCGGGCACTGAGATCATCTACGAGCAGCGACTTCTGTGCCTTGGTGCTCATCTTGTAGAGTCGGTCAGCATTGGATGCGCTCTGTCCTGAAAACGCCATTTCCGGAGCAGCCGCTGCGATGGAGAAGCTCTTGATGTTCTCCTCCGGAGTCTTGAGCAAAGTAAACTTACCCGACTTAGGGTTCAGTTGGAAGAGATGCATGCAGTCTTTATCCTCGGCTGTGAAGTAAATATTGCCATCCGCCTTGCTCCAATCCACGCTCTGCACGTTAGGATTGAAATCCTTGGTCATCGGGCGAACCTTCTTATCCGCCAGGTTCATCAGATAGAGCTGGGTGTCAACCATACTAGGAGTCTGTCCCTCCTCCACATTCTTTCCAATTCCATCGAAAGCCTCAGGCGAACCGGTAACGAGAATGCTCTTGCCATCTGGCGAGAACTGGGCACTGTTCAGGAACTCACCCTTCTCTATCAAAGTCTCTACACTCATATCATCGAGATTGAGACGATAGTAGGAATTAAGAGTGGTTGGACGCTTGGTAAGGCGTTCCTCGCTCTTGCCGATGAGCAGATAGCGGGAATCTGCGGAAATATCGTTGAGATAAACATTATGGTAGCCGAAGGTGAGCGGCTGGAGAATGCCTGAAGCCAGATCATACTTAGCCAAATAGCTGCGGGTTCTCCATCCTGGCTGACGGTCATCAGGTTCCTTTACATCGTACACCTGAGGGTCCTTCTTTCTGCCTTCCTCATAGAGCGTATAGATGAGCGATTTCTCATCTGGAGTAAACAGGAACCATCCCTCCGGAATGTTTGCCGCCAACACCTCTCGCTCCATATTCATCGGATTGATGGTAATCAGCTGAACTTCGCCATCAGCCTTTCCTTCGCCGGCAATGGAACTGTCGCTCGCCTTCTCGGTAAAATACAGTTTGTTAGTACGAGGCATCCATCTTACACTTTCCTCGAAAGAAGCAACCACCTTGTTGGTCTGACAGTTTCTCAATTCATTGACGCTATGGTTCTTGCCCTGACGATCTACCCAAGTCTTGCTCACGATCATGAACTTGCCGTTTGGCGACATCTGAACGCTCGCATAGTTAGGCATGCAGATTACATCGTATATATTAAAGGTACGCTTGGTGCTGGCAGAAGATTCGCCCACGCTCAGCTGCTTGCCGTCTGCCGCAGTAATGCTGATTTTGAAATTCTGATCAGCTTTCTTTTCTGAAGAAGATGATTTTTCTGATGCATTCTTTTCAGAAGCGGAAGCATCGGCTGATGAAGCGGTGAGGTACTTGATGACTACGGTATGAGTAGAAGGCATCAGGACAGTCTCCGCCTTATCGCCATTCACTTTCACCTGCTCTCCATCCACAAAGAGGCGATACTGCTTCAATCCCTTCACCTCGATGGTAGCCTGGGTACGGCTGGAGTTCGATATGGTGAACGAAGCCAGGTGAAGAGCATTCTGCCTGCTATCAGCCAGGAGCTGAGAAGCAGCCACCTCCTTACCATTATTCAATAAGGTAAACGAGAGCGGCGAGTCGAGCACACCCTCCATCGAGAATTTCTCACCCTTCACATTCACGCTATCCGCCATCCAAGGGGTAGCTACAGGATAAGGACCTGCATGTTTCAGCTTCTGCACTTCGATGGTCTCGGCAAAGGCAGAAAGCGATGTTCCGAGCGAAGCACAGAGTGCAGCACTAAACGTAAGAGCCCGGAGGCTCATTTTAGTTGATTTCATCATAACTGATTTATATTTTTATTCTATTGTTTATTCTATGATCATCCAAGAAACTCTGAATTTTCTATTTCGCTGCGAAATTACAAAATAAAGTTGAGATAAACGAATGAATGGCTTACATTTTATGCTTTTTGCAGGGTTTCTGATAAATTTATGTTATTTCAATGTTAAGGACGGCTTTCAGAAAGTTATTGTTGGGTTAAACCCCTCCCGGTGTCATTGTCTTTACAAAAGAATCTATTATCTTTGCATCGTCAAACAAACAAAAAGGCAAAAAGATAGTTAACAAACAAGGATATTTTAAAACGAAGAATATGAATAAGAAAAATATGATTTTGATGAGTACTCTGCTCGTCTGCTCGCTAGAATGTTTCGCGCAGAGCGATGCTGAGGTCACAGATTCCCTCTGGAAAGACGTGGATCTCAACGCAGTTACCGTGGTTGCATCCAAACCGCTGGTAAAGATGGAGACCGACAAGATGACCTACAACGTACAGCAGGATGCTGACGCCAAGGCTTCTACCGTTCTCGACATGCTGCGCAAGGTACCGATGGTTACCGTGGATGGACAGGATAACATTACCGTGAACGGTTCATCCAGCTTCAAGGTGTATGTGGACGGAAAACCCAACCCGATGTTCTCTGCCAACCCATCGCAGATTTTCAAGGCAATGCCGGCTACTATGGTCAAGAACATTGAGGTAATCACCAATCCGGGAGCCAAGTATGATGCAGAAGGTACGGGAGGCGTGCTCAACATCGTTCTCAACAAGCCAGCCGTGAACGGCGGCGGGGGCAACGACCTCAGCAATGGCTATAATGGCAACATCAGTGCTGCTGCCGGCAACCAGACGCAGCGCATCTCCGCCTTCATCAGCGGACAGCAGGGCAAGCTTACCTACAGCGCCAACGGAATGTACAATCATCAGCGAATGGATGGAACCACCATCTCCTTCGACCGAATCCAGAAAGATGGAAGCACGATGAACTACTATCAGAATTCGGATATGAAGCAGCCCTTCTCCATGGGCAACATCAGTCTGAGCTACGAACTCGATTCGCTGAGCAACATCAGCGCCACGGCTGGTCTGACCTCCTTCAACCAGAAAATTACGGGTCACCCACTCACGAAAATGGCAGGCGGAATCTACGGCGAAGGATTCGAATACGGCAATGAGATGAAGCAGGATATGGGCAACACCTCCTTCAACGGAAGTCTCGATTATCAGCGATTCTTCAACAAGGAGCGTACGAACTATCTCATCCTCAGCTATCTCTTCAGTACCAACCCTTCTCACACCGACGACTATACATTCTACGACAATATCAGTCATGTGACGACTCTCCAGCTCAACGACCTGCTCTCGAAGAGCAAGACACGCGGAACGGAGCATACGTTTCAGGCAGACTTCACCCATTCGCTCAGCGCCACCCAGCGCCTGAACTTCGGAGCCAAGTATATTGCCCGCATCAACAAGAGCGATTCCCGCTACTACGACGTGGCTGAAGATAAAAGCGAAACGCTGAATCCTGCCAACAGCATGGAGTATAAGAATACCCAGAACATCCTGGCTGCCTATGCTGAATGGAAAGGAAACTTCGGAAAGATAGGAACCATGCTGGGAACCCGATACGAACAGACCTGGGAGAAAGTGAAATTCGAGCAGGGCAAGGGCGACAACTTCGACAAAAACTACGGTAATTTCGTGCCGAGCGCCAGCCTCTCCTACAGCATCACTCCAGGAGTGAATCTCGGCGTGAACTACAGCATGAGAATCACCCGTCCGGGAATCACCTATCTCAACCCGTATGTAGATCGCAGTAATCCTACCGCCATCAGCTATGGTAATACAGACCTCGACGTGGTGAAGTCGCATCAGTTGAACATGGTGTTCAATTATTACAACCCTAGATTCATCCTGAGCACGACTCTGGGCTATGGATTCTGCAACAACCAGATAGAGCAGTATTCATTCATCGATGCAGACAACCTGCTCAACACCACCTACGGCAATGTTTCGAAGACTCGCAATGCCAGTCTGAATGTCTTTGCCAACTGGCTGGTGTTCAAGAAGACGAGACTGATGCTGAACGAGAGTCTTAGCTACAACGACCTGCGCAGCGAAGTCCTGGGATGGAAGAACCATGGCTGGAACAGCAGTACGATGATCAATCTGCAACAGACACTGCCTTGGGAGCTGCAATGGACGGTAGGAAGCATCGTTCAGAGCAAGCAACACAACCTGCAGGGCTATCAGAGCGGAATGGCTTTCTTCTACTCCACCCTCTCCAAATCCATCGTCAAGGATAAGCTGGACCTGAGTCTGATGTTCCTCACGCCAACCGACGACAAGCTCAACATCAAGCAGAAGACCGTGGGTTCTGACTATGTTCAGAATATGACGGTGAAGGTGCCTCTGCGCCAGATCAGTCTCACCCTTACCTGGAAATTCGGCAACACCAAGAAGCAATTCCAGCAGGCGAAATCCAACATCAAGAACGATTTCCAGGAAGAAAAACAGGGAATCCAGACGGGTGGAATGAATGGAAACTAACAAGCCCAGGAACCATCGGAAACATAGAATAGAATAATCAATACACTCTCTCGAACGAGTTGCAATGCATAAAAAAGCATTCGCAACTCGTTTTTTTATGCTATCTATTGTCTATTTGATTTTTTTTTTGTACTTTTGCAAACAAAATATCACATAAAATCATAAAAGAATGAAGAAACAAACGCAAGCCATTCATTTGGAATACGAACGCCGCGATGCTTACGATTCGCTGAGCGTTCCAGTATATAACACCCTTGCCTACGAATTCGACAATGCTGCCGTCATGGCAGAAGCATTCACCGACAAGATCAAGGCACCTGATTACTCCCGCGTGGAGAATCCTACGGTTACCAACCTGGAGCGCCGAGTGGCAGCCCTCACAGATGCAGCCCACGCCACAGCCTTCAATTCAGGAATGGCGGCAATCAGCAATACTTTCATGTCCTTGGCAGCACAGGGCAAGAACATCGTTACCTCGAAGCATCTCTTCGGCAACACCTACGCCCTGCTCGTTGCTACCCTGCGCCGTTTTGGTGTAAAGGTCCGCTTGCGCGATTTAACCAATATCGAGGAGGTACGTGAGGCCATCGACGATGACACCTGCTGCGTATTCCTGGAAATCCTGACCAACCCACAGTTGGAGGTTGCTGATCTGAAAGCCATTTCGGAAGTGGCTCACGAGAAGAATGTTCCGCTGGTAGTGGATTCTACCGTGATTCCTTTCACACAGTTCTCGGCTAAGAATCTGGGAGTAGATATTGAGGTGGTTTCCAGCTCTAAATATGTAAGTGGTGGTGCAACTTCGCTCGGCGGTCTGGTCATCGACTACGGAACTCCTTATAACGGCGATTTCGCCAAGCGTCTCTATGGAGAAATGCTCTTCAACTTCGGCGCCTATATGACTCCACAGGTAGCTTATATGCAGACCATCGGACTCGAAACGCTCGATGCACGCTATCGTGTTCAGAGCGGCAATGCCCTGGAACTTGCCAAAAAACTGCGCACCCTGCCTCAGATTCAGTATGTGAACTATGTAGGTTTGGAGGATAATCCTTACCACGAATTGGCGCAGCGCCAGTTTGGCGAGACGGCGGGAGCTATGATCTGCATTGATTTGGAAAGCAAGGAAGCCTGCTTCAGTTTCCTCAACAATCTGAAACTCATCCATCGTGCCACCAATCTCTTCGACAACCGTTCGCTCGCCATTCATCCGGCAAGCACCATCTTCGGTGCATTCTCCGAGAATATGCGTAAGTCGATGGATGTAAAAGACACCACCATCCGCCTCAGCGTAGGTCTGGAGGATGTGGATGATCTCTTCGAAGACATCAAGCAGGCGGTTAATAGTTTATAATTGATAGTTTATAGTTAATAGGGCTAAGTAAAAAGGACTAATCATAAAGTTCAATGTTCAAAGTTCAAAGTAAAATGTACAATTTCGATAAAGTCATAGACCGTTCGGGCAGCGACGACCTGAAGCATGGCGCCCTGCTGCCCCGCTGGGGACGAGATGATCTGCTGCCACTCTGGGTAGCCGATATGGATTTCGAGACCCCATCTTTCATTACAGATGCCCTCAAGGCAAGATTGGAACACTCTCTTTTCGGCTACACCATGGAGCCGGAAGATTATCTGCCCAGCATCATCGACTGGGTGCATGACCACCACCAGTGGGATGTGAAACGAGAGTGGATTCGCTTCATTCCAGGTATTGTAAAAGGTATCGGACTCGTGGTGAATGTCTTCACCCGTCCAGATGAGAAAGTCATCATCCAGCCACCCGTTTATCACCCATTCCGCCTCACTCCAGAGGGCAACGGCAGAGAGGTGGTCTTCAATCCGCTGAAGATGAAGGAGGATGGATATTACGAGATGGATTTCGAAAACCTGGAGAAAATCTATGATGAGAAGTGCAAGATCCTGATTCTCTGCAATCCTCATAATCCGGGCGGTATTATCTGGAGCAAGGAAACCCTGCAGCGACTTGCCGACTTCTGCTACGAACATCATCTGCTCGTTATCAGCGATGAGATTCATGCGGACATGGCTCTGTTCGGACACAAGCACATCCCATTTGCTTCGGTTTCCGACAAGGCGCGCAACATCAGCATCACCTTCCAGGCTCCTTCCAAGACCTTCAACATTGCTGGAATCGTAAGCAGCTACGCCATCGTTCCAAACGAAGAAATCCGCAGGAAATTCTATCCTTGGCTGAGTGCCAACGAACTGGATGAGCCAACCCTCTTCGCTCCTATCGCCACCATCGCTGCTTTCCGCAAGGGTGAGGAATGGAGAAAGAAGATGCTTGCCTACATAGAAGACAACATCCGATTCGTAGAGGATTACTGCCGCGAGCACATTCCAGGCATTCGTCCGTTGCGCCCACAGGCTTCCTTCCTGGTCTGGCTCAACTGCCGAGACCTGCATCTCTCCCACGATGCGCTTCTCGATTTATTCATCGACAAGGCGCACCTGGCGCTGAATGATGGTGAAATGTTCGGTCCTGGCGGCGAAGGCTTCATGCGACTGAATGTTGCAACTCCTAGAAGCATTCTCAAGCAGGCTTTGCAACAGCTGGAAAAGGCAGTAGCCCAACTCTAGACCCGCTAGAAAAGACAATTCTAGATCATCAAGAAAACAATAGCCGTAACTACTTCTGCATAGTTACGGCTATTATATTATAATAAGGTAGAGGAAGACCTTTATTCCTCCTCCATTAAATCACGTATCAGTTTGATTTCGTAATAATCAATGCCGGTTCCCAAAGCTTCCTTGATTTCGCTGAAATGCTCCATCTCGGGATGAGCCTCCATGAATTCACGGATTTTCTTTTCGTGGGCACTAGAAATCAACGCACGCAATCCAACCTTTCCTTCCTTTACGTATGAGGTAAGATGACCGATGATGGTGCCTTTGGTAAAGCCACGTTCTGCAGCAATCTGATCCACAGTCATACCCTGCTGGTAAAGATTGAAACTCACCTCCTTGGTTGGAATCTTCGGTTCCTTCGGCTCATTCGATTTCTTCGATTTTCTGGCCTTTCTACCAGAACCATAACCGGCACTTGAAGACGCACCTTCGCCCATTTCATCCAGCAGCATGAACTGAGCCTTCTTCTTCAGATAATCAGTCACCGTAAACACAGCACTGCGCTCGTATTTCAAAAGACGTTCCTTCAACTTCACATCCTCAGAAAAGACAGAGAAGCGATCCTGGAACTGTTTCTTTGCTACCTTATTATCCGTATCGAGATTCGACTTTCTGATCAAATCGCTCAGAATACCTATCTTATCAAAGAAATACTCAGCACCCTTGTGAATACGCTCCTGCAGTTCTGCCTGAAGGATATCAGGATTCTGGGAAAGCATGCGGGTATATTGCAGACGGAACTTATCAGAAACACCTATCAGACTCTTCAGCACCACCTGCAACTTCTGATACTCGCTCACCACACGAGGATATTTGCTATTGAAGAATTCTACCAGACAGCGCATCAGATGCTCGTAACTTCCGCTAATAGCATAGAAATCAAAAAGTTCGCCGATGCAGTGAAGCACGTATTGCTGCTCCAGATAGCTGATCTGCTCCTGGGTAGGCGCAGCAAGTTGACTGTTGAAAGCATCCACCGTCTGACTGCTGATGATGGCTCCACGAGACAGAGGCTGACTGAGCACCATTCCCTCCAAAGTCTTGCAGCGGCTCAAAGCCACGTAGGTCTGACCATGGGTAAAGGAATGGGAAGCATCGATGATGGCGTGTTCGAAGGTAAGGCCCTGACTCTTGTGGATGGTAATCGCCCAAGCCAGGCGCAAAGGATACTGTCGGAATTTTCCCTCTACCGTCTCCTCTATCTCCTTGGTCTCCTCATTGATCGTATATTTCGCATTCACCCACTCCATCTTCTCCAGCTCAAACTCCTCATCAGAATCCTTGCTGCGCACGATGATCTTATCTCCTTCCTCATCGGGTTTCACACCGATAACCTCACCAATCATACCATTATAGAAGCGGTGCTGCGGGTCGTTCTTGATAAACATCACCTGTGCTCCGGGCTTCAGAGTAAGCATGAAATCAGCCGGATAAGATGATTCCGGGAAGTTATCCTCCACCTCTGCCGTATAGGAAAAAGCCCTGGATGGCAAAGCGGCAAGCTGCTGCTCATTGATTTGCTGGGCTGGCGCATTATGAGTGGTCAGGCGGATGAAGTTACTGTTCTTCGGCGGTTCGAAATTGGGAATAAAACGCTGGTTCAATGCCTGCAAGGTAGCATCCGAAGCCCGGTTCTCCCTGATCTGGTTGAGCAGGGAGATAAACTGCTCGTCCTGCTGGCGGTAAACCTTCTTGAGCTCTACGGTAAGATAGCCCACCTGCTTCAGTGCATTGCTGCTGAAGAAGAAAGGAGTATCGTAATGCTCTTTCAGAAGCTGTTCTTCCTGCGCCGTAACCACTGGTGCCAACTGCTGCAGATCGCCTATCATCAGGAGCTGAACACCGCCGAAAGGCAGGTCGTGGCGCTTGCGGTACTGGCGAAGCACCGAGTCGATGGCGTCGAGCAGATCGCTGCGCACCATACTGATTTCATCGATGACCAGCAGGTCGATGCTTCGGATGATGTTTCGTTTGAGTTTGCTGAACTGATAGCGTTTCTGTTCGCCACTTCCGAAGGTTGTACCCGGAATGTAAGGCGAAAAAGGAAGCTGGAAGAACGAATGAATGGTCATTCCTCCGGCGTTGATGGCGGCAATACCTGTTGGGGCAAGCACAACCATTCGTTTAGGCGACTTCTCCTTGAGCTGTTTCAAGAAGGTTGTTTTACCTGTGCCTGCCTTGCCCGTAAGGAAGAGGTTAGCGCTGGTCTTTTCTATGATGTTCCATGCCAGGATGGATTCTTCGTTCATTTCCATTAGCTTCGTTTTTTAGATTTCTTCCACGATCTCGTTCATTTCCTTGCGCTTCTTATCGGCATGAGGACAATCCTCAGCAATATGACCGAGAGGGATGATCACTACTGCCTCGAAACCTTCGCGAGGGAAAAACTGCAGCATCTTGTCTGTATCATAATTGCAGACCCAGCAGGTGCCCAGACCTCTTTCGGTGGCAGCCAGACAGAGGTGCTCGGCAGCTATTGCCACGTCAATATCTCCATGAGGCTTCTCATCGTATCTGCGAACCCAGTTCTCATTCACGTTCTTCATTCCCACAATATACATTGGGGCTGTCTTGAACCACTCACGGTCGTAGCACTCCCGGAGTTTCTCCTTAGCCTCATCCGAGCGGACGATGAGCCAATGCCAAGGCTGTCTGTTCACTGCCGATGGAGCCAGTCGCACACACTCCATGATGTAATCCACATCCTCCTGACTTACTGCCTCGGAGGTAAACTTGCGAGCCGAGAAACGCTCCTGGCTCAATGCCAACATATTTTTCATACCATTTCGTTTTAAACTTTTTAATCCTTCTATAAACACATTCTATTTTTCAGAAATCGAAAGCATTCACCTTTTTAAAAGGCAAAATTACAAAAAATCCACGAAAAGCCCAAGCCTTTCGGAGATTTTCTTTCTAATCATCCTATGATTTTCCTGAATTTATTTACCCTTAAGGGAAAATATATTTAGCCTTAAGGGAAAATATTTCGAACCTTAAGGGAAATTATCCTAGATAAAGACTAGCGTTTCGAATATTTTTTGTAGTTTTGCAACACGAAAGGATTTGTAAGATAAGAAAATGATAGGATTAGCCGACTGCAATAACTTCTACTGTTCGTGCGAACGAGTGTTTCGCCCCGACCTGATAGGAAAGCCCGTGGTTGTTTTGAGCAACAACGACGGGTGCGTCATTGCACGCTCTGAAGAAGCCAAGGCTCTGGGCTATAAGATGGGCGATCCATTCTATCAGGTAAAGGAAAAACTGGAGGCTGAAGGCGTGGCTATCTTCTCCAGCAACTATACACTCTATGGCTCACTCTCCAACAGGGTAATGTCGATGCTCTCGCACTACTCGCCGCACATCGACCAGTACTCCATAGACGAATGCTTTTTCGAGGTGGAAAACCTTTCTTCCGTCACAGATGGTTTCCTCCTCCAACAATACGGCGCCAGGATTTCTGCCGATGTGCTACGAGCCGTGGGAATCCCTATCTCCATCGGAATCGCAGAAACGAAAACCTTGGCGAAAATCGGTTCCAAATTCGCCAAGAAATACAAGGGCTATCAGGGCTGCTGTCTCATTGATACGGATGAACGGAGACACAAGGCTTTGTCGCTGTTCCCGATAGAAGATGTTTGGGGAATCGGAAGACAGATTGCCCGAAAACTCGACTATATGGGAATCCGGACTGCAGCCCAGTTTGCTGATAAAAAAGAGAGTTGGGTGCGCAGTCATTTCAACATCACCACGATGAGAACGTGGAAGGAACTGAATGGCGAAAGCTGCATCAGCATCGAGGAACTGCCGCAGAAGAAGAGTATCTGCACCAGTCGGAGCTTTTCCGGAGAAGGCATCAGCGACAAGGATGTGGTAGAAGAAGCTGTGGCTAATTTCGCCGTACGCTGCGCCGAAAAGCTGCGACGTCAGGGAAGCGTGTGCCAGGGAATCACGGTGTTTGCCTGGACTTCAAGATTCAACGAAAACGTGCCGGAATACACCATCCACGATTCCCTCACCCTGCCCATCGCCACCAATGCGCAGGAAGAGATAGTAGGTGCCGCACTCAGTATTCTCCGCGCCAAATACCCGAAACCGATGGCAGACAGCAGAGCTGACCGCCCCGACATGTCGTTTCACTTCAAGAAGGCAGGTGTCATTCTGTGGCAAATCTCACCCGACAATCCTCGCCAGCAAGACCTCTTCGATCCTATCGACCGAAGCAAGCAAAAAGCACTGATGGAAGCCATCGATGCCATCAACCGAAAGAACGGACACGGCACCATCCGTCAAGCCGTACAGGGAACCGGTTGCCAATTCGACTTGAAACGGGAATATATGTCGAAGCGGTTTACCACGGATATTCATGAGATTCTGAAAGTGAAAACCCAATGAGATTCAGAATGATCCTCTTTCTAAAAATGGGCTCCATAAACTAAGAAAATAAATAAGAAAACAAGATGAATAAGAATAACGATAACAAGATAAGACTGACATTTCATCCTGCGGAATTCGGAGCCAAGATGCCGATTCCGCTGGCAGAGCAAAGCGTAAAGGCAGGCTTCCCTTCGCCGGCACAAGACTATATGGAGGGAGAGATAGACCTCAACGATATTC
>ERZ833515.1764-NODE-1764-length-14120-cov-3.138144_pt1 | contig 14120 bp, 10 predicted proteins | sample MGYA00519949_ERZ833515 | MGnify/ENA primary metagenome ERZ833515 (study PRJEB31850, sample SAMEA3708741) | human gut metagenome | biome: human gut; feature: human-associated habitat; material: faeces | place: China | collected 2014 ...
CGGCTCAAGTATCGCCGACATATTCGGATTTGACGACAGTAAGATAACAAGTGCCATTGATGCGCTTGGCGGCTTAGGACAAACGGCATCCGGGGTCGGGCAAATCATGTCGGGTGATATTGTCGGAGGCGCAATGAGTGCGGTTTCTGGAATTTCCGCTGTAGTGTCTGCGTTGGATGGGATGTTCGGTGCCGATTATTCCCACTATAACGAGATGGTAGAGGAATATAACAAACTCTATGAGATATGGGATGAGCTGATAGACAAGAAACTGGAATATATCGGCATTTCCTACGGTATGGAAGCGGACAAGGTCGGAGAAGAGGCGCTTGGCCTTGTTGAAAGGCAGATTGAGGCATATCGCCTGCTGGGAAAAGAGCGTCTTAATTCCGGTGCATCTGCCGGTTCCCATTCCATTGGCAAGCGGATGGCAAAGAACACCTCGTCAAGCGACTGGCAGGACATTGCCGACGCACTCGACATGTCAGTCAATGCCGCCAAAGAGCTTATCGGGACCGGAAGAATGACCGGACTGTTTGACCTCACTGTTGAGCAATTGGAGAAACTTAAATCCGAAGCTCCTGCCTTCTGGGCGAAGATGGACGGTGACGTGCAAGAATATTTGAACGGCATTATAGATGGAGAGGAAAGGATTGAGGATATTCAGGACCAGATAAAAGAGCAGCTCACCCAAACAACCTTTAACGGTGTGTTCGACAGTTTTGTAGATACTCTCATGGATATGGACAGTTCCGCGAAAGACTTTTCTGACAGTTTCAGCGAATATATGCAGCGTGCCGTACTTACCACAATGGTAGGCAACAAATTTACCGAGGACCTTCAAACGTGGTACGATGCCTTTGCCCAGGCCAATAAAGACCAAGGAGGCATTACGAAGGAGGAGATGGAGGCTCTTCGGAAGCAGTATGACGCAATTGCCGGTTCCGCACTTGCCGAACGTGACAAGCTTGCGGAAATTTTCGGATGGACCAAAGAGGATACCGACAGTAGCACGGATAACTATGAGGATTTCATCGGTAGTATGCAGAGTTCTCTTACTTCCCTTGATGTGACGGCCAAGGATGTTTCTGATAATATCTATGATTACTTCCGTCAGGCAATGATTAACGCTCTGTATGAAAAGGAGTACAAGAGCAAGATGGAAGAGTTGTACAAGACCTTTGAAGGGCTTTCCAAAGACGGATTGTCCGAGAGTGACATGGTACAACTCGGCTCTCGGATTGACCAATACATTGAGCAGATGATGAAGGGCGTAGAGGACGTTAATAGTTTGTTTGCTGACAAGCTGAAGAACGCCGAAGACTTGCAGTCGTTTGTTGATAGCGTCAAGTCTGCCATGTCCTCCGTCGAAGCCACTGCCGAGGATGTGACAGATAACATCTTTGAGTACATCCGTCAGCAGATGGTTGATAAGATGTTCACCGATAGCTTCCAACCGCAGATAGAGGAGTTATACAAGAAGGTTCAGGAAGCCATGTCTGACGGTGACATAACCGGCACTGAAAAGGATGCGTTAAGAAACGAAGCGGAGAAGTTGGCTAACGACATTACGGCCGCTAAGGATATTCTGAGTGATACTCTTGGCATTACTGAGAGCAACCTAAAGAAAGAACTTGAGGAGGAATTCAAATCATTCTCCGATGGAATATTAAGTTCCTTGTATGATACGGAAGTTACTGCTGAGACTGTTGCCAAGAATATCTCCGATTCCATGCGGAAAGAGCTTATTGAGGCAATGTACCTTGAACAGTACGAACCGCGTATCAAGGCCATCTGGGAAAAATGGAAGGAATACTCAGAGGATGGACTTGTAACCGATGAAGAGCGTACAAACATCAAGAATGACATTGACGGGTTGAGCAAGGAGGTCGCCGATGCTGCCGGGGAAATCAGTGACGCGTGGAAAGACTCTGGAGAGGAGGTAAGGAAAGCGTTCAACTCTTTCTCCGACAGTATCAAGAGTGTGCTCTATGACGCAGAAGCTACCGCCGAGGACATAGCCGACAATATCTATCAATATATGCGCAATGCCTTGGTGGATTCCATGTTTACTGCCCAGCTCCAGCCTCAGATTCAGGCCTGGTATGACAAATATACCGAATTTATGAAAGACGGTGCCATTGATACGGCCGAGCGCAAGACTCTGGACGAGATGATAGCCGAAATTCAGAAAGCCGGTGTCGACATTGTGGATGCGGCTAACAAGCTTTTCCCCACTCTTGATACGGGAGCCATCAACCGTGCGGAAGAAGCCGCCCAGGAAGCGGAGAACGCCCGTAATGAAGCTGAGCAGGAATGGGAGTCGTTCTCTGATGGTATTCTGAATTCCTTGTACGATATAGAGGCCACAGCGGAGGATATTTCCGATGACATGAGCGAATACATGCGCAAGGCTTTGATTAAGGCCATGTATGTGGAGAACTTCAAACCGCAGATGCAGAAGTGGTACAATGAGTGGAAAAAGGCCATGGGAGATGACGACCTGACTTCCGAAGAAAAGCAGCTCCTCGACTCCATGAAACAGACGATGGTTGACGACATGAAGAAAGAAGTTGATGCCATCAACCAGTTCTTTGGAACCATGTTTTTACAGCAGGCGAGTAGCAAGGGTTTTGAAGCCATGTCACAAGATACCGGCGAAGAACTTAACGGACGTTTTACAGCTTTGCAGGTTGCCGGGGAAGAAATAAAGAACCAGTCCATTCAACAGACCGGTTTACTTTCATCCATCAATGGCAAACTTTCATTGCTCAATCTTAGAAGTGGGGATGTCCCAGCTTTGTTATCTGGAACTCCTAATTTCGCAGATAGAGCCAAAGAGACAATAGCGAGCGGCTATCAGTCGCAGGTACATATTGTTTTCCCGACAGAGGACATAAAGGCATTGACCGATAAAGTCTCCAATATGGAAAGAATCGTAGATGAAATGAGAACATTCCAAGTAGAAGGTAACATGGACCGTAGAGATATACTTGAAAACTCTGTTATTCTTGCCAAGAATAGTCCGCGAATACTCGATAATACAAATGATATCAAGCAGGATATAAAGAATCTATAATAGTTATGGCAGAATTAATAATAAACGGAAGAGAAGCCCTAAAAGAGTGGGGTGTTAGAATGGGAGATAACTTTCTTGATGTACTGGGAGCACCGGTACCTCTGAAAGAGTTTATAGAGAATAAATCACGCTTGGAACATGGGAAACAAGTTCTTATGGATAACCCCAAGCTTGATGAGCGTGAGTTAACTCTTGTTTTTACAGTAGAAGGTGATTCTCCTGCCGATTATCAGGCAAAGAAAACAGCTTTCTATGAAGAACTATACAAAGGTAAAACTGATATTCAGATTCCTGAGAACAGTAGTGATATTTATCATTTGCTATATTTAGGAAAGAGCGTTTCTTATGCCCAAAGCTTAGACCGGACATTTGGGAAAATATCAGCCAAATTCTGTGAGTATAATCCATCTAACCGTGTTGTAGGCTAGAAATTTACGACATTAAATTCATTGTCGTGTATGGAAGCTCTAATTTTTAGGGCTTCTTTTTTTTATGTCCGACCTTTGTTTACATGATAGATATTAAGGACATACAAGGCAATACCCGCTTTTCAACTGGTATCAATCCCGGTGCAAAAGGCAAGTTCTCTTTAATGAAAGAGGACTATGTCGTACTACCTTTTAATACTCTGTCCCCAGTCGATTTCCAAGTAGGTGATTACGTTGACCTGCGTGGGGTACTCGATGCCTCCATGGGCGGTAAATTGGCAAAAATCTATCAGATTGTAGATATTCCCTATCCGACCTACAAGAACGGAGGCTACTCCTATGAACTTCGTTTTGACGCTTACTATTTCAAGTGGAAAACAAAGATATTCAAGTACACCCCGGAGTACGGAGGACTGGAAGCGTCCTGGTCCCTTACCGCTTCACTGGATGTCCAGATGGGTGTATTCCTTCGCAATTTGAAAGCTCTTGGTTATAAATATGAGGGAAAAGACTTCGTGTTTTCCATTGACGATAGTGTCGAGAACTCCTCCAAATTGATGACCTATGACAATACCAACCTCATTGATGCTATGTTCAGCATGGCTGATAACTGGGGTTGTGATTGTTGGGTAACGGACCATGTAATCAACTTCGGACGCTGTGAGTTCTCCGATGCTGTTAAGATAGAACTGGATAAGGAAGCCAAGGACATGAGCCGGAGTGATAGCAAGGGTACTTATGCTACAAGAATCTATGCGTTCGGTTCAACAAGAAACATCCCTACCAACTATCGCCCGGTAGACCAGACCGCTGTTGTCAACGGTATCGTCCAGAAGCGCCTTATGCTTCCGGCAGGCACTCCATACGTGGATGCCCACGAGGGCTTGACCGATTTGGAAGCTGTCGAAGCCGTTGTTGTATTTGATGACATCTGCCCCAAAAGAGTAGGTGAAATCACCGGTGTAAGCTTTTATGAGAGCGAGGTAGATAATGAAGATGGTACAAAGACAAAAGCTACCTTCTACCGGTTCAAGGATTCAGGCATCAACTTCTCGAAGGAATACATCCTTGAAGGACAGGAACTCAAAATCAGGTTCGAATCCGGCAAGCTCAACGGCATGGAGTTCGGCGTAGCTTTTAATCCTCTTGGTTTGACCGAAAAGAACGACGACGGCACATGGAATCCTGATGCCCAACTTTGGGAGATTGTACAGAATGAAGACTACGGCCGTTCCTTGCCGGATGAAGTGTTGTTCCCTTCAAAAGGTGACAAGTATGTACTGTCTGGTTGGAATGCCGAGAAGATAACCGAACTTGGGCTGGTGGCTGCTGCCGAAGAGGAACTGCTTGCCACTGCAAAGAAGTACGTGGCAAAGACCTGCATCGACGACGGCACCTATACGGCTACGCTCAACTCCATCTGGGTACACAAAGACCAAATAAATCACAGCTTTGACATAGGACAGCGCATCAACCTTGTCAATCCTGCCTACTTCAAGGACGGGCGCTTGTCCCGTGTCATCGGCTTTGAAATCAACCTCGACAAGCCTTACGATTCCCCGCAGTATACGATTGGCGAAAGCACCGCCTATTCCCGCATTTCCGATATTGAAACGCAAGTCGAAGAGTTGACTTTTAAGGGACAGACCTTCACCGGTTCGGGAGGAAGCAACATCTATGTCATCAAGACCAACGACGCTACGGCCGCAAGCAACTTCAATGTGTTCTCAGCCTTGCGTACCCTGAGAATGTTCCTCCGCAAGGACGCAAGCGACGTAGCGGAAGAAATCATAAACTTTTTGAAGGGATTGCTGATAGGCAAGAACGGCAGCGGTATCACGGTACGCAAGGACGGCACCTCGCAGGCTGTCGTTGACCGTCTATATGTGAAGATAAAGGCCGTCTTTGATGAATTGCAAGTCAAGAGAGCTACCCATGTAGGCGGTGAACAAATAATCACCCATGCCGGTATGAAGTGCATCCGCGTGGAGGAACTGGAAGACGTCTACCGCTGCAGTTTTCTTGCCGAGCAGGACGGTGAGGCGATAGCCAACGAGTTCAGTGTAGGCTCGCTGGCGCAGGCAAAGGAGTGCAACATCGTCGAAGGAACCACTCTTAATGCCTCCAATCGCTACTATTGGCGTGAGGTTGTGGCCGTGGGACGTGACTACATCGATTTGTCCAAGACCATCTGCGATGAGGACAGCGATGTTCCCCAAGCGGGCGATGACATTATAGGATTGGGCCACCGTACAGATGTAGACCTTCAAAGCGCAATCGTGCTATCGTCTACCAACGAGACATCCCCGTCTATAACTTTCTACACCGGCATTGACGACTTCAACCTAACGGGGAAAGATGTAATCTCCTTCGGTGTTGACAAATCCACCGGGCATGCCTACATGAAAGTGTACGGTACTTCCTATATCGGCGCCCGTGATGAGAGCACTTACATCAAGTACACACCGGAAGGTGGCGTAGAAATCAAAGGGCGATTCCTTACGATGGCCGGTGAGGACATCCTGACAATGTTCACTGTCATTGAAGGACTTATCAAGTCTGAAATCTCATCCGTGCGTGATGAAATCAATGCCCTGAACAATTACCTTAACAATGCGTCTTTTGCCGCTGACATGCAGTACTGGACCGGTAGCAGCAACATACGCATCTTCCGAGTTGACGGTCGGCTGCTGTACTTCAACAGTAACTTCTATGCGAACAAGGAATCTTTCGCCGATATAGTAAGCGAACGCGCAAAGAATGTGCTACGCCTTAAGAACAGCTATATCGAGCAGGTCAACTCAGACTTTTACCGCCATCCGGATTTTGAGACCTTCGACGAACTCAAGCGCCCCCGGCAGTTCACTATCTCTTTCAAGTATCTGGTGAAGCGCCCCGGCACTCTTGCCTTCCATTTCAAGAACGAGAACAAAGAAGGTTTTGAGGAATACACCCCGATTTCCTTTTCTAAGGACCTATATCCTAGTACTGAATTCAAACAGATGGAGATAACCGGTAAGTGGAACGGAACCGGTGATTTCCACATGTCTTTTACCGGTGACATGTACTTGTATGCACTTACGCTAACCGATGATGCTCTTGCTGACTTGCGCGAGGAATTCAATATGCGTTTTGAACTTACAGACAAGAAGATTCAGGCGAACCTTGACGAAATCAGAAGCACGGCAGGCAAGCTTGAAGAGTATCACAGTGAATTCCTGCTTACCGCGCGCAACCTTGAAGCGAAGTTCACGGAGGACCTGACGAATACTGAGAGTCGTATAACGCAAGAATACACCTCTGCTATCGACATCTCCGCCCGTGGTCTGAAATCTGAATTCACGTCCGGTCTTGTAGGCCTTGAGACTGGAATCACCGAAGCATATAAGTCTGCTATTGACATATCGGCCCGCGGTCTTCGTGCAGACTTCAGTGCGTCCGTCTCTGACCTGGACGGCAAGCTGTTCGCCCATGCAGGCAGCTTTCATGTGACTGCCGAGAAGATAGAAAGTATGGTGACCGCCACAAACAGCCTGAAGGGTACCGTGGAACAGCACACCTCAGCCATTAGCCAGACGGCCAGCCGTATAGACCAGTTCGTGCAGAAGATAACCTTCGATTCCAAAGGTAACATTACCAATATCGACAAAGCCGGTTTAGTGACGGAAAGCAATATCGCCACCATGTTTGCGGAAAAGGTCGACCCCAACGGTGATATCGTCAGGCGTGCTCAAATCAGCGCGTTCATCACCGAAGGCGAAGCGGGCAGGCTGATATCCAATGCTACAATCGAGGCTGACCGGATAAACTTTACGGGAAAGACCATCATCAACGGCAGTTTCGTGGTCGATACAAACGGGCGTGTGACGATGAACGACATCACGGCAAACAACCTGACTCTAAAGGGCAGCATAACGGGCACGGATGCTACGCTGAACGGCATCACAGCTAATAATCTGACATTAAAAGGCAATATCTCAGGTATTGACGCCATCCTGAACGACATTACTGCTAATAACCTTACGTTGAAGGGCAACATTACCGGGGCGGGGGCTACACTGAATGATATCACCGCGAACAACCTTACCCTGAAAGGTACCATATCCGGTGCCAATGCCACGCTTAACGATATCACAGCCAATAATCTTACGTTGAAAGGAAATATTTCCGGTGCCAACGCCATATTGAACGGCATCACCGTAAACGGAAAGATAAACGCCTCCAGCGGCCGGATAGGTGACTATCTGTATCTGCATGGTAACGGTATATCCACCAACTCGAGAGCGTTCGTGACCGACCTTACAGATAGCACTACGCAATTCGAACTCAGCAAGAGCTACTATCTGCATGCGATAGCGTCGGACGGAGGAGCCAATAGCATCCTGATAAGGCCCTACCAGACTATGGAAGCGGGCACAGTCAAAGGGGTGGTAACCATCTCTGCAACCATTCCGGGGCGCAATAGGGCCATACACGTATCTTCCGGCGAGAGCTATTTCGGTGGTGATGTGATAGTGGGGAAGATGTATGCTCCGTCCTCCGGGACTCTGGAAATTGCCGGGCCGCTGAAGACGCAAGGTGTATACCGGAATACTGACGTGATACTCTCTTCGGTTACAAGGTACAGCATTAAGGCGACCGACCACACACTGCTTTTTTACGGCAACTGTACTATATCCCTTCCGTCCTCTTCTGACGGGCATGAGATATGGATAATGCCGAACGGGAATACCATCAGTTTTCCTTCCGGTACGTTCGCGAACTCTTCCAGGACGAATATCAACGGGCGTGAATGGCATGTGATAAAACGGGTTTTGGGGAATTGGTATCTGTCATGGATGAGTATATAGAATAATTAAAATAGAAAGTATGAAAATCAACTTTAAGAAAATCGAGGCCCAGACCTCATTCGAAGGCGCCAAGCAGACCTTCGACGTAGCCGAAACGGTCGGCAATGAAATGATGTACAACGGAAGTATCCTTCTGGATATAGGCTTTGAAGACCTGGCACGGGAAATCTACTACTCGAAAGATGCGGTGGAAATCCCGGAACAGTATTGCAAGGCTCTTGAACTTGTGGTGAAGAACTCGCGGCTCATAGCTGCCGTGAAACGTGCGGTAATTAACCAACTGAACGTCATCCAGCCATCTTAAATCAATTCTGAAAATTATGGTATTGGAATCAAATCAGTTCAACCAGCTTGTAGAGGAGGTGAAGAAAGCCCTTCTTGTCGGCTCCCAAGGTGTGGGCGATGTGGAGATTGTCGATTCGCTGGCCGATATCGTGAGCCTGCCCGCCCTCCGTCTTGCCGGTATGGAAGAATCGGTGGTCGAGGCACCGCTTGAGTTGCTGTCTGCCCCTGCTGAGGAAGCTGCTGAGGAAGTGCGCAAAGCCGAAGCGGAGCGTGTCATAGTGGAGAACGCACGCAAGGAAGCTGAGAAATCCCGTGAAACGGCTGAGACAAAGCGTGCTTCATCTGAAAGTACCCGCGCATCTGCTGAAACTACGCGTATCAATGCCGAAAAGGAACGTGTGACAGCCGAAGGTCTCAGGAAAACGGCAGAGACAGAGCGAGGCAAAGCTGAAGCGGTCCGACAGACGTCTGAGACCGGACGGGCAACTGCCGAAACCGGCCGTGTTACTGCCGAAGGTAAACGTGTCAGCGAGGAACGTAAAAATGCTGAGACAGTGCGGGCCAACGCAGAGTCAACCCGACAGACAGCCGAAACGGGTCGTGTCAATGCTGAAACCAGTCGTGCTACAGCAGAAGGTAAGCGCGTTACTGCTGAGAATGCCCGAAGCACTGCTGAGGATACACGTAATAGTGCGGAAACTAACCGCCAAACAGCCGAAACCGGACGCGTAAATGCTGAAAGTACCCGTGTCACTGAATTTGCTGCCCTCAAGCAGGAATCGGAGACGGCTACTGCGAATGCTACTGATACGGCAGAACATCCTACCTACATCGGTGCAGACCACTATGTATACCAATGGGATAAGAGCGCTAAAGAATACGTTAAGACGGATATCTATGTGAAAGGCAAGCCGGGAGATACATTCACCCTTCTTGGACGTTACGATACGCTTGATGCCTTAAAGACTGCTGTACCTGACGGGGCAAACATCACTGGTTTCTATTCCGTTGGAACTGCATTGCCTTATACATATTATGCCTGGTATAACGGTGATTGGCAAAGTCAAGGACAATTGCAAGGTCCAAAGGGCGATAAAGGCGAGAAGGGGGATACGGGAGCGCAAGGTCCTCAAGGCGTACAAGGTCCACAGGGCATGAAAGGTGATACCGGTGCCACAGGACCGCAAGGAGTAAAAGGTGATACTGGTGCTACCGGTCCTGCTGGTGCAAAAGGCGCCACTGGTGCACAAGGAATACAAGGTCCAAAGGGCGATAAAGGAGACAAAGGTGATACGGGTGCAAAAGGCGCTACCGGTGCTACTGGTGCCACGGGTGCAGCAGGTGCAAGTGCCAGTATTACCGGTGCTACTGCTACGGTTGACGCCAACATCGGTACGCCCTCCGTGACCGTTTCTCTCGGTGGTACCGCATTGGCCAGAACCTTTTCCTTTGCTTTCAAGAACCTGAAGGGTGCTACCGGAGCAAAAGGCGCTACGGGTGCTACCGGAGCTACTGGACCTAAAGGGGCGACTGGTGCGCAAGGACCACAAGGGCCGCAAGGTGTCGGTGACCCGACAGTCACCGGTGCGAATACGGTCACGACACTGGCCTCCCTGCCAATTTCCAAGAGAAGTATCACTGCAAGTTTGGGTTCTGCCACGAACATCAGCCTTGCTTCCGGAATGTCAGTGGGCAATGACTTGTATATCCGCTGCGTCGCATCGGCGGCATTCACACAGCCGATACCCAATACCGGCGCGTTCACTTCGATGTCCGGTACTTCAATCAGTGTTTCCGCTGGAGATATCTTTGAGATTAGTATCTGGTGCTATGCCGCTGGCGCCTATTCAATATCCGTAAAAACAAGGGACTAAGGTTTATGAGTGTATTAAAAAGACGAAGCAATAATATAAAGGACGGTCAGTATGTGATTGCATTCTCCGACAGTAGAGCCTTAATAGATATTTCCAAGGATTGTGGAATGACATGGACCAGAAGACAACCTTCCGACCTTCCTAATGTAAACGAATACTTTTTCAGCAACGATAGAACGAGGATTGCCATGTCCGGAGACGGCAGGCATATCTATTGCTCGTGCTATATGGCAAATGTGGGATTATTGCGTTCTACGGATTTTCTGGAGACGGCAGAACCTTTCAAGCCTGATAATTGCTATTCCGTATACTCGATAGCCTGCAACGGCAGGGGGAATCTGGTCGCTGTTGTGTGTCAGAATAGCAATAACAAATATGATTTGATGCTTTCCGGGGATTATGGGAAGACATGGCGGGTCTCCAATGGATTAAAAGACAATACCGTGCCTCTCATGGGGGTGGAAATGTCCCATTCCGGCAGATACGTAGTGGCATATGCGTCAAATTCTCCCTATTATACTACCCATGAGCTGTTTATATCTTCCGATTATGGAGAAACTTTCAGCAGTGAAATATTCAGGGGGCCTATCACAAAGATTGCCATTTCCGGTGACGGCAAATACATGTTGTGTTGCTGCAACAGGGAGAGTTCATCAAAGTTATACTATGCCTATTATTCCGGGGATTATGGGAAGACGTGGACTAAAATTACCGATTCGAGTTTCTCTGCCCGTACATTGGCCATATCCTATGACGGGAAATATATGGTTATAGAGGGAGGGTACTCTTATTCCGGTGCACGTATATCCGCCGATTACGGAAAAACCTGGGCATTGAAGCATTCCGTTATTGGCAATAGCTTTGCTTTGGGGCTTTCGTCTGACGGAAAGTATGCGATAGCACAGGAAAGTTCTTCTCCGTATCGTATGTTCAAATCTTCGGATTATCTGGGCTCATTTACTGAAATAAATACGGCACCGCTTACATCAGGTATTAGAACGAATTACCGATTTATCATAATGAATAAAAATAGGCTTTAACAATAATGCAATATATACATATTTATTCAGAGGAGAAAGTTGTCCGTCTTGATTTTGAACTGGACGAAAACTATGAAGTGGGTACAACCTATGAGGATTACCTGGATGGAGCCTGGGTACCGTTGAATGCGGAACAGGAAGCATTTTACGAAGCCCATCCGGCAGCGTCTGCAAAGGAAATTCTCGAATGTGAATTAACCCCTCCCTATGAACCGACTTTGGAGGGTGTGAAGAGCGCGAAGGTCAATGAAATTGCTGTTTACGACGGGTCCGATGCCGTGAATTCCTTTACGCTTGGCGGCAAGCGGATGTGGCTTGACAAGGATACGCGGGTAGGACTGGTAAACTCAATTACTATCGAGCAGGCTGTGGGTAAGGAGACAACCGTGCTGTGGTATGATGCCGTGAAGTATGTAATCCCCATTCCTCTTGCCTTGCAGATGCTGGCCGCACTGGAACTGTATGCCCTGGAATGCTATAATGCCACGCAGGAACATCTGGCCGCGGTTATGGGACTTGCTACGAAAGAGGAGGTCGGAGCGTATGATTACACTTCCGGTTATCCTGAAAAATTAGTGTTCAACCTTTAAATTGATAGCTTATGATTTACTTATGTTTTATGTCGCTGTTTTTGCTCACTATGTACATAATGTATGCGGTGAGAGTGTGCGGAGTGCCCTGGTCGCTCTCTGACACCTATTATCAACTGAAGAAACGGAACCGCCCGGCGTGGCTGTTTCAGGCGGCGATGGCCGTTCCTGCCATGCTGCTTATGCCGGTGTGGATTGAATGCTCATCGGAGAACCTGCAATGTTTGGCATTTCTTGCTTGCGGTGGGCTGATGTTCGTCGGGACAGCCCCGCTGTTCAAGGAGGAATTTCAGAGCAAAGTACATTATGCAGGGACAGTAATAGCCGGATTAGCTACAATTCTTTGGGTTTGTCTCTCCGGTATGTGGTACTTGCCTGCGGTTGCTTTCCCGATAGCCGTTGTTATCATGTTGAGATACCGGAAATGGCTGTTCTGGGCGGAGATGGCAGCGTTTGCTTGTGCTTATGTGGGGGTGCTTATAATTTGTATCGATTGTTAAACCGGGAGAAATGGAAATGAATGATTGGATTATGTTGGTGACCGCACTCGGTGGCATCGAGGGCATCAAGCAGCTTGTTAAGTGGTGGATGTCGCGCAAGACCAATGCGCGTATTGAGGACGCGCATGCTGATGTCGAGGAGTTCAAGGCATTACGGGAGTACAACGAGTTCCTGCAGAAGCAGCTTTCGGAGAAGGAACAGCGATTTGTGGAGCAGACAGACCGGCTCCGTAAGGTGCAGGATGAGTTGTTTACACTGAAGGAGGCTAATTCTGACCTGAAACTGGAACTGGCACTGAAACGGTGTGAGAGGAAGAAATGCGGTGACAGAGAACCGCAAAACGGCTACTGATTCGCGGAAAGGAAGGTGTTTCACAACGGCTCCCTTTCCCTTAATACTACACAACTTAAAGTTTAAACAAAGGCGTTTGCAAATATATTGTATTTTTATGTAAAACCAAAAATCAAGGAGGAAAATAAGAATGGCGAATGTGTATAAATTAGCGCCTTGGATTCTCAAATGGGAAGGCGGTTTCGTGAATGACCCGGCAGACCTTGGAGGTGCAACGAATATGGGTGTGACTATCGGCACGTGGAAGTCATGCGGCTATGACAAGGACGGTGACGGTGATATAGACGTGGATGACCTGCGTCTGCTTACCCGTGAGGATGTCGTTAACCGGGTGCTCAAGCCGCATTATTGGGATAGATGGAAGGCAGATTTGATAACGAGCCAGTCCGTAGCAAATATCCTTGTCGATTGGGTGTGGGCATCGGGTGCACACGGAATAAAGATACCTCAACGCTTGCTTGGTGTTACTGTGGATGGAATAGTAGGTCCTAAGACACTCGCTGCGGTGAATGCCAGGAACCCGCGTGAGTTGTTCGACATGATTAAGATTGCACGGTTCGATTTCATCGAGGATATATGCCGCTCTCGTCCGGCGAACAATAAATTCAAACGGGGGTGGATGAATCGGATTAACGATTTAAGGTTTGAGGAATGAAAAAGTTACTGTGGATATTGGTTGTATTGCTTGCTTGTGTGGCGGCTTGGTTTCGTCCGCACGAGCCTTTGTCGGCAGAAATACGTACCGAGACGAAGATAAAGACGGTTGTCAAGGTAGATACGATGCTTATCTCTGCACCGATGGCTGTGTTCTGGCGTTTCGTGCCAGATGATACGACACGGATAGGTGATACCTTGCTTCATCGTAAGCAAGTGGTATATAGAGACAGCTCGTATCGGGCTGTGGTAAGTGGATATGTAGACCCTCGGCTGGATAGTTTACAGGTATTTCCTAAGACTGTGTATCAGACGGTGACGAATGATATTTACCATCCGGTGGTTGTCAAGTCGAAGAAGAAGCGTTGGGGATTAGGGTTGCAGGCTGGATATGGTTATCCGGGTGGTTTTTATGTTGGCGGTGGTATAAGTTATGATTTATTTCAGTGGTAATATTATGTGAATCTC
>ERZ833515.1769-NODE-1769-length-14094-cov-2.375169_pt1 | contig 14094 bp, 9 predicted proteins | sample MGYA00519949_ERZ833515 | MGnify/ENA primary metagenome ERZ833515 (study PRJEB31850, sample SAMEA3708741) | human gut metagenome | biome: human gut; feature: human-associated habitat; material: faeces | place: China | collected 2014 ...
CCATGAGCGTTTTCTGTATTTGCCTTGCAGTATCTACACTACTCCAGCCAGTTGGCTGTAAAAAACGGTGGAGAATCTCTTTTTCATGATTCATGACAACTGTTTTAGCGCAGGTAGAACCAATATCAATACCAATAAAATATTTGTTATGTAAGTGTAATACCTCTATCAAATCTTATTATCAAAGATCCTAATTTTCACTTAGTAGATCTTTTCTAAGAAAGAAATGATAATCATTGAACAATCGATTAACATTCTTTCAATATCTTAAATTTTCTATTTAATATCTTTTAGTGTTGCAGCAAATATAGTGCTTAGATTTATTATTTCCAATGATTAAGAAAAAAATTATTCCAATATTTACTAAATTCATGTTATAAGACTCACTATTTACCATCATACAACGATATTTAATACACATTTGTCACTGAAAACAGTGATACGCCTATCACTTTTATATTACACATTCAGTTCATAGGAAACAAAATACAATCATTTAATTGATCTAATTATTCTTTCTATTGCATTATATATATAGATCAAAAATACAAATAAATATTAATTCCAAGAAATCAAAAAAAGTAGAAATCAGAATATAATGCAAATATAATAGCCTATATAGGCAGAAATAGAGATTATTCTGAAATAAAAATATTTCATAGACATAACCAAGAATAATATTAGAAAGGAAATAATATGTTTGAGTATAGAGACAAATTGACTAAGGAAGACTTTTATATCTGTTAAATGAGACCTCTAATATTCCAAACATATCCGAAAGAACGTAAACTTTCCATTTAAACAAAAATCCCCCTCTGCCTTTAAAGACAGAGAGGGATTTCAACGCTTTATTCGTCAATATTCTATTTACGGAAAGGCGGTTTTACTACTACAGCTTTCAACTTACGTCCACGCATATCAATACATATTTCTGTACCGATCTTACTATATTCAGGTTTCACGTATCCCATACCAATACCAATCTTACGAATAGGAGACATTGTACCTGATGTTACTACCCCGATTTTATCACCTTCCGCTGTTGTCAACTCGTAACCATGACGAGGAATCCCCCGGTCAATCATTTCAAAGCCCACTAATTTGCGAACGGTGCCTTCAGCTTTTTGTTTTTCAAGCATCGAACGATTTGTAAAGTTCTTGCCGTCCACAAATTTAGTGATCCATCCCAGTCCGGCTTCAATAGGAGACGTAGTATCGTCCAAGTCATTACCGTACAGACAGAATCCCATTTCAAGACGAAGAGTATCACGCGCACCAAGCCCTATCGGTTTTATGCCAAACTCAGCTCCGGCTTCAAAAACTGCATCCCAAATCTTCATGGCAGCATCCGGATAAAAATATAGTTCAAATCCACCTGCTCCGGTATATCCCGTATTGGAAATAATCACATTCTTCTCACCGGCAAACTCACCGACTTTAAACGTATAATAAGGAATATCGGCAAGATTAATATCCGTCAATTTTTGCAGAGCTTGAATGGCTTTCGGACCTTGTACGGCAAGTTGTGCCATATTATCTGAAGAGTTTTCCAACTCAGCACCTTCCGTATTGTGAGAAATGCACCAGTTCCAGTCCTTCTCTATATTCGAAGCATTAACAACCAAAAGATATTTTTCCGGTTCATATTGATAGACCAGTAAGTCATCAACGATACCCCCGTCTTCATTTGGAAAACAAGTATATTGAATTTTACCCGGCACCAAAGCTGCCACATTATTTGAAGTCACTTTCTGCAAAAAATCCAACGCATGAGGACCTTTCACCCAAAATTCGCCCATGTGTGACACATCAAAAACACCGACACCGTTACAAACTGTAAGGTGTTCGTCGATGATACCCGAATACTCAATAGGCATGTTATATCCTGCAAACTCGTGCATCTTAGCACCAAGTGCAATATGTTTCTCGGTAAATGGAGTGGTTTTCATGAAATGAGAATTTAAGAATTATATAAATAATGATTACTTCGAAGCTACCAGTTCAGCGATCTTCACAATGACCTTCATTGCCTTTTCCATATTCTGGATGGGAACAAATTCATAGCGACCGTGAAAATTCAAGCCACCGGCAAAGATATTGGGACAAGGCAACCCCTTGAATGATAATTGTGCGCCATCCGTTCCTCCACGAATAGGTTTCACATTCGGTTTCACCCCTACGGCTTCCATTGCAGCAAAAGCAGTGTCGATAATATGCATTACGGGTTCTATCTTTTCACGCATGTTATAGTACTGGTCACGCAATTCGAGCGTAGCAGTGCCTTCACCAAACTCTGCATTGATCTTATTCACCAAATGTTCTATCTCTTTTTTACGATCCTCAAATTTATTACGGTCATGGTCACGAATAATGTAGGATACAGTGCTCTGTTCCACATCTCCTTGGATACCGATTAAGTGGTAGAAACCCTCATATCCGGAAGTATGTTCCGGAGTCTCGTGCCGGGGAAGCATAGTAATAAACTGATTGGCTATACGGATCGAATTGATCATTTTATGTTTAGCATATCCCGGATGCACATTACGTCCTTTAAAAGTGATCTTGGCAGCGGCAGCATTGAAATTTTCAAATTCCAACTCTCCAACTTCTCCTCCGTCCATCGTATAAGCCCACTCACAACCGAACTTCTGAACATCAAACTTATGAGCACCCTCACCTATTTCTTCATCCGGATTGAAACCGATCCGAATTTTACCATGCTTAATTTCAGGATGCTCCTGCAGATAGACAACAGCTGATACTATTTCGGCAATACCTGCCTTATCATCTGCTCCTAACAGAGTTTTACCATTGGTAACAATCAGATCCTCACCCTTATGATCGAGCAACTCAGGAAACTGACTCGGTGAAAGTACGATATTCTCTTCGGCACAAAGCACAATATCCGAACCATCGTATTTTTCTACAATACGTGGAGTGACATTTTTTCCACTCATATCGGGACTCGTATCCATATGTGCTATAAAGCCGATGACAGGCAATTCTTTCTCTGTATTGGCAGGTAAAGTAGCAAAAAGATAACCGTTCTCGTCCAATGTTATATCTTCTAGCCCCAACGACTCCAACTCAGACTTTAGATATTCCGCAAATACCATTTGGCCCGGAGTGCTGGGGGTAAGTCTTGTCAGTTCATCCGACTGTGTATCAAAGCTTACGTACTTCAAAAAACGTTCTACTAAATTCATATCTTTAAAATTTAATAATTTGCTAAAATCTTATTTTTCACGCCTGTAAAGGTAAAAAAAGAGCCGTGAACTGCCAAGCAATTCACGGCTCTTTTTTTATACATAATCTTATATTCAGTCACTAATAGCCACTTAGAAACAACTGGATCCGTCAAAACAATGGGTACAAACTTTACACTTTGGCAATCCGATGGCTTCAATCAGTGTTTCAATCGTGTTGAATTTGAGAGACGAAAGTCCGAAGCGCTTGGCGATGATGCCTACCATCTTCTCATATTCCGGCGAACCTGTAGTAGCATATTTATCCAGATTCTTATTTTCATCTCCCTCCAGTTCTTTTATTATCTGCCTGGTGATAAGTTCCATATCCGACTTTGAAGCTGTAAAACCAATAAACGGACAGCCATAAATAAGCGGTGGGCATCCGATACGCATATGTACCTCTTTTGCACCATAATCAAAAAGAATCTTCACATTATCATGCAACTGCGTACCACGCACAATGGAGTCATCACAAAAAATAATACGCTTATCTTGGAGCATAGCACGGTTAGGGATCAACTTCATCTTTGCCACCAAAGAACGTAATTCCTGCTTGCTCGGAGTAAAACTACGGGGCCAGGTAGGAGTATACTTGGTAATAGCACGATGATAAGGAATGCCTTTCCCTTCTGCATACCCCAATGCCTGCCCGATACCCGAATCCGGAATTCCACAAACACAATCAGCATCGCAGTCATCGTGTTCACCCATTTTCAACCCGCTCGTAAAGCGTACCTCTTCTACATTCCGGCCTTCATAACATGAATTGGGAAAACCGTAATACACCCACAAAAATGAACAGATTTGCATTTTGTCATCAGGCTTGCGAAGTTGTTCAAGACGGTCAGCATGCATACGGACTATTTCACCGGGTCCTAAATAGCGTTCTATTTCAAAATCAAGATTCGGAAAACTGTTAGATTCACTCGTGGCTGCATAAGCGCCCTCCTTTTTCCCGATAACAATAGGAGTACGTCCCCATTTATCTCGTGCGGCAATCACTCCATCTTCTGTCAACAGAAGCATAGAGCACGAACCTTTTATATGGTTATATACATTCTCTATTCCTTCTACAAAATTTTTACCCTGAATAATCAATAAAGCGATAAGTTCCGTTTGATTGGTACTACCCGAACTAAGTTCGGCGAAATGCATGTTTTGTGAAAGTAGTTCCTCTTCGAGTTCTTTAAGGTTTGTGACCTTAGCAACCGTAACAATGGCAAATCTACCGAGATGTGAGTTAATAATAATAGGTTGGGCGTCTGTATCACTGATAATACCGATACCGGCATTTCCTTTAAATTTATCCAGTTCTTCCTCAAATTTGGTACGGAAATATGAACTCTGCAGGTTATGAATCGAGCGGATAAATCCCTGTTCTTCACTATATGTCGCAAGTCCTCCCCGTTTTGTTCCCAGGTGTGAGTTATAGTCTGTGCCGTAGAATAAATCGGTCACACAGCTCGTTTTCGAGACTGTTCCGAAAAAACCTCCCATATGATTCTTTTTTGATGTTGTTTTTAAAAAGATGGCGCAAAAGTACAAAAAAGATTCGTGTTGGCATAGGTTTCTCCTAGAAATCACTTTTTCAAACGTTCCTCCAGAAAAGCTTGTAAAATACGGGCATGATTATAAACCGGCTCCTTCGAAGCATACAAAAGAGTCACTGATTCACAGGATCGTATCCGGGATAAAAACTCGGACGTTTTATCAGAAGTTTCAAGTTCTTTTCGATACATCTCTGCAAACTCTTTCCAGTGTCCCGGAACATCGTCATGAAACCATTTTCTTAAATCAGATGAAGGAGTCAGTTCCTTTGCCCAATAGTCATACTTTAAATGTTCTTTTTTCATTCCGCGCGGCCAAAGGCGATCTACTAAAACACGATACCCATCTGTATCAGAAGGATCCTCATATACACGTCTTATTTTTATTTCAGTCATACCTAATCCTATTTTAATAAAATAACCCATAAAAACCGAAAAGGTTTATTTAAAAAACACCCTCAAACGGGCACAAAAGGCTTTTCACGAAAGTTACAGACATAATCGATTAAACGACCTCCTTTATTTCTCATAACGGAAGTTACAAAAGATGAAATATGGAACATTCCTGTTTAACATACCCCTTACTAGTGCTACAAAGAGATCATAATAATGAATACCTATTTAATAAAGACAATATACTGAGAAACAAACAAATGGAAAAGTGATTCCACAGACGAATTGTCCGGATTTCATTCATAAGCATATAATCTTCTATTTCACAAAGCTTTGCATCTTTACAAAATCAGACAATCTTAAAATAAATGAAGAAATATTTGCAACCAACAAAAACTATTTATATTTTTGCGACCGTTTTGCGAATTAGGCGTATCAAACGCCGGATTACTAAAAACAATTATTGGCGAATAATAACAATTAATGTTTAACCAAACCAATTTAAAATTTAGAGAAATGAAAAAAAGTATTTTTATGTTTGCATTGGCAACATTGATGAGCGCAAGTGTATTTGCTCAAGACAATGATGCAAAACGTCTTCCGGGATATAAAACAACCTTTGAGGGCAATGGATTTTGGAATAACTGGTTCATGTCAGCAAACTTTGGTGCACAATCTCTGTTCGCAGAAAATTCAAAAGACGCTAAATTCAGAAACACAATCACTTTCATGCCGACACTTTCTGTAGGTAAATGGTTTAATCCTTACTGGGGAGTTCGTTTACAAGGTACAGGCGGTTCACTGCACGGATTTACTTCTGGCGCTAACTCAATGTTGCACTATCAATATGGTGCTGTTCACGCAGACTTTATGTTCGGACTGATCAACTTCTTTGCTCCTTATAAAGAAAACCGTCGTTTTGACATCGTTCCTTTTGCAGGTATTGGTGGAGCATTTATTCGTAAAGGCGACCAGTCGTTTACAATCAATGCAGGTATCCAGGCACGTTACCGTATCTCAAAACGTTTCGATATTAACGTTGAATACCAAGGAGCTATCCTGGATGACGATATGGTGGTTCGCGGTGGTTTTCCGAATGATGGAATCAGCGGTCTGACAGCCGGTGTTACTTTCCGTTTCGGCAAAACAGGTTTCAAGAAAGGCTACTCTTCACGTCAGTACAACGCTATCAAGAGCAACTACTCTGATCTGGAAGCAAACTACGCAACTTTGAAAAAAGAAAATGCTGCACAACAAGCTGAAATAGCAGAACTGAAAGCACGTAAACCGGAAATTGTCAAAGAAGAAACAGTAATCGACAATTCTGAAATCAAGGCTCTTCCGAGTACAATTACTTTCCCATTCAACAGCAGCAAAATCGAGCTTTCACAGGAAGTTAGTATCTTCAATATTGCTGAATTCCTGAAAGCAAATCCAGAAATCCGTGTTCGTCTGACAGGTTATGCTGACAAACGTGGCTCAGAACAAGCTAACAGAATTGTTTCTGAAAGACGTGCCAATGCAGTAACTGAAGTGTTTGTCAACAAATACGGAATTGCAAAAGACCGTATCACTACAGAGTTCAAAGGTACCAGCACTAAGTTTGAAAATGATGACTGGAACCGCGCAGTAGTGGTAGAGCTGATCAAGTAATAACAATTATATTACCTTCAAAAAAGCGCATTGATTGAGAATATCAATGCGCTTTTATTTTAATGATCTTTTTTCAGCTCTGCCGCACATTCAGCACAACAGCCTTTCAAGACATAATTTATACTTCGTACAGCAAATCCCTCAGGTAAATCGACCACAGGAACGTGGATATTCTCGAGGCAAAAAGTCTTATGACAATATTCACAATAAAAATGTGTATGTAGATCCTTTACCGCACAAGTACATTCACTATCACAAACCGCATATTTCAAAGACCCTGTACCATCATCTACACTATGTGCCAAATGATGAGAGACAAACAAAGTAATCGTACGAAATATGGTCGACTTATCAACTGTATCCAGTTTATTTTCCAAATCAAGAAGTGAAACAGCCTGCTCCGTCTCCATCATGGCCTTTAAAACCAACATCCGTATGGCTGTAGGTTTTATGCCTCTCTGCTCCAATATCTTCAAACACAAATCTTCCATTATCATTTAATCATTTTCTGTATACGAACAGCATTCATTATTGCAATCAATGTAACACCAACATCCGCAAAGACAGCTTCCCACAAAGTAGCTATACCGCTTGCCCCTAAAATCAGCACCAACAACTTCACACCAAATGCCAACAATACATTTTGCCAGATAATCCGACGCGTACAACGCCCAACCTTAATAGCTGTTGCCACTTTCGAAGGCTGATCGGTCTGGATGACTACATCCGCCGTTTCAATGGCGGCATCGCTACCCAGTCCTCCCATAGCAATACCCACATCACTTAGAGCAAGTACTGGAGCATCATTCATCCCATCACCAACAAAAGCAATCTGATTGCCCTTCTCCTCCTTCAATCTCTCAATATGCTCCACCTTTCCCTCCGGCAGGAGATCACCATAAGCTTGAGTTATTCCCAACTTATTTGCAAAAATGGTAACAATACTCTGTTTATCGCCCGACAATATCTGAATATTCTTAATATTTAACTCTTTAAGTGCCTTGACAGTATCTGACGCATCGTCTTTTAACACATCCGATAAGATGATACAACCTATATATTTATCCCCGACAGCACATACAACCGTTGTTTCTGTTATTGAAAACACAGCCTTCGGAAACTCAATGGAATATTTCGATAACAATCTGGTATTACCTACCAGCACCCTTTTTCCATCAATCTCAGTCATCAACCCATAACCTGCAATCTCTTCTATATTCTTAGTGACAATCAGATCAATCCCTTTATCTTGAGCATAAGCTACAATAGCCCTGGCTATCGGATGGTTACTGTTTTTCTCAATGGAAGCCACTACACGCAATAAATCTTCTTCTGAAGTCCCGGGAACAACCCGACAAGATTCTACTTCGAAAACTCCTTTAGTCAGAGTACCTGTTTTATCGAATACAACTGTATTCACACGAGTTATGGCATCCAGATAATTTCCACCTTTAAACAGAATACCCAATCGGGATGCTGCCCCAATTCCCCCAAAATACCCTAATGGAATACTGATAACCAATGCACACGGGCAAGAAATCACCAGAAAAACCAATGCTTTATACAGCCAATCATTAAAAACAAACCCAAACAACGGATTTATAAATGAATAAATATATGGAATCAACACAATCAGAAATGCAAAGCCGATAACAATAGGAGTATAAACACGTGCAAATTTTCTAATAAACAATTCTGCAGGTGCCTTACGTTCGGAAGCATCCTCTACAAGTTCCAGAATACGAGCCAATGCACTTTTATCAAAAGGCTTTGTCACTTTCATCCGAATTACTTTGTCTGTGACAATCATACCTGCAAGTACCTCTTCTCCCCTACTAATATCCCGGGGAACACTCTCTCCGGTAAGAGCTGCCGTATTGAATGCCGCCACTTCATCCAACATTACTCCATCCAACGGTACACGCTCACCGGCTTTTATCTCAATAATTTCATTTATAAGAACCGATCTCGGATCCACCGTAACAATCTCATTACTTCTCACAACCACAGCCTTTTCAGGTCGAACATCCAGCAAAGCGCTGATATTACGCTTAGCCTTGTCTATCGCTTTATCCTGAAATAATTCACCAACCGAATAAAATAACATAACGGCAACTCCCTCCGAATATTCACCAATATAAAAAGCACCTAACGTTGCAACCGACATCAACATAAACTCACTAAAGAAGTCTTTCTGAAGAATACTCTCCCATGCTTCTTTTATCACAGGTAAACCTACAGGCAGATAAGCCAATATATACCAAACCAAAGATATCGTATTATCTCTGAAAAAAGCAACATCCAACTGATTCATTATTGCACCCGCTATCAACATTAATAATGAAAGTATTACCTTCCAATATTCCTTTATGAAGCCATTCGCTTCCTGACAGCTTTCTACTCGCACATTTGCATTCATTTCACATTTACAATGTCCCATAATCCAATCTACTATTAGGTTTATGATGCAAAGGTAGTAGTTTTCAAGTGCAACAAAGTTGCAAAAATTCTATCGGGAAAAGAATCAAGGATATTCAGAGACCGAAAGAAACATCTTCTTACATTAAGACAGGAGCAAGGAGTTTTACCAAAAAATATCCTCCGACAATTAGCCATAAATACAGCAAAGAAGCAAGTACAAATGGCTTGGCACCAGCTTTCTTAAATTTGTCGATACTGGTTTCCGCACCTAATGCAGTCATTGCCATAGTCAGCAAGAAAGTATCCAGATTATTGATAAAAGCTATTAAACTTTGTGGCAATAGATCAAAGGAATTAAAACCGATAACCGCTAAAAAACCGATAGCAAACCACGGAATAGATATGTCCTTCATACTACTTCCTTGTCCACCAGCTTTCACGGCAGCCCTGGATACCATAAAACTGGTTATCAACAAAACAGGTACCAACATCATCACACGAATCATCATCACGATAATAGCAACATCCGAAACCTCCTTCCCCATCGCATTTCCCGCACCAACAGTGTGCGCCACTTCATGCAACGTAGCACCGGTAAATATCCCCATCTCGTTGGGTGAAAGCACAAAAGTTCCATTTCTATATAATATAGGATAGATAAACATGGACAAAGTTCCGAAAATAACTACAGTAGAAACAGCAACCGCCGTTTTATATGGTTTTGTCTGAATGGTCGATTCGGCCCCTAAAATAGCCGCTGCACCACAAATTCCACTACCGATAGAAGTAAGTAACGCCACTCCACGATCCATTTTAAGCATACGACCGATTAAGATACCTCCAAGAATCGTTATGGTTACTACAATAGTATCAATCAATATCGCGGGCAGCCCCACCGCCAATACATCCTGAAAAGTCAACTTAAACCCATAGAGGATAATGCCTATCCGTAAAATACGTTTTGAACAGAACTGTATACCCGGTACCCACGTCTCAGGAAGACTGTTTCGGAGACTGTTAGCATACAACATGCCCAAAATGATTCCGACAATCATCGGACTGAAAGAGAGTTTCTTTATGAACTCCATGTCACCTATATAAAAGGCCGCACATGAAAACAGGGCTATCAACAAAACCCCGTGAAGCATACTGTTTCTTTTCTCGCTCAACATAAATGAATTTATTTATAATGTCTTTAATTAGTACACTACAAAGGAAGCATTTTAAATTGAGAGACAAACACTTAATTTTTTTATCCCTTATAACCTATGGTTATTCACATCCACTGAAAAAGACAGCAAGAACAACCGGTATCTTGAAACAGCAACCACACTATTCAAATCAACATATGATTCTCCGGTGCATCCGCCAATGATAAAATCACTGCAAAACAACTTCCTTTACCTTTTTCAGAGTGTACTTTTATACGTCCCGACAACCGCTCGATAATAACTTTAGAGATGGCAAGACCAAGACCGCTTCCCTGTTCAAACTCGTCAGTTTTATAGAAACGCTCAAAAATCATCATAAGTTCCTTTTCATCAATTCCCTTACCACTATCTTCCACATATATACGAACCTCCCTATGCTTCTTGTCTACTTTACACCCCAAAGCGATATATCCATTTTGGGTAAACTTGTTAGCATTATTCAAAAAGTTTGAAATAACCTGAGCAAAACGGAGACGATCTGTATGAACAGGCACAGGAACAGTATCATCCAATTCGAGACGAAACTGTAAAGAAGGCCGGATTAAGGGTTGGTACGTCTTATAAATCTCTTTGACAATATCTGGCATATTCCATTCCTTCATGTCAAAATCCAGACTTCCGGAATCCAGGCGGGAAATTTCCAGTACATCATTAATGAGCTTCAAGAGCAATTCATTATTATGATTGATAATCTCAAGCATACTCGCCTTTTCATCCGGATCAATCTCCTCGGAGCCCTCACCCAACAATACATTTGTAAACCCCACAATGGCATTGAGTGGAGTACGGATTTCATGACTCATATTATTAAGGAAAGATTGTTTCAATTCAGCTTTCTCAGCCATTTGTTTCGCCACAATCAACTGATGCTCACGTTCTACCGACTCTTGAATATTCTGCATGATCCCCGCCAGCATCATCTCTCCTTTAATATCCTTCAGACTGCGGCATCGTAATTCATACCATTGATAACCTTTCTTTTCATCAAAACGGAAACGTACCCGTTGTATTTCTACACCCGGAGATTTGCACAACGCTTCATAAAAAGAACTTAATAACTGCGAGTCATCAGGATGTACATACTCCAAAAAATCAGTTCTCTTAAACTTCCTTTTTTCTACTCCTGTCAGACGCGCATAATTATCATCAAACTCAATATCACTTCCCTGCATATTCCAAAGCGAAATCTGTCCTCCATCCGCAGAAAGAGTCAAACGCTTGTGTGCCTCTTCCAGTATTTTCAAGTTTTTGCGTTCAATCAGCGAACGCCGCCGAGTATGCAACAAACTGACAGAAATAAAAATGAATGCAAAGACAAATAATACACCCAATAAATAAAATTCCTCACGATAATGATCATAAATAGGATAATTAATAATACGCACATTCTTGCCCACGTTTTTAATATCATAACCATTATAAGTAGAAAAAACGCTCCAATCGAGAACATATTCTTTTCTCAAATCCCTTATTTTAGGCATACCTATTTTTTCTTTATTCATCAACCGGGTAGACAGATCGGCTGCAGCCTGCACAGAAATCTCTTTGGTGGCCATATAGCCGCCAACAATTTTATTTCCTTCTCCGAATCCGGCATGTACACAACTAAATGAAGGTATGCTTAAGGCATTCACTATCGGAAACGATACCATATCGAATTTATCAAGCAGAAATGCTTTCTTCCCCTGCTCACTTTTTGAATTTTCCATCATTACAAGCAAAGAAGCACCTTTAATATACCGGAAGGGGCAAAGGCTTATTGTCAGCTCATTCTTTTTTATCCGGTTATTTGCTACGGCAGGCATCAGATTATAAAACTCAATCATTTCTCTCATTTCTTTATATTCATACTCCATGGAGAATGCTGATTTATGTCCCAGAATCTGTACATCTTTTCTATCAACCACCTGATTTAATAAGTCAAAAGATTTATGACCGAGAGGCGTCAAGTCAATGTTATAAACGATTTCCAGACCAACATGTGGCTGCAAAGACCTTATAAATTCCATATTATGCTTAAAGTCGGGGGTATCTCTTAGAGCATATACTTTCCTGGACTCATATTTTTTCAAAAGGTCTTCATCAGGAAAATGCACATTACAAGCTACCACCGGAACAGAATAGAGCAAAGGATGTCGAGTCGATAATAAAGAATAGGTAGCCTGATCTCCCATCACCATAACAAGGTCTATCGGCTTACTTTTCAGAGTTTCAAGATAATTACTGATGTGTTCTATTTCGACTTTTTGGCCGAAACGGTTACAATCAAGATAAAATTTATCAAATATAGGTTCTACACCCTTCGACCTAAATTCTTTCTTCAGCAGTTCTTCAAATTGTCCCCGGTCAGCCTCTTTTTTTGAACAAGAATAGATAAGAGAAATATGTTTTTCGTTTCGATGGTTGGTTACATACCATTGTTTGAAATTATACCCACATAAAAAGCCCCCCAACAAAAGAATGGAGGCAAAAATATACTTAAATTTAGGATTTATGAATTCCATAGTTAATTCTCTATCCGGGCAAAAGTAACATAAATTTAATTAATAAAACAATATCTGAGTAGAAAATGGCAATTGTATTCCATCTTTTATTCTTATCAGTATCTAGACTTTTTCCAATCCTATTTCTTAGCTTTTTTCTTGTAAACCCGATATCTTTTTAATATCTTTATCCCGGATCATTAATATATCTATGATTATCCTGTTCCAATCTACTCAATAACCTTTTTAACTAACCACAATGAGCAATAGAATAGTTAGCCGAAGTTTGATGGGAGCCCTCTGCAGTGCATGTTTCACAACAGTAAGTGCACAAGAACGCCCCAATATCATTGTTTTTTTAGTCGACGACATGGGATTAATGGACACCTCCGTTCCCTTTGTTACGGACGAAAACGGAAATGCACAGAGACAACCGTTAAACGATTGGTATCGTACTCCCAATATGGAGCGCCTGGCAAACCAGGGAATCCGCTTTTCCACTTTTTATGCACAAAGCGTGAGTTCCCCTTCCAGAGCATCCATCATGACCGGACAAAATGCAGCCCGTCACCGCACTACGAACTGGATCAATGCGGAAAGCAACAACCGCACTCCATACGGACCATTCCATTGGAATTGGAAAGGGCTTACTCATCAGGATATGATCTATCCCTATTTATTACAACAAGCCGGATACAAAACGATCCATGTGGGTAAAGCACACTTCGGATGTTTGAAAAGCGAAGGAGAAAACCCTACGAATCTGGGCTTTGATGTCAACATAGCCGGTTCGGCAATCGGTCATCCGGGTAGTTATCATGGAGAAAACGGATACGGCTGGATCAAGGGTCAAAGAGCAAGAGCCGTGCCCGACTTGGAACAATATCACAAAACTCACACCTTCTTAAGTGATGCACTCACATTAGAAGCCGGTAAAGAGATAGAAAAAGCCGTTGCAGAAAAAAAGCCTTTCTATCTAAACATGGCACACTATGCCGTTCACTCTCCATTCGAAACCGATGAACGCTTCATCAGCCACTATACCGATCCAAATAAATCTCAACAAGCACGCGCTTTTGCCACCCTGATCGAAGGTATGGATAAATCGCTGGGAGACATTCTGGATAAACTCGAAGAT
>ERZ833515.1773-NODE-1773-length-14086-cov-4.731452_pt1 | contig 14086 bp, 13 predicted proteins | sample MGYA00519949_ERZ833515 | MGnify/ENA primary metagenome ERZ833515 (study PRJEB31850, sample SAMEA3708741) | human gut metagenome | biome: human gut; feature: human-associated habitat; material: faeces | place: China | collected 2014 ...
AAGACTACTACCGATTTCCCAGTGACGAGCAAATCTCCATTTGCCTTCAATTTCACCGCCTAATCGAGTTGCCTTGATGTTACGAGCTGAGACATTTTTACCTACCCGTTCTAACATGATAAAATCGTGAATATCACTACCAAATAACGATACAGAAAAATCAAAGGCATCATTTTTCCAAATTAATCCCGTATCAATTTGACGGTTTTGTTCTTTATTCAACACTTGACTTGCACGGCGCTCCCAATAATCCGGTGCACGCTCTGCAACACCAAGACCAGCATAATATTTAATGCCATTAATCTCTTCTTCCCAACGGAAGAAGCCCGCATGTAAATCATAAGTACGTTTTTTATTCGGATGATTTGCCATTAAGGTGTCATATTCAGCCTTTACTTCATCATAACGATAACCTGCAATGAATTTACGGCTATCATTTATCGTCCATGCTCCTTCTGCAAATCCGCCCCATGGGGTGAAGTTTTGTTGCGGTTGATAAGGTTTATGCGTGTAACCTTCCCCTTTCATTTCCATACGCGCAAGGTGTTTGTCACGCATATAATCAATGCCAATCTGTAAATTAATATCCGGCCAATCAAAAGTTGCCTTTAAGTGTCCCGTATTTGTTTCACGTTTTGGGTTCATGGCTTTTTTAACTTGATTTCCCATCATGCTTAAATAACGCATACTATAAGTATCCATCACGTGATCTATCTTACTTTGACCGTAGCGTAATTCAAGTTCAGTGAACCATGGTGTAATATTTCGTTGTACAAATCGAACATTCCACGCATCACGATCAAACTTACTCCCATCCATCATTCGATCTGCATAAGCTGCTTCGCCTCTACTCCGTTCATAAGTTCCTGTCAATAAGGTATTTTCTGTCGGTGTGAAACCAAGCTGTAACATTTGATTACGGCGTTCAAAAGAGGAATGAACTCGATTGCCATCGCCATCTTTGTAATTTCCTGCCTCATTGTGTGACATACTCGTACGTAAATAACCATATTTACCACCAGCCATCGCATCAAAATAAGCATCACGGCGTTTATTTCCACCAAGGGTTACACTGCCATTTAAATAAGTGTTTTGCGTATCAAATTCAGGTTCTTTACGAACAAAATGTACTGCTCCAGCCACTAGACCCGTGCCTTGTGTGACTGTTTGAGGTCCTTTAGTAACAACTACTTCATCATAAGCGGATGGGAAAATATAAGCAGTTGGAGGATCCATACGATTGCTACATCCTCCATAAATAAATTGATCATCCGCTTGAATACTTAAACGAGATCCCCCCAATCCTCTAAAGAGCGGATCTCCAGAACTTCCCCCTTTGCGAATCACGCTCATATTTGCTACTGATTGTAGTAAATCGGCTCCATCACCAGCAGGTAAAGGTTGAAGCGTTGTTTTAGGATTAAGTTTGACTGAATTAGCATTCGTCTGAGTAACACCGGTGACCACAATAGGATCCAGTAGTGTTACAGACTGCGTATCCTCAGCAAAAGCATTAGATATAAAAATGAAAGAGGAAGGAGGGCAAAATAAGATTTTTTATGCATAATCAATCCCTTGTTTTGGCACTTGAGTCATAAAAACCACAATTCAACCACATAAAATCTTTCAAACAAATAAGCAACCGTTATGAAACATTTATCACATCAATGATTGAGATTGTAACAATTCTGTAATGAATCTTATTCTTATCAAGTGCAAAAGACAAGGTTAAAAAATTATTGTGCATTATGCATTTATGGCAAGCATATGGCTGCCAATACCAGTTGAACTACTCCCAATATACAAGCCAAAATACCGTGAGTTAGATAATACTCTACAAGCATATCAATAGCATCATGCCAACGGTTTAAATAAATCAAATCGAATAATGTGGTCAGGATCGGAATTAAAAAGAACGGCATCAAAAGTGCCAGTAAAAAATACCGACAATAGTAGCTACTTGCTTTTTCCTGAGTGATGTAAAAAACAAACGTTGTAATCGCACTAGGTATAAATACGATAAAAAAAGTATAAAAAAATACCCATACCACGTCATCTGATGAGCTGCCATCCATTGAAGCAAGAAATAAATCAACGACGGCAGCGCATACTAATGCAATAAAAAAACTCCCAATAAAAAAACGTCGTATGGCTTTTTGCTGTTCACTTTGTTGTTCATTATTCATTTTTATATTTCCTTTTTTAATCAAAATTAGTAGTTCTAATAAGTAGATAAACAAGTAAAAATAAATTCTCTACTTTAATACTACTTAAATGCTGCAATATATTCTTTTTCGTTGAAGCCAATCAATGCCTTACCATCTTGCAGAATAATCGGGCGTTTGATTAACGTTGGATTTTCAGCTAATACGGAAAGTGCGGTAGATTTCGAGAGTGTATTTTTCACATTTTCATCAAGATTACGCCAAGTCGTACTACGTTTATTGACTAAATTTTCCCAACCAAATTGGGCTTCTGCTTGTTGTAAGAATTGAGTATCTAATCCATCCACACGATAATCATGTAATTTATGTTGAATATTATGTTCAGTTAGCCACTTCAATGCTTTTTTCACCGTATCGCAGTTTTTAATGCCATAAACAATAATCATATTCTCACCTCTAAAAATAAAAAAATCCTCGATTTCATTTAGAACGAGGATTTTAACTGCTACATGAATTAATCACAAATAGATTAGCCCGATACAAATTTTCACATCCAAAAGAAAAAGTGCGGTGAAAATCAACCGCACTTTTCAAAAGGGAAATTAGAATTCGTAACCTACGCCCACTTTAGCGCCATAGTTATTCACTTTAGTATCGTCGAAGCTACCTAAACGGTTATATTCTAAACCACCGTTTGCATACACTTTGTCTGCTAATTTATATTTAGCACCCGCAACTACACCATAACCCACTTTGGTTTCAGAAGAGCTTTTATAGCGTTGATCCGCACGTTCTTCAAATTTGAAACGGTTTGCAGCAAGACGAGCACCAACATAAGGTTCAATTTGAGAGTTGGTATCGAAGTCATAGAATACTGTCGCACCTAAACCTTGAACTTTAGTACCTTGGAAGTTACCGTGATGAGTATAATCACCTGCTACACGCATATTACCTAATTTGTAACCCACTGCAACACGAGGTTCAACTTTAGTTTTGCTTGAACCACCATTGCTTAATTTAGTTCTTGAAAGACCTAGATCGCCTTCCGCATATAAACCAGCATTTGCAGTTGAAGCAACTGCTAATGCACCGACAACGATAGCTAATAATGATTTTTTCATTGGATAACCCCTGTTATTTGATTGAAAACGCTAGAAATATACCACACTGCTTATGAATTTTCACTATGAAAAACCAATTTTCCCTGACATTTTCGACATAAATAGGCAATTTTATCGCGTTGAATGCGATTATGCCGACGAATCGTTAAATAATGGGTCTGACATTCGCATTGATAAGCAAACATTTTACCCTGTACACTTTCCACATCGAATTGATGGCAAGTATCAGCCGGAAGATTGAATAACTGCGTCATCACCGCTTGCCATTCCTGTCCATGCGGTTTCACTCGCCCAAATACTTGATACACAATAAGGTGGGCTAATTCATGTGGAACCACCTGACGAATAAATTCATCTGAGTTCTCGAGTAGTAAAGTGCGGTTAAATTTAATCTCATTTTTCTGCAAGTATGCAACGCCAGCCTTTACACCTCGCAGGTCATAACTGATTGTCGGAATAGGAAATTTCCGTTGAAAGTGATTTTCAGCGAGTTGTAATGTTTCTGCAAGTTTGCGCTGTACCTGCATTTTTAAATGCCGAAACTGAGTTTGAGATGACATCATCATGTTAAGTAAACAAAAACCGCTAATTTAGCGGTTTTTATCATACACATTTAATTTACTTATTTAAGACCGGCTGCAGCTCGCAATTCTTCTGCACGATCCACTTTTTCCCATGGGAATTGTTCACGGCCGAAGTGTCCATACGCGGCAGTTTGGCGATAAATTGGTTGAATTAAATTTAACATTTTAATTAACCCATAAGGACGTAAATCGAAGAATTCACGTACTAACTTAACTAATACTTCGTTTGATACTTTTCCTGTACCAAAGGTTTCCACCATGATAGAGGTTGGCTCAGCCACACCAATTGCATAAGAAAGTTGAATTTCACAACGATCTGCAAGACCTGCTGCAACAATATTTTTGGCCACATAACGTGCTGCATAAGCGGCTGAACGGTCTACTTTTGATGGATCTTTACCAGAGAATGCGCCACCACCATGACGAGCCGCGCCACCGTAGGTATCGACAATGATTTTACGACCCGTTAAACCACAGTCGCCCATTGGACCACCAATTACAAAACGACCGGTTGGGTTAATGAAATATTTTGTTTGTTGAGATAACCATTCACTTGGCAAAATTGGCTTAATGATTTCTTCCATTACGCCTTCGTAAATTTCTTTTTGTGAAACTTCTTCACTATGTTGTGTAGAAAGCACTACCGCATCTACACCCACGATTTTGTTATCTTCGTATTTTAAAGTCACTTGGCTTTTCGCATCAGGGCGTAACCAGGCTAGTTTTCCGCTTTTACGTACTTCCGCTTGTTTTTCCATTAAACGGTGCGCATAAGTAATCGCTGCTGGCATCAAGACTTCGGTTTCATTTGTTGCATAACCAAACATGATCCCTTGGTCACCCGCACCTTGATCTAATGGATTCTCACGATCCACACCTTGATTAATATCCGATGACTGTTTGCCAATCGCATTTAATACCGCACAAGAATTGCCATCAAACCCCATTTCTGAGTGTTTATAGCCAATATCACAAATCACTTGGCGAGTAAGGTTTTCAATATCAACCCATGCTGATGTCGTAATTTCACCACCGACTAACGCCATCCCTGTTTTTACATAGGTTTCGCAAGCCACACGAGCTTTAGGATCTTGTTTTAAAATTTCATCAAGTACCGCATCAGAAATTTGATCGGCAATCTTATCTGGATGTCCTTCTGAAACAGATTCAGAAGTAAATAAATAGCTAGACATAAGTTCTCTTCTTTTTTGGATGTATTGACGTATAGACGGCTATAATACGCTTTTTTGACTAATAAGCAAGCATTCCTATCAAGTATTTTTGAAATTTAACCAATTTTGTAACACTTGTTCGCCGAATTCTGACATGTAAGACTCAGGATGAAATTGCACAGAAAAAATAGGTAAATTTTTGTGCTGTGTTGCCATCACGATTTCATCATCACAAACGGCTGTAATTTCTAATGTCTCTGGCATACTTTCTGTTTGTACTGCCCAGGAATGATAAAGACCTATTTCAAATTCGGCTGGAAGCCCTAAAAATAAGCCTGAATTTGACCGCACTTTTAAGCGGCGTTTCTGTCCATGGCGCACACTTGGCAAATTATAGATTTCTCCGCCAAAGAATTCACAAAGGGTTTGATGTCCTAAGCAAACCCCTAGAATGGACTTTGTTTGATAAAATCGTTCTAACATCGCAAATAATTGTGGATACATGCTTGGAACATCTGGTCCTGGAGAAATTAAAATATGTGTATAACCTTCTACACAATCTAATGATAAATCTTCAACACTTACAACATCAAAACGCACCTGTAATTGGCGAATGAGATCCACTAAATTATAAGTAAAAGAATCATGGTTATTGATAACTAAAATTTTTTTCATACGGGCTAGTGCCATAATTCGGTGACTAAATTCATTTCAACATTATAGCGATTCTGCGTTAAAATCCTTTTTATTTTTTTATCTACAAGCCATGCAAACATTTATTCAGCAAGCTAATACTTATGGTGCATTACGCCAACCTTTTTTCTTCTTAATTGATTTTGAACAGAAGAAACCGCTTATTTGTTCTTTTGATGAAAGCACTGAAAAAGGGCTGATTTGGGATATTCAAGGCGTAAAAAATATCACTGAAAATCAACCGCACTTTGCTTTGTCTATCATTGATAAAAAACCCATTACATTACATCAATATGAACAAGGATTTCATCTTGTTCAACACGAATTACAAAAAGGTAATTCCTATTTACTCAATCTCACTTATCCTACCGAAATCAAATTAAATGGGGATTTAATCCAAATTTTCCATTCAGTTGAGGCGCCTTATAAATTACTTTTTAAGGAGCAATTTGTCTGCTTTTCACCTGAATCCTTTGTGCAAATTCGACAAAACAAAATTTACACCTATCCTATGAAAGGAACGATTGATGCGAGCCAGCCTAATGCCAAAGCTAATTTGTTAAAGGATGAAAAAGAGCAACGAGAACATTACACCATTGTCGATTTAATGCGTAATGATCTTGCAATGGTTGCCCAAAATATCAAAGTATCTCGTTTTCGCTACATCGATAGTATTTACACAGAACAAGGCGAAATACTACAAACCAGTTCAGAAATTTACGGTGAATTAGAAGATAATTGGCAAAATAAAATTGGCTCAATATTAGCCACACTTTTACCTGCAGGCTCAATCAGCGGAGCGCCTAAAGAAAAAACGGTTTCCATTATACAACAAGCTGAAAAGCAAGAACGAGGTTATTACACAGGAATTTTCGGTATTTTTGATGGCGAAAACCTAAATAGTGCCGTCGCAATTCGCTTTATTGAACAAAGAGGTGATAAATTTTATTTTCGTAGTGGTGGTGGCATTACCATTCAAAGCCAACTTGAAGACGAATATCAAGAGCTGATTGCCAAAGTTTACCTTCCAATCCAAAAGGAAAAGTAATGTTCCCTTTATTTGAAACCATCGCCATTGAAAATGGCAAAATTAAAAATATTGCTCTGCATCAAGCACGCTATGAGCGTAGCCTTATCACTTATTATGGAAAAAGTGCGGTCACTTTTTTTAATCTTTTAGATCTAATTCAAGTACCTAAGGAGCTACATAATAAGCTTGTTCGCTGTCGAATTGACTACAACGCTCATCAAATCAAAATTTTATACATTGAATATACACCTAAAACACATCGTGTATTCAAGTCCATAGTCTGTAATGAAATTGATTATTCGCTCAAATATGCTGACCGTGAACTTATCAATACCTTATTTGCACAAAAGGGAGAGGCTGATGAAATCATTATTATTAAAGAGGGATTTGTCACAGACTGCTCTATTGGTAATCTCGCCTTTAGAAACGGAACTCAATGGTTCACACCGAATACCCCTTTATTAAAAGGCACACAAAGGGAATATTTACTACAATCCGGTCAACTTCAAGAAATTGAAATTAGACAAGAACAACTTGAGCAGTTTGACGAAATTCGAGTTATTAATGCATTGAATGAACTATAAAACGCCCATTCATTTGCCTCATTTTACTTGACTAAATCCAACATCTCTTGTGCATTCGCTAAAGCAAGATCCGTAATTTCACTGCCACCGAGCAATCTTGCAAGAGCAGGAACGCGCTCTTCTTGAGAAAGTGCGGTCATTTTAGTTTCTGTTTTATCATCAACGGTAAATTTCTCAACATTAAATTGATGATGCCCGTGACATGCTACTTGTGGTAAATGAGTCACACAAAGTACTTGGCATTTATCACCTAATTGACGCAATAATTTACCCACTACGCTCGCCGTTTTCCCACTAATCCCAACATCCACTTCATCAAAGATTAACGTTGGAATCGCCGATTGATCAGACGTTAAGACTTGAATCGCTAATGAAATACGAGACAATTCACCACCTGATGCTACTTTTGCTAGCGGTTGTGCCTGTTGTCCTAAATTACTGCGTAAAGTAAAGACGATATTATCTGCCCCATTTGATGCAACTTTAGTTAAATCCGAATTCACTTCAATGAAAAACTCAGCATTTTCCATTGCAAGCCCTTTGATAGAATCTGTAACCTGTTGTGCTAATTTCTCTGCAGCTTGGCAACGACTTTCATGTAATTGTTTTGCCGTATGTTGCATTTTCTCAAAGGCAGCTTTTTCTTCCAGAACCAAACGTTCTTCACTTTCTGAAAAATCTAAAAGTGCGGTCAATTCTGCTTTTAATTTTTGATGCCACTCCACTAACTCTTCAGGTTTCACATTGTGCTTGCGTGCAAGTTGTAAAGCTTGACCTAAACGTTGTTCAATCTCTTGTAATAACATCGGATCTTGCTCAATATGAGATGCAAGATGTTGGACTTCACTTGTCGCCTCTTGCACTTGGATAAGTGCATCATTCAACATGGTTTGAACTGAAATATAACGAGGATCTAACTCACTTAATTCATCAATATACTGTGTCGCACGATAAAGCATAGAGTCAATACTCACGGTCTCATTTTCACTGAGTAGCTGTAAGGCTGATTGTGATAACTGTGTCAGCTGTTCGCTATTTGATAGACGACGTTGATCCTCTTCTAATTCTAAATATTCATTTGGACGAAGCGCAAACTCATCCAACTCTTCTACCTGATATTGTAAAAGTTGTTTCTTCGCTTCATTTTCGGCAACTTTTTGTTGGAAATTTTTAACTTGTGTTTGAAGATTTTTCCATGCTCGATAATCTTCTCGCATTTGTGCGAGTAAATCATTGTGATGTGCAAATGTATCCACCAACTGAAGCTGATAGTCATTTTTCAATAATAATTGTGAAGCGTGCTGCCCATTAATATGAATAAGATATTGTCCAATTTCTTTTAATTGGGAAGCCGATACGGGCGTGCTATTGATAAAGGCTTTAGAACGCCCATCTGCATTAATGACACGACGTAGAATACAATCGGAGGGATTATCAGGATCTTGCAATTCTTGCTCTTGCAACCATTGATAAGCGGGGTTAGTTGGCTCAATAAAAAATGTCGCGCAAATTTCAGCTCTTTCCTGCCCTTCTCGAACCATAGAAGTTTCAATACGCTGCCCCAAGCATAATCCCAACGCATCAATAGCAATGGATTTCCCTGCGCCGGTTTCCCCCGTGATCACAGACATTCCTTTCGCCAATTCAATCTCTAATTGACGAACAATTGCAAAATTATTGATGGTAAGTTGGGTTAGCATAAAAAAATCTCCTTAACTGTATATCCATATATTATAACTGATGTAATATACAGTAAAGAGATTTTTAAATTTTTAGATTAGAAATTTTTAAGCCAGCCTAGCTTTGTACTTAATACATTGTAATAATTATAATTTTTTAGATGTAATAAGCGCAGTTTATGCGGGCTTTTTTCAATATGAACGATATCATCAGGAGAAAAATCTAGCGCAATTTGACTATCACAGCCTAATTCCAACTGTGAAGTATTATGTTCAGCAAAACGAATTGAAATTTTGCTATCGCCATCAATCACTAATGGTCGAGAAGAAAGTGTGTGTGGGAACATCGGCACAAGGGCAATTGCATTTAAATTTGGTGTTAAAATTGGGCCGCCTGCGGAAAGCGAATAAGCGGTTGAACCTGTGGGAGTGGAAACAATTAAACCATCTGAACGCTGAGAAAACGCGAATTTATCATTGATGTAAACATGGAAATCAATCATGTGCGCAATTTTAGCCGGGTGAATCACCGCCTCATTTACTGCATTACCACTAGAAATAATTTCACCATTGCGTTCAATTTTAGCTTCCAATAAAAAACGCTCTTCGACAAAAAACTCGCCGCGTTCCAAACACGCTTCAAGCTGTGCATAAGCATTTTTCGGGTCAATATCGGTCAAAAAGCCTAAGTTTCCTCGGTTAATACCAATCATTGGAATATTATATTTAGCCAAAATGCGAGCACGCCCTAGCATATTGCCATCACCACCGATTACAATCACAAGTTGTGCTTGCTCACCGATTTGTTCAACTGTCGCTAACACCTCTTCCGGTAAACCGAATTTTTCTCCCACCTCTTTTTCAACTAAAACTTGATATCCTCTTTCTTTCAGCCATTGATACAAGTTTTTATGCATTTGCAAATTAATATCGCGACGTGGTTTTCCCATCAAGGCGATGGTTTTAAATGATTTGACTAATTCATCCATAACTATGATTGCTCCCAAGTGCAAGCTCACCGATTTTTGACCGCACTTGAATTTAAAATTTTAGCCATTATATTACATAGCAATTCTATTTTGCTAAAATAGCACTAATTTTTGATAAATGGAGAAAAAGATGTCAGAACAAGCACAAAACTTAAATGAAAATGAAGAACTTGTTGAAAAAGTTCAGCAGGAAACCACTTCAACGGAAGATCCATTAGAAGAAGCGATCGCTCGTGTACAAGAGCTTGAAGAACAATTAAAAGCTCAAGTAGAAGAAAACTCTAAAAAAGAACAAGATTTATTGCTTCGTACTCGTGCAGAAATTGACAATATGCGTCGCCGTAGCGAACAAGATGTTGAAAAAGCGCATAAATTTGCACTAGAAAAATTTTCAAAAGACATTTTAAATACCATTGATAACTTAGAGCGTGCAATTTCAACACCTGCTAATAAGGAAGATGAAAGCATCAAAGCGTTATTCGATGGTGTGGAGCTAACCTTAAAAGAGTTGCTTTCAACGGTTGCTCGCTTTGGTGTTGAACCTGTTGGTGCAGTGGGTGAAACCTTTAACCCGGATCTCCACCAAGCCATCTCTATGCAACCAGCTGAAGGGTTTGAAAGCAACCAAATCACCACCGTTTTACAAAAAGGCTATACCTTAAATGGTCGTGTGATTCGCCCAGCTATGGTAATGGTTGCAGCTTAATTTCTTTTCTATGACTTAAAGAGCGGACGATTTTTCGTCCGTTTTTTATTGCCAAAAATTTGATTCAGATCAAATTTATTAAAAAATAATTTGAGAATAATTCTCAATAAAAACACTCTTGTTTTCCAGATTTATCAAGGTTTCAACTCAATTTCAACCATCAAAAATCGATAAATAACACTACATATTGTGTGTTGATCTATTAAATAAAACTATATATAGTGTTTTCAATTTTTTCATAGCTACCTTACAGGAGTCATAAAATGAACGCTTTCTTTGTGATTAAGCGTGATGGTTCACGAATCGGGTTTGACCTACAACGTATTACTAATGCAATCAAAAAAGCAGCAAGTGCGGTCAATATTGTTGATGAAATTTATATCCATGATCTGAGCCAGCAGATTAATACTGAAATTTTTAGTCATTATCAGCATGAAATTGATATCAACCAGATTCAAAAAATTGTTGAAAATCACTTAATGACAAGCAAGTATCCACAAATTGCACGTGCTTATATTGAATATCGTCATGATCGTGATCTTGCACGTGAAAAACGCAGCCAATTAACCAAAGAAATTGAAGGGCTGATTGAGCAAAGCAATGTGGAATTGCTCAATGAAAATGCAAATAAGGATGCGAAAGTTATCCCTACCCAACGTGATTTACTGGCAGGTATCGTGGCAAAACATTATGCCAAACGTCATATTCTGCCAAGAGATGTTGTTGAAGCCCATGAAAAAGGGGAAATCCACTATCACGACCTAGACTACGCACCATTTTTCCCGATGTTTAACTGCATGCTTGTTGATCTAAAAGGCATGCTTTCGCATGGCTTTAAAATGGGTAATGCCGAAATTGAACCACCTAAATCTATCAGCACGGCAACAGCGGTTACCGCACAAATTATTGCTCAAGTAGCCAGCCATATTTATGGCGGTACAACCATTAATCGCATTGATGAAGTGCTTGCGCCTTATGTTCAACTCAGTTTCGAAAAACATTTAAAAAATGCTACACAATGGCAAATTCCAGATGCAGACGGTTATGCGAAAGCATTAATTGAAAAAGAATGTTTTGATGCATTTCAATCTCTTGAATATGAAGTCAATACGCTCCATACGTCAAATGGTCAAACGCCATTTGTTACCTTTGGTTTTGGCTTAGGCACTAGTTGGCAAGAACGTTTAATTCAACAATCGATTTTGAAAAACCGTATTCGTGGTTTGGGTAAAAACCACAAAACACCGGTCTTCCCTAAACTGGTCTTTACCATTAAAAAAGGCGTGAACCAAAACGAACAAGATCCGAACTATGACATTAAAAAACTGGCTTTAGAATGCGCTTCAAAACGCATGTATCCAGATATTTTAAACTATGATCAAGTAATTAAAGTCACTGGCTCGTTCAAAGCCCCAATGGGTTGTCGTAGCTTCTTAGGTGCCTATGAAGAAAACGGCCATGAAGTACATGATGGTCGCAATAATTTAGGTGTGGTGAGTTTGAATCTACCTCGTATTGCTCTTGAAGCACAAGGAGATGAAGAAAAATTCTACCGCACTTTAGATGAACGCTTAGCCCTTGCGAAGAAAGCCTTGCTTACCCGTATTGCTCGCTTAGAAAATACGAAAGCTCGTGTCGCGCCAATTCTCTATATGGAAGGCGCTTGCGGCGTTCGATTAAAAGCTGATGATAAGGTTGCGGATATTTTCAAAAATGGCCGAGCATCAATTTCTTTAGGCTATATTGGTATTCACGAAACCATCAATGCACTGTACAAACAAGGGCATGTTTTTGACGATGAACAACTGCGTGAAAAAGGCATCGCGATTGTGCGTCGTTTAAGCGAAGCGGTAAAACAATGGCAGAAAGAAACGGGTTATGCATTTAGCCTTTATTCCACACCAAGTGAAAACTTGTGCGATCGTTTCTGTCGTTTAGATACCAAACAATTTGGCGTTATTGACGGCGTTACCGATAAAGGCTACTACACTAACAGCTATCATTTAGATGTAGAGAAAAAAGTCAATCCATACGATAAATTAGACTTTGAAATGCCTTATCCTGAATTAGCCAGTGGTGGCTTTATCTGTTACGGCGAATACCCAAATATTCAACATAACCTGAAAGCACTCGAAGATGTATGGGATTATAGCTACGATCGCGTGCCTTATTACGGCACCAACACGCCAATTGATGAATGTTATGAATGTGGTTTCACAGGAGAGTTTAATTGCACAAGCAAAGGCTTTGTTTGTCCGAAATGTGGCAACCATGACAGTGCAAAAGTGTCTGTAACCCGACGAGTTTGCGGTTATCTCGGCAGTCCTGATGCTCGCCCATTCAATGCGGGTAAACAGGAAGAAGTAAAACGCCGTGTAAAACATCTATAATGATCGTTTCGTTATTATGATAAAATAGCTCATCAGAAATGAGCTATTTTTATTTCAATAAATAAGGAAGAATCATGCCAACACTTAGTCAAATCACACAATCCATTATGCAAGCCCCCGACAATCAATCTTTTACGTCACAAGGCATTGAACCGCTTTTTGCTGCACCAACGACAGCTCGCATTAATATTGTCGGACAAGCCCCAGGAATTAAAGCCCAAGAAAGTCGTTTATATTGGAATGATAAAAGCGGTGATCGCCTACGTGAATGGCTCGGTGTGGATCGCGATACCTTCTATCATTCTGGTTTGTTTGCTGTCATCCCGATGGACTTTTATTACCCAGGAAAAGGCAAATCCGGTGATTTACCACCGCGCAAAGGCTTCGCAGAAAAATGGCATCCGCTAATTCTCGCTAATTTGCCTAATATTGAGCTAACGATTCTTATTGGACAATATGCACAAAAATACTATTTGCTAGAAAATAACCTTAATGTCACTGAGACAGTTCAGCATTTTCGTGATTTTCTTCCTCACTTTCTTCCGCTTGTTCACCCATCTCCACGCAACCAAATTTGGCTCAAGAAAAATCCATGGTTTGAACAAGAGATAGTGCCAACATTGCAAAAGCAAGTGAAAGCGATTTTATCTCGTTAAACCAATATTCCACTCATAAAGTGCGGTCAAAAATCAGGAGGTTTTTGCCCGCACTTTGCTTTAATACTAATCAATTTTTAGTATGCATTATTTTCTGATTAATTACTCTTGTGCTACAATCGGCGGCCATAAAAAATATAAGGAGAAATATGCAATCAATCCCCGTCACCAATTCTCAACGAAAAGCATGGAATAAACAAACCATTATATTCCTCTTTGATGTCGCGCTCTTTTTTATTTTACTTAATACCCTTCCTTTTGAACCTGCGGCAAATAAAGGATTATCTTTACTCGCATTTGTAGCCATTTTATGGCTT
>ERZ833515.1774-NODE-1774-length-14078-cov-18.355202_pt1 | contig 14078 bp, 10 predicted proteins | sample MGYA00519949_ERZ833515 | MGnify/ENA primary metagenome ERZ833515 (study PRJEB31850, sample SAMEA3708741) | human gut metagenome | biome: human gut; feature: human-associated habitat; material: faeces | place: China | collected 2014 ...
AGCTGGACGAGCTGGCACAGTATCTGTACCAGAAGGAGACCATCACCGGCGAGGAATTCATGGATATCCTCAACCGCGACAGCGCAGAAAACAAACCGGAGAACTCCTGAAAATAAAAAATTTTGAATCTTTTGCAATAATCCGGCCGCCGTATCCGTTTACAAAGCAGATACGGCGGTTTTCCATTGTGGATGCGCCGCAGCTGAACCATGGTTTAAAAAACGATTATGATGCAAAAAACAAAGGCAGTCCCTGCGGCTGCCGTTTTCAGGAGGTATTTCCTATGAAGATGCTGAACAAAAAGTTTGTCCGTACCCTGAGCTGTGCCGCTGTGGCGGTGTGTGCCGCCGCCATGCTGAGCGTGGGTGCATTTGCCGCCGAGGTGGATCCTACCTGCGTGGAGGGCTATCTGCCCCCGCAGGAGCAGATGGTGCAGGGTGACATTGCACTGCACAGTGCCGACGTTGCCGTGGGCGAAAAAGATTCCAGCTACGGCGGCTACGGTGCCCCGGAGGGCAACCCCATTCAGGGCAACATCATGCTGATCTCCGGTGACGAGCTGGCCGACACCGCAAAGACCGAGGCGCGCTACACCGTCAAGGGTCTGCTGGGCAAGCAGCTGCTGTACACCGCCCGCCAGAAGGACGGCGTGCTGACGCTGGACGTGCCCGCCGAAGTGGCTACCTTCCGCACCAACATCGAGGATATGCAGGCTCTGCAGGCCAGCGGCGTGAAAACGCTGGTGCTGGTGACCGAGAAGAACACCACCACCCTGAACCTCTCGCTGCTGTGCGAGGGACAGAAGTCCGGCACCCGCGTCACCCTGCGGCATCTGGGCAGCAGCGCCACCCTCTCTGTGGGTCTGCGCTGCCGCCGCGACCTGCTGATCGGCCGCTGAGTAAAAGGAAAAATCATTCTAAATAGCGCAATGCCGGAGCGTCTGCGGACGCTCCGGCATTGCATTTTCACGGGTTGGGTCGTAAAGATAAACGAGATGACAAGACCCCCGGCGGGCAGCCGGGGGTCTTGTCGTACGCTTATGGAGACTTGGACAGGAATAAAAAGAAGATCACACTCCCCTTGCGGGAAAGAGAATCGCTAGTTACTTGCCGCGGACGGCTGCGAAACCGGCTTCCAGATCGGCAAGGATGTCATCAATATGCTCGGTGCCGATGGACAGGCGGATGGTGTTCTGGTAGATCTGCTGCTCGGCCAGCTCCTCATCGGTCAGCTGGCTGTGAGTGGTGGAAGCCGGATGGATGATCAGACTCTTGACGTCGGCCACATTTGCCAGCAGGGAGAAGACCTTCAGGTTGTCGATGAACTTGAATGCTTCCTCACGGCCTCCCTTGATGTTGAAGGTGAAGATGGAAGCGCCGCCGTTGGGGAAGTACCTCTCATACAGGGCGTGGTCGGGGTGATCCGGCAGAGAGGGATGGTTGACCTTCTCGACCTGGGGATGGTTGGCCAGGAACTCGACGACCTTCTTGGTGTTCTCCACATGGCGCTCAATGCGCAGGCTCAGGGTCTCGGTACCCTGCAGCAGCAGGAAGGCGTTGAACGGAGAGATGGTAGCGCCGGTATCACGCAGCAGGATGGCGCGGATGTAGGTGACGAAAGCGGCAGGGCCTGCGGCATCCGCAAAGGAGACGCCGTGGTAGCTGGGGTTGGGGGCAGCAATGTTGGGGTAACGGCCGCTGGCCTTCCAGTCGAAGTTGCCGCTGTCCACGATGATGCCGCCCAGCGTGGTGCCATGACCGCCGATAAACTTGGTGGCAGAGTGCACCACGATGTCTGCGCCGTGCTCGATGGGACGGATGAGGTACGGGGTGCCGAAGGTGTTATCAATGACCAGCGGCAGGCCGTGCTTGTGGGCGATGGCTGCAATGGCGTCGATATCCGGGATGTCGCTGTTGGGGTTGCCCAGCGTTTCCAGATACACAGCCTTGGTATTGGGCTGGATGGCTGCTTCCACCTGTGCAAGGTCGTGGGCATCCACGAAGGTGGTGTTGACGCCGAACTGGGTCAGGGTGTGTGCCAGCAGGTTGTAGCTGCCGCCGTAGATGGTCTTTTGTGCCACGATGTGGTCACCGGCCTGTGCCAGTGCCTCGATGGTGTAGGTGATGGCAGCAGCGCCGGAAGCGGTAGCCAGAGCAGCCACGCCGCCTTCCAGAGCAGCAATGCGCTTCTCGAACACATCCTGGGTGGAGTTGGTCAGACGGCCGTAGATGTTGCCGGCGTCTGCCAGACCGAAGCGGTCCGCAGCGTGCTGGCTGTTGCGGAACACATAGGAAGTGGTCTGGTAAATGGGCACTGCGCGGGAATCGGTCGCGGGATCGGCCTGCTCCTGGCCAACGTGCAGCTGAAGGGTCTCAAATTTATAGTCAGACATTGTAGTATACCTCTATCATTAAACTTTTAGTATAATTTCCTGATACAAAAACACCCGATACGCACTCAAGTTCCAGCGTATCGGGCAGATCATTTCCGTTTGCTTCTGTTCAACGCTCCATCGGCGTACACATTCGTGCACAGGAGGGCATCGTACAGGTCACGGTGAATTCCTCTGCCCGTTCCCCACACATTCGCCCACAGCGGAAGTTTGCATGCAGCAGCTCGTTCCAGATCAGTTTCATCTTCGTGCCCTCCTTTCCGGCTTTTTCCCACTCCTCTACAAACCCGGGAATCTCCATTTCAATTCCCCACAAGGTTTGTGGATTTGTTGTTCGCATTATATCTCCTAATACCCAGTTTGTCAATGGGTTAATTCCGTTTTTTTCAATTTTGCATTTTGTGCATGATGAACGGCCGCTGCGCGGTGCCGTGCCTTGTGCATTCCGGTCAAGAGTATTACTTTGCTTGATTTCCCGGCCCGTCCGACGGCGTACACCGGCACAAATTCATGCTCTGGTCACAAAACGGCAAAATCTGCACCTTATAATAAGACCGGAATGACCCTTGTCAAACCGGCCAAAATCGTTTATGATACAGTCATTCGGGCCACCGCCCGGAAAGGAGCACACCATGCATACCGTTTTTCGTTTTCTCCGGCAGCTGCTGCTCACGGTGCTGCTGCTTGCCCTGCTGACCCTCGTGGCAGCGGGCGGGTACTTTGCCGTCACAGGCCACAAACTCTATGAGAGCGCCATCCAGGTCACCCCCATTGATACCCTGTACAGCAGCATTTCGTCCCGCGAGGGGTTCGTTCCCTATGCCCAGCTGCCCCAGACCTACATCAACGCCGTGATCTCGGCGGAGGATTCCCGCTTCACCCACCACAAGGGTGTGGACCCGGTGTCCATTGCCCGGGCACTGGTGACCGACCTGCGCACCGGCAGCTTTGCCGAGGGCGGCAGCACCATCACCCAGCAGCTGGCCAAGAACACCCTGTTCACTCAGGAAAAGCATCTGGCCCGCAAGGCGGCGGAGATGTTCGCCGCCCTCGCCATTGAGAAGCAGTACAACAAGGAACAGATCTTTGAAATGTACGTCAACACCATCTATTTCGGTAGCGGGCACTACGGCATCGGCGAAGCCGCGCAGGGCTACTTTGGTAAAACGCCGCTGCAGCTCACCGACGCCGAAGCCGTGATGCTGGCGGGCCTGCCCAATGCTCCATCGGCCTACTCGCCAAACAGCAGCCCGGACCTGGCCGTCAAGCGGATGCAGGTGGTGCTCAACCGGATGGTCGGGTGCAAAAAGCTGACCCGGGAGCAGGCCGACGCCCTTGCCGCTGAGGCGGTCACCTTGCAGTTTTTGCCGGCCTCCTGACACAGACCCGAACATGCTGCTGCACAACATTGGTGCAGCAGCATGTTTCCTGTTGTTCCGGGACGCAAAAAGCACCGCGCAACGGGAAGTGGACCCGTTGCGCGGTGCTTTTTTACGGTATTTGGTTTGGAAAAGGAGGAATCATGTTGTCCCGGAGAAGGGATTTGCGGCGTTCCCTTCCGGTGATTCTATCTTACCAGAGAATTTCGGCAAAAGTGTTGTGCATCCGTGAATCTTTTATGAACCCTGACGTTTCTTATTCCGGTGCCTTCATGCTCTCCACCATGCTGATCTTCTTCACATGCCGCCGCATGACAAAGCAGACTGCCAACGTGAACAGCATGGTCAGTGCCACGCTCAGCAGATAGCTGTGGGGGGCAATGGTCCGGATGAACATCAGCTGGTCCATTTCCACCGTGCGGATGATGAACTGATGCAGGGGGATGCCCAGCAGCAGGCCCACGCAAGAGCCCATGAGAGCCAGCAGGTCGATCTCCCGGAAGATGTAGCGGTACACTTCCTTATCATAGAAGCCCAGCACCTTGATGGTGGCCAGCTCCTTTTTGCGCTCTGCCAGGTTCACGCTGATCAGGTTATACAGCACCACCGCCGCCAGGGCCGCAGCACACACGATGATCAGCACCACCACCGAGTTCAGGCTCACGATGAGGTTGTCGAACATGGAGGTGGCATCCTCTGTAAAGGAGGCTCCGGTCACATAGTTGCAGGCCAGCAGGGTCTCCCGCATGGTGTTGCGGTCGGCGGCACTGTCGCAGCGGGTCTGGGCGTATACCGTGTTCCAGGGGATGTCCTGGGTGCCCAGCAGGGTCTGCAGCTGGGCATTGGACACATACAGCCGGGTGAACATATAGTTCTCCGTCACGCCGGTCAGGGTCATCTCCACCCGTTCTCCGTCAGGGTTCTCCACCCAGATGGAGTCTCCCGGCTCCACCCCCAGGTTCAGGGCGGTCTTTTCTGTCAGCACCACGCTGTCCTTTTCAAAGGGGATGGCCTTGTGGCCCTGCCGGGTGCGGAAGGTCACATAGCGGCTCAGCTGGCTGTCGGTCTGGGCACCCACCACGCTGACGCCGGCACTTTCTCCGTCGGCATTGTAGATGGTCACAGACTTGCTGTACACCGCCGCCCAGTTCTCCACCTGGCCCCCCTCCAGGGCATCGGTCAGGCCCTTTTCCACCGTAAAGGCGGCAGGGTCACTGAGGGTGACGGTCAGGTCGTTGTGGGACAGCTCCGTGGACTGCTTGGTGACGATGGGCAGCAGGGAGTCCTGGAGGCCGAAGCCGATGAGCAGCAGGGCCGTACAGCCTGCCACACCCAGCACCGTCATAAAGAACCGCTTCTTATACCGGAACAGGTTCCGGGCGGTGGTCTTTTGAGAGAAGCTCATGCGCTTCCACAGCGGGGTGATGTACTCCAGGAAGATGCGCTTGCCTGCCACGGGAGCCCGGGGCAGCAGCAGTGCTGCACTTTTTTCCTTCAGGCTGGAGCGGCAGGCACTCCAGGTAGCCAGGCCGATGACGGCGGCACTGATGGCCATGCTGGCTGCTGCCATGCCCGGGTAGAACCGCAGGGTGAAGGTGGGCAGGCTGAAGATCAGCTGATAGGCGTACCAGATAATGCTGGGGAACACCAAAAAGCCCACCACCATACCGGCCATGCTGCCCAGCACGCTGGCAGTAAGGGCATAGAACAGGTACTTGCCTGCAATGCTGGCGTTGGAGTAGCCCAGGGCCTTCAGGGTGCCCATCTGGAGGCGGTTTTCGTCCACCATACGGGTCATGGTGGTGGTAGCCACCAGGGCCGCCACCAGGAAGAAGAACACCGGGAACACCCGGGCAATGGCATCCATCCGGTCAGCGTACTGCTCAAAGGTCACAAAGCTCAGGGTGCTGTTGCGGTCCAGCACATACCACTCGCCCTTTTTGATCTTGCTCACCTGCTCCTCAGCGTCGGTGAGCTGCTGCAGGCCCTCGTCCAGCTTTTGCTGGGCATCGGCCTTTTGGGTCTCGTACTCGGCACGGGAGTCTGCCAGCTGCTGTACCCCGGCCTGATACTCCTGCCACCCGGCGTCCAACTGGGCCCGGGCTGCCTCAAACTGGCTGTAGGCCGTGGCGGTGCCGGTGGTAAGCTGCAGCTGGCCTTCCAGCAGCTGCAGCTTCAGCCGCCGCAGAGCGGCCTTGGCCTCCACCACCAGCTGGTCGTTGCTGAGGTTCGGGGAGGAGATGAGCCCCTGGGCGTACATCTGCTTTTTGCCCTCATCCAGCTGGGCCTGGTAGCCCTGGAGCTGGCCGTTGATGTTGTCGTAGGCAGCCTGGGCCTTGGCCAGGGCGTCCCGCAGCTCGATGTATTCCTCGTCGGCAGGCTCTGCATCGTCCAGAGCCTTCTGGGCGTTGTCCAGGGCGGTCTGGGCGTAGGTCAGCAGCGGGTCGGCTACCTTTTTCAGGTTCACCAGCAGCTGGATCTGCTGCAATTGTTCCTCAAATTCCAGCACCTGTTCCTCACCGTCCACCAGCTGGTCGGCACCGTTCTGCATGGTGTCGGGCAGGGCTTCCTTCTGCTTGGCCAGTTCCGTTTCGCCTGCGTCCAGCTGGGCCTTGGCGTCATCCAGCTGCTTCTGGGCATCGTCCAGCTGCTGTTCCGCCTCGGCAAATTTCTGCTCGGCCTCGGCCTTCTGGTCGTCGTAGGTCTGACGGGCCTCCGCCAGCTTCTGGTTGGCGGTGTCGATAAGCTGTTCCCGACGCTGCACACACTGGGCGGTGCTGATCTGCTCCAGACGGTCCGCCACCTGATCCACCGCCTCCTGGTACTCCTGGGAATAATTATCGTACTGGCCGGCATTTTCCGCCTTGATATAACAGGCAGTGTAGTAATCCGCCGTCAGTTCCCCGTCCAGCACATAGGCGATGTAGTTCAGCTGACCGTTGCCCACGGTGCTGCTCTCTTTGTCGGTGGAGATGTGCTGCGGGTCCTGCACCAGCCCCACCACCGTATATTCCTTGTGTTTTGTCCCCTCCGTATCCTCCGGAAGGGTCAGCACGGTGCCCTCGGTGATCTCGGCCTGGTAGCCCATTACATGGACCACGCACTCGTTGGCGGCCTGGGGCATCCGGCCGGAGCGCAACACCAGACGGTTCATGTTGGCGTCGGTGTCCGCTGCCGGGTCCTGCTGCAGGGCCTGCAGCTGCACCACCATGCGCTCCTCCTGGCCCTGCCAGTTGGCCTCCAGGTCCAGGGTCTTTACCGGCATCACAGCCTCCACCCCGGGGGTGGCGGCAATGGCGGCAATGTCCTGGTCTGAAAGGCCCAGGGTGGACAGCACCCGGAGGTCAAACACATTTTGCTGCACATAATATTTTTGGGCTGCGCTCCGCATACTGGGGGCAATGCTCATAAGGCCTGTCAGCATCATGACCCCCAGGGCCACGATGCCAAACAGCGACACCATGCGGCTGGCGTTGCCCTTCATCTCCCGGAGGATATTTTTGCGATAACTTTTTTGCACTGCACTCACCACTCAATTTCTTCCACTGGCACCGGGTGCTCGTTGACCTTGTTGGACACGATCTGCCCACTGCGTACCTGAATGACACGGTCGGCCATGGCGGTCAGGGCCGTGTTATGGGTGATCACGATGACGGTGCGTCCGGTCTTGCGGCAGGTCTCCTGCAAAAGCCCCAGCACCTGTTTGCCGGTCTTGTAATCCAGGGCACCGGTGGGCTCGTCGCACAGCAGGAGCTTGGGGTTTTTGGCCAGGGCCCGGGCAATGGACACCCGCTGCTGCTCGCCGCCGGACAGCTGAGCCGGGAAGTTGTTCAGCCGCTCCCCCAGGCCCACACTGGTCAGGGTCTGGGCCGGGTCCAGAGGGTCCCGGCAGATCTCGCTGGCCAGCTCCACATTTTCCAACGCCGTCAGGTTCTGCACCAGGTTGTAGAACTGGAACACAAAGCCCACGTCGTACCGACGGTAGGTGGTAAGGGCCTTTTCCGAAAAGCGGCTCACGTCCCGGCCGTCCAGCCAGACATGACCCTCATCGCAGCTGTCCATGCCGCCCAGGATGTTCAGCAAGGTGGTCTTGCCGGCACCGGAGGGGCCTACGATGATGCAGAACTCCCCCTTGTCCACATAAAAGTTCATGTGGTCGGCGGCGGCGATCTTCACACTTCCGGTCTGGTAATATTTGCAGACGTCCTGAAACTCCACAAAATGATCCATGGCGTTTTCTCCTTTGCAACCATGTAATTTTATCCACTTTAACTATAGCACAACCCGGCAAAGGTTGCACCCTCTGCCGGGCAAATTTTCAAAAACTTAACAGAAAAACTCCCACTGCAGCGGTAGCAGTGGGAGCTTTTGGATGCTTATGGAATGCAGGGAGCTGGGGCTCAGCGGCCGATCAGCAGATCCCGGCGGCCCCGGCCATTGACGCTGAGGCGGACGGTGCTGCCGCACTGGTGCAGTTTGACCTTGGCATCGGCATCATAGCCCTCCGTCAGCAGGCTCAGGTTCAGGGTGGTGGAGGTCTTTTCGGTCTTGAACACCAGGGTGTTGATGCCGTTGTTCATCATGGTGGTCAGGTCCTCCATGGTGCAGCGGAAGGTAGCCACGCTGGCAGGCACATCCAGGGTCAGCACCGTGCCGTTCTGCCGGGCAGTGTACAGCACCTGGCGGCCAAACAGGCCCTTGACGCTGTAATTCAGCTTCAGGGTGTCGCTCTCAGCACCGTCGGCACCAATGAGCATGATGTTGCCCTGGATGGCAGGGCCTTCCGGTGCGCCATAGCCGCCGTAGGTGGGGTCCTTTTCACCAATGGCCACATCACCGTCGGCACTGATGAGCATGATGTTGCCCTGGATGGCAGGGCCTGCCGGGGCACCGTAGCCGCCGTAGGTGGGGTCCTTTTCGCCAATGGCCACGTCGGCAGCAAATGCGCCTACGCTGAGCATGGCAACGGCACAGGCAGCCACCGCAGCGGCAGCCAGGGTACGGGCAACTTTATGATTCAGCAGTTTCATAAGAAAATCCTCCTGTATTGCAGCCGGGGTCCGGCTGTGTTTTTCATGTTCTATCAACCATGGTTTTTTCTGCGGGGCTCTGAACCAGAACCGCCGCATCTGTCTTGTAAACGAATGCGGCGGCTGGATTATTGCAGGGAATGCAAAAAATTATTCAGTTTTTTCTTCTCCGTTCAGGATGGCCATAAACTCCTCCCCGGTGATGGTCTCCTTTTCGTAGAGGAACTTGGCCAGCTGGTCCAGCTTGTCCCGGTTCTCGGTAAGGATCTGCAGAGCCTTGGCGTGCTGGGCCTTTACCAGCTCCACCACCTTCTGGTCGATCTCCCGCTGGGTCTGGGCAGAGCAGGTCAGGGAGGTGTCCCCACCCAGGTACTGGTTGTTCACCGTTTCCAGGGCCACCATGTCAAAGTCCTGGCTCATGCCGTACCGGGTAATCATAGCCCGGGCCAGCTTGGTGGCCTGCTCGATGTCATTGGAGGCTCCGGTGGTAACGGAGTGGAACACCAGCTCCTCGGCGGCACGGCCTCCGGTAAAGGTGGCGATCTTGTTTTCCAGCTCCGTCTGGTTCATCAGGTAGTGGTTGCCCTCGTCCACCTGCATGGTGTAGCCCAGGGCACCGGAGGTCCGGGGGATGATGGTGATCTTTTGCACCGGAGCCGAGTGGGACTGCTTGGCTGCCACCAGGGCGTGGCCGATCTCGTGGTAGGCCACGATGCACTTTTCCTGATCTGTCAGGATGGAGTTCTTTTTCTGGTAGCCTGCAATGACCACCTCAATACTCTCCTCCAGGTCTGCCTGGGTCACGCTCTTGCGCCCGGCCCGTACCGCTCGCAGAGCGGCCTCGTTGACGATGTTGGCCAGCTCGGCACCGGAGGCACCGGAGGCCATGCGGGCCACAGTGTTAAAGTCCACCCCCGGGGCGATCTTTACCTTTTTGGCGTGGACCTTCAGGATCTCCTCCCGGCCCTTCAGGTCCGGCAGCTCCACCGGCACCCGGCGGTCAAAGCGGCCGGGACGGGTCAGAGCCGGGTCCAGGGAATCCGGGCGGTTGGTGGCTGCCAGGATGATGACCCCCGTGTTGCCCTCAAAGCCGTCCATCTCCGTCAGCAGCTGGTTCAGGGTCTGCTCCCGCTCATCGTTGCCCCCCAGATTGCCGCTGTTGCGCTTCTGGCCAATGGCGTCGATCTCGTCGATAAACACGATGCAGGGGGCCTTTTCCTTGGCCTGCTTGAACAGGTCCCGGACCTTAGAGGCACCCATGCCCACAAACATCTCCACAAACTCGGAGCCGGAGATGGAAAAGAAGGGCACGTTGGACTCACCTGCCACGGCCTTGGCCAGCATGGTCTTGCCGGTGCCCGGAGGGCCCACCAGCAGGATGCCCTTGGGCATGGAGGCACCGATCTCCTCGTACTGTTTGGGGTCATGGAGGTAGTTGACGATCTCCTGCAGGTTCTCCTTGGCCTCGTCCTCTCCGGCCACATCTGCAAAGCGGATGCCGTGGGTGGACTGCACATAGACCTTGGCGTTGGATTTGCCCACGCCGCCAAACATCATGGCACCGGGGCCGCCGCCTGCCTTTTCCATGAGCTTTTTGTTCATCTGGTTGCCGATGAAGCTGAACAGCAGGATTGGCAGGGCAAACCAGATCAAAAAGCTCAACACCGGAGAGCCCTGCTCCACGATCTCGCTGGAGAACTGGGCCCCGGCGTCGTAAAGACGCTGGGTCAGGCCCGGGTCGTTCATCAGGCCGGTCTTGTAGATCTGCTTTTCTTCTTTATCGGTGAACACGATCTGGTTGGACTGGATGTCCACCTTGCCGATGTTCTGCTGCTGGGTCATGCTCATAAAGGTGCCATAGTCCACCTCCTGGACCTGACGTTCGGTGAGCCAGGGCACAAAAACAAGGTTGAGCACCAGCAGCACCAGCAGCACGATGCCATAATAAATGGCCAACGGCTTTTTGGAAGGCTTGACCTCTTTCATGGGAATTCCTCCTTATCAGAATGGGGGCCTGCCGACGCAGCAGAACCCGGATGTTGGTTGTAGTATAGCACATCCCGGCACCGGGAGACAGCGGTTTGAGGCCATGTTTCCAAAAACTTCGCAGTTTTTTAACAATGGGCCGGGGCTCCGGGGCTTTTCAATTCCGGCACAGTTTGCAGCCCATGTCGTGAAAGCATTTCATCTTTGTTGTGAAGGAAACTTCTTGACAGTTTCTGGCAGCCGTGATAAAATAGACCCACTTTCCACAAAGTGCAAATGCGTTGACGGGGATAAAACGATTTTCTTCTGCGTGCAGAGAGCCGCCGGGTGGTGCAAGGCGGGTGCAGAGGGTCTCGGTTACTGGCCCCTGAGCGGCAGAGCTGAACGATGCAGTAGGTTCTGACGGACGCCCACCGTTACGAGGGCAGCGATTCGCCGCAAAGGGCCGATCGTGCAAAGTGGCTGCATCCACAAAAGGTGCAGCAAAGAGAGTGGTACCACGGGTGCCCTGTGATAAAACTTACAGGCTCTCGTCTCTCAAGGTTTTCGCCTTGAAAGACGGGAGCCTTTTCTTGTACAAAAAAGTGTAAGAAGTATCAGGAGGACAAAACGATGATGGACGCCACCAAATACGCACCGGGGTACTACCCGGTCCCTGCCGGCTATGACAGCTGGGTCAAGAAGGATCACATTGAAAAGGCCCCTGCCTGGTGCAGTGTGGACTTGCGGGACGGCAACCAGGCCCTGATCGTGCCCATGAGCCTTGCAGAAAAGCTGGAGTTCTTCCAGATGCTGGTGAAGATCGGTTTCAAGGAGATCGAGGTGGGCTTCCCCGCCGCCAGTGAGACCGAGTACGAGTTCCTGCGCACCCTGATCGAAAAGAACATGATCCCGGAGGACGTCACCGTGCAGGTGCTGACCCAGTGCCGCGATCACATCATCCGCCGCACCTTCGAGGCCGTCAAGGGTGCGCCCCGTGCGGTGATCCACTTCTACAACTCCACCTCGGTGGCCCAGCGTGAGCAGGTGTTCCACAAGAGCAAGGAAGAGATCAAGAAGATCGCCACCGACGGTGCCAAGTTGGTCAAGCAGCTCAGCGAGGAGTACGAGGGCAACTTCCTGTTCGAGTACAGCCCGGAGAGCTTCACCGGCACCGAAGTGGACTACGCCGTGGATGTGTGCAACGCCGTGCTGGACATTATGCAGCCCACCCCGGACCGCCCGATGATCATCAACCTGCCGGTCACCGTGGAAATGAGCATGCCCCATGTGTATGCCAACCAGATCGAGTACTGTGACAAGCACCTGAAGTACCGTGACAGCGTCATCATCTCCACCCACCCCCACAACGACCGCGGCACCGGCGTGGCCTGCGCCGAGCTGGCCGTGCTGGCCGGTGCCCAGCGTGTGGAGTGCTGCCTGTTCGGCAACGGTGAGCGCACCGGCAACGTGGATGCCGTCACCCTGGCCATGAACATGTACAGTCACGGCGTGGATCCCAAGCTGGACTTTTCCAACATGCCGGAGATCTGCGCCACCTATGAGCGCGTGACCCGCATGCACATCTATGAGCGCACTCCCTACGCCGGTCAGCTGGTGTTTGCCGCCTTCTCCGGCAGCCATCAGGACGCCATTGCCAAGGGCATGGCCTACCGCAAGGAGCACAACGAGCACCGCTGGACCTGCCCCTATATCCCGGTGGACCCCCACGACATCGGCCGCACCTACGACGCCGACGTCATCCGCATCAACAGCCAGAGCGGCAAGGGCGGCATCGGCTTTGTGCTGGAACAGAACTACGGCTACAACCTGCCCCCCAAGATGCGTGAAGCTCTGGGCTACAAGGTCAAGAGCGTGTCCGACCACAGCCACAAGGAGCTGAGCGCCACCGAGGTGCTGCACATCTTCGAGGACACCTTCCTCAACCGCCGCAAGCCCCTCAATGTCATCGAGGCACACTTTGCTCAGGTCAACGGCATCACCGCCACGGTCACGCTGGACCTGAACGGCCAGCGCAAGGTGGTCACCTCGGTGGGCAACGGCCGTCTGGACGCCGTGGCCAACGCCATCCAGAGCGCTACCGGCATGGAGTTCCATCTGGAGAACTACTCCGAGCACAGCCTGGACGAGGGCTCCACCTCCCGTGCCGCCTCCTATGTGGGCCTGACCTGGGGCGACGGCACCGTCACCTGGGGTGCCGGTACTGACACGGATATCATCGTGGCCGGTGTCAAGGCACTGGTGAGCGCGATCAATAATAAGTAAAAAGGCTTTTTTAAAAGGAGAGTACCACCATGGGAATGACCCTGACGCAGAAGATCCTTGCCGCACATGCCGGGCTTGCCGAGGTCAAGGCAGGCCAGCTCATCAACGCAAAACTGGACATCGTGCTGGGCAACGACATCACCACCCCCGTCGCCATCAACGAGTTTGAGCGCGCCGGTTTCGACAGCGTGTTCGACAAAGAGCACATCGCCATCGTGCTGGACCACTTTGTGCCCAACAAGGACATCAAGAGTGCCACCCAGTCCAAGCAGTGCCGCGAGTTCGCCAACAAATACGATATCCTCAACTTCTACGATGTGGGCCAGATGGGCATCGAGCACGCCCTGCTGCCCGAAAAAGGCATCGTGACCGCCGGCGACTGCGTCATCGGTGCGGACAGCCACACCTGCACCTACGGTGCACTGGGTGCCTTCTCCACCGGCGTCGGCTCCACCGACATGGCCGCCGGTATGGCCACCGGCATGGCATGGTTCAAGGTGCCCTCTGCCATCAAGTTTGTGCTCAAGGGCAAGTTCAGCCCCCGCGTGTCCGGCAAGGACCTGATCCTGCACATCATCGGCATGATCGGTGTGGACGGTGCCCTGTACAAGAGCATGGAGTTCACCGGCCCCGGCGTTGCCTCCCTGACCATGGACGACCGCCTGTGCATCTGCAACATGGCCATCGAGGCCGGTGCCAAGAACGGCATCTTCCCGGTGGACGAGGTGACCAAAGCCTACCTCAAGGGCCGCAGCCAGCGTGAGCCGGTGTATTACGAAGCCGACCCGGATGCCGAATACGAAAAGACCATTGAGATCGACCTGTCCGCTCTGGAGCCCACCGTCAGCTACCCGCACCTGCCGGAGAACACCCACCTTGCCAGCGAGGGCAAGGAGATCAAAATTGACCAGGTGGTCATCGGCAGCTGCACCAACGGCCGCCTGGAGGACATGGAAGCTGCTTACAATGTGCTCAAGGGCAAGCACATCGCCAAGGGCGTGCGCGGCATCATCATCCCCGCCACCA
>ERZ833515.1776-NODE-1776-length-14075-cov-381.868331_pt1 | contig 14075 bp, 8 predicted proteins | sample MGYA00519949_ERZ833515 | MGnify/ENA primary metagenome ERZ833515 (study PRJEB31850, sample SAMEA3708741) | human gut metagenome | biome: human gut; feature: human-associated habitat; material: faeces | place: China | collected 2014 ...
GAAGTTCCTCGGGCAGCAGTCGGACGGCGAAGGTACTTTTTCCGCAACCCTGCTGACCGATAAGCACCGGTACGGCTTCATTTCCGTGCAGCATGTCCATCTGCAGCCAATGGGCTACTGCCGAACGGAACCAGGTGGCGCACCAGCCAAGCTGTTCGCTGGTCAATCCCGGAATTCTGCCGAAAAGAGCAGCCACATGGTTCTTGCCATCCCATTTCGGCAACTTGTTCATGTATTCCTGGATAGGGTCGAAGACGGGAACGGCATCCGACTTGATGTACTCCTCGATGTCCTGTCTTGGCGACTTCTTCTCGCCGATTCCCAATTTCTTGGCGCGGCGAACGATGGAGTTGAAAGCCTCAGCTGTAAGAACCTTCCAGTTCTTCTCCTCAGGGCTCTCCTCCTTCTTCGGATTCTCCTCCTTCTTCTCCAACTCCTTCTCCTCGGAATCCTCCATCTCCTCTTCAGGCTTGATGCAGAAGAACTCGGTCTTTCCGTTCAAAACATTTCTGCGGAAGAGGTAAAACTCCTCCAGAAAGCTCTCTACCTGGTAGATTGCTGATTGATTACCTGCCATCATTGATGACTTCAAATTAGTTTTTGTTTCCATAATCATGGTTTTAAAATTATTAATTAATGTGTGATTCACCCTCAAATTTGATGAGGGTGAAGAGCGGTGAAGAGTGGTGAAGAGTCGGCAGCCACTCTTCACGTATCTAAACAACTGTATATTAACTGTTTACGATGCATTTGTGAAGAGTGAAGAGTGTTTTAGAAAGTAGCTTTCTATCCACCGCAGCCTGAAACTTCCATCCAGTCTTCTCAACTCCGGGTGCAAAGATACACAATAGGAAAAGCGTTTCCAAATTTTCCAGCCTTTCCCACGCCCATTCCGCTCCATTTGGGAAAAATCCCAAGGGTCTATGGGAAAAGACGTGGGAAAATCGGTAAATAGAAAGATAAAACTAGTAAAAATATGCGGTATTTTATTAAATTTTCCGTAGAATATTACCGTTTTCTCGAAAATAACAGTAACTTTGCAGCAGTAATGACATTTTAATTAGATGTAGATATGAGCAATATAGTTTGTAAAGTAGCAGCACTTGGAGGTACAATCTCTACTACTGATATTCCTCATCTGGCAGAGTATAAGCGACTGTTGAGAGCTAGAGAACGTGGCGACTTGATAAGGTTGCGCCATGGCATTTATGCCGTTCCCGATGCTCTGCTTAATACAATGATTGATGTGGAACGAATTGTCCCCAACGGTATTGTATGTCTATACAATGCCTGGGCTTACCATCAGCTTTCGACAACCGTTCCACCAGCTTTTTGCATTGCCATCGCCAATAAACGAAAAGTAGTAATTCCCGAAACGCTTCCGATAGAATTGTATTATTGGAAGAAGGAGAACCTGGAGTTCGGTATAACGGAGGCAGAAATATCCGGATATCATGTTCGCATTACCGACATGGAACGAAGTGTTTGCGATGCCGTGAAATACAGAAACAAATTGGGATTGGATATTTGTGCAGAAGTGATTCGTTCCTATCTGAGAAAACCCAATCGCAATCTCACCCGTTTGCAGGATTATGCCAAACGCCTCAGAGTATTCAACACATTGAAAAATTATCTTGAAATAGCAATAGAATAAGATGGGAAAGAAAAACTATGGTAAGTCTGTTAAGACCCGCTTGCTCAATCTGATGAATGAGACAGGCTATAAATATATGTATCTCTTGGCAAGATACTTTAATGAGAGATTGCTTTACAGAGTATCTGTTAGTCAATATAAGGACAACTTTTTGCTGAAAGGTGGATCTTTGCTTTATGCTATGAACGGACTTGAGGCACGCCCTACGGTAGATGTTGATTTCATGGCTGACAGAATCAGCCGTGACAGGGATTTCCTTGCACAAGTGTTCCAAGAAATTTTGGGCATTGTATGCGATGAGGATGGAGTTTCGTTTGACGTTGACAGCATCAAGCTAGAACCTATCACGATTGAAAAGAAGTATCCGGGAACTAGATTCTACTTTACAGCCCACATGGATACTATCGCTTACAATATGTCGGTTGACATTGGTTTTGGTGATGTTGTAACTCCATGCCCTACAACCATCGATTTTCCATTGCTTTTGCCAAGTCTCCCATCTGTAAACATACAAGCATATTCCTTGGAAACTGTTGTTGCCGAGAAGTTCCATACAATGATAGACCGTGATGTGCTCAACAGTCGTATGAAAGACTTCTTCGACTGTTACCAACTCCTGACTAAGAGAGACTTGTCTGATGATTCATTATATGATGCGATTAAGGCGACTTTTGACAATAGAGTTCTTTCATACAATCCCGAATTGCAATTGTTCACAGATAGCTTTGCAACAGACGAGGCACGAAAAACCCGCTGGAAAGCATTTCTGAAAAAGATTCAATGGAAAGAATCTCTTGATTTCGAGACTGTTATGGAAGTAATAAGAGAAAGATTGCAGCCTATGGCTGAAAAATATTGGGAAAATAAATATGCTACAGACTCAGCAAGATAAACAAGTCCCCGCATTCAGCTACGAGGTTTTCGATCGCCAACTCGACCATTTTACAATGATGCTCAAGGTGTTGATGGACGGATGGGAAGATTACAGCTCGCAGGAGATGACCTTCGACATCCACTCCCTGTGTACCAAGGCTGCCCGACTCTGCTATCTGGCAGACCAGGACCTCGCCTTGCAGCATAGCGATGTTTCCCATCATCGCAAGGAGCAGAACGAGATGTATTTCACCTCCTTCGAACTCATCATCACCACCCAGTTTACCAAATTCATGAAAAAAGTCCTAGCCCTGGTCAAGGCTGGCAAGAAAGTAGAAGGACATTCTTCCCCGATGTTCTCCTCAGAGATCAGTACGCTCCTGCCTAAGCTGCACGACCTGCTGCTGATGGATGGCATGAACCAGGAATCGATACAGCTGATGGTGGAAGATATCCAGAATACGGAGAAAATGATTCAGAAATATCATAAAATCACGAAGTTCCCGGGGGTGAGATACGAGGAACGTCTGTGGTATCTCATCCGCCTCTATTGCCTCGCCAGCTATCTGGTGCTGCATTTCCGCAGAGTCTGCCACGTTACAGATTCAGAAATGACACCCGAGGAAGCAGCTCGATTAACGGAATGGGCGATACAGAAATACATCTCAGAAAAGGACAGCAGCGAAAAGCTGGAACTGTATTTCTCCAATCTGCAGTACGACAACGATGGCAAACCGCTCAACGTGGACCAATGGCTCCAGGCGAGAAGGGAGTTGAAGCATCTGGTGCCCCAGAATCTGCTCCTGCTGTTTCTCAATAGTGCAGATGATGTGAGCCAGTTGGGTGCCTCGCTGATAAAAGTGAGTTTCACGAACGAGGAATTTCTGAAGCTCGTGGATGCTGTGGCTAAATACCAGATCATCACGCAGCGCATCCGTGCCATAGAATTTCCGGAGGAATTCGAGCAGTCGCTTCATAATGAGGTATTCTATCTTACGGTGAAGGGCCGTTCGGTGAATCTGGAGGAGTTGAAGAAATCCATCTCCAAGATGGTGAATCTGATAACCCGGAAGAACCAGTGGTTCTGCGTATGGAGCGTGCTGAAGCATCTCAACCTGATCAAGCATGAGAGCACCTTCGCCACCTTTGCCCATCAGATGATGAGTATCGAGTGGTTTGGCACCATCGATCCCCGTCTCCGCTTTACGGCAGATAATCTGAGCGATTATTCCCGCTACTTCAATGAATACGATTATACCGAATGGGACGAGGAGATGTTTCTGGAGAAGAAGGAGCTGTATGGGATGACGAAATGGTCGCCCAAGCTCTATCAGAATTTCTCCTCGCTCTGTGCCAGGATGATGCAAGCCATCTGGGGCTACAGCTTCTTCGGCTGATTTCTACCGGAAAGAAGAAAGAATCTATATTAAATAAGGTGAGAATCTATATTAAATAAGGATAAAGGGGACGATAAAGCAAATTTAATATGCTTTTTCGTCTCCTTTAATATTTATTAACTGTTTTTTTTGAAAACTTAATAAAAAATATCGTAAATTTGCAACCGGTTATTAAAATACAATAAGCCTAAGCATAAGCAAATGCTAAACATAAGCTAAACAAAAAGAATCATTAATTGAATCAATATATATACACTTAGTCAGACAATTATATAATAAAGAATCTGATTATCTCTATAAAACTACATAATATAACAATTAAAACCAAACAATTATGAGCAAAAAAAGTCAGTTTGGCATGACCCTATTACTATCTACGATCTTAGTAGGTGGCGCCAATGCGAGTACTGTTTCTACCTCAAACACATTGGGTGCAGCAATGATTGCACAGCAAGGTGCTGTTTGTAAGGGTGTGGTAAAGGATGCTACCGGTGAACCTATTATTGGTGCTTCTGTATCAGTGAAAGGTACCAAGAATGCTACCGTTACCGATTTGGACGGTAATTTTACACTCTCTGGTGTAACCAAGGGTACTACAATCGTTATCTCTTATATTGGTTACGTGAACAGTGAAATCAAGTGGAACGGCACAAGTCTCAATGTAACTCTTGCAGAGGATACTCAGGGCCTGGAAGAAGTAGTTGTTGTGGGTTACGGTACACAGAAGAAGGTAAACCTCTCTGGTGCTGTTGCCAACGTGGATGGTAAGGTATTGGAAAACCGTCCTATCACCAACATCGGACAGGGTCTCCAGGGTGTTGTTCCTAACTTGAACGTATCTATGAACAGTGGTGGTGCTCCTGGTGCCAGCTCTAGCTACAATATCCGTGGTAACACGTCTTTGAACGGCGGTAGCCCATTGGTATTGGTTGACAACGTTCAGATGGATGCCAACCTCGTGAATCCAGAAGACGTTGAGTCTATCTCTGTATTGAAGGATGCTTCTTCTGCAGCCATCTATGGTGCACGTGCAGCATACGGTGTGATTTTGATTACTACCAAGAAGGGTCGCAAGAGCGACAAGCCAACCATCTCTTTCAACGCTACAGGTTACTGGCAGAGCCCTGCCAAGTCATACCACAACGTTAATTCCATGCAGTACCTCAAGATGATGGATGAGGCTAACAAGAATGACGGTGGTTCAGGCCGATACTTCAAGGATCAGGTTTATAAATATACAGAGGAATACTTCAACGGAACCCGTAAGGATCCTGTATTCTTCGACGAGGCATACGACAAGGCTAAATATGGCTATTGCGGCAATACCGACTGGTGGAATGAACTTTACAAGACTTCATTCTCTCAGATCTACAATGCCAGCATCAGCGGCGGTAACGACCGTACTACCTACTATGCATCTCTCGGTATGAACGACCAGAAGGGTATCTTGACCGCTGGCGACGATAAGTACAAGAAGTACAACGCTAACGTAAACATCTCTTCTAACATTACCAAGTGGTTGAATGTAAGCGCCAAGATTACTCATACCTATACATCAGAGCTTCACCCTACCGGTGGTACTACAGCTATGAACCCTACAGCTTACTCAGGTTTGAGCGCATACTCAGGTATGATGAAGAACGACTTGAGCCCATTGATGCCAGTAAAGCATCCTGATGGACACTATGCAGGTCAGGGTAGCTACACCAACCCTATCGCTATCATGGAGCAGGGTGGTAACGCCAAGTATCGCCAGAACGACTTGTGGATGACTGGTGCCGTACGCATCACTCCTATCAAGGGTCTCGTGATCAATGCTGACTATACATGGAACTTCTACGGCAGAAACGCTAACGAGCACGTACGTAACTTCTACGACTATACAGCCGTTCCAGGTACAGAGAACTACTATCCTTGGACTAACCCAAGCAGTATCACCGTATCTAACTACGATGACTACTATCAGGCATTCAACGTATTTGCTGAGTACTCACTGTCTTTGGCAGAGAAGCATAACTTCAAGGTGCTCGTAGGTTACAACCAGGAGAAGAAGCACAACAAGTATCACTGGGTAGGTCGAAAGAACCTCATCGACAACGATACTCCACAGATCAACCTCGCATACGGTGATATTGCTACCAACGGTAGCGAGAGCATGTGGGCAACCAATGGTCTCTTCTTCCGTTTCAACTACGACTTTATGGGCAAATACCTCTTCGAGTTCAATGGTCGTGAGGATGGTTCTTCTAAGTTCGCTAAGGGTAACCGCTATGCGTTCTTCCCTTCAGGCTCTATCGCTTGGCGTGTATCAGAGGAGAAGTTCTTCGAGCCATTGCGCAGCTGGTGGGACAACCTGAAGATCCGTGCATCTTACGGTTCTCTGGGTAACCAGAACGTATCTGGTAACTTCCCTTACCTGGCTACCTACGGTGTAAGCACCAAGGCTGGTGTATTGCTCGGTGGCTCACTTCCAGTAGCAGTTTACGCTCCTGGCTTGGTAAGTAGCTCATTTACATGGGAAACTGTTAACCAGCTCGACCTCGGTATCGATGGTACATGGCTCAACAACCGACTGAGTGCATCTTTCGACTGGTATCGCCGTGACACCAAGGATATGTTGACCAAGGGTGCAACTCTTCCTTCAGTACTCGGTACAAGCGTGCCAAGAAGCAACGCTGCCAACATGAAGACCACTGGTTGGGAAGTTTCTGTAGAGTGGAGCGATCGCTTGAGCTGCGGTTTGGGCTACCACATCAAGGGTGTATTGTCTGACTATCAGTCTGAAATCACTAAGTACTCTAACGATGCACGTCTTCTCGGCGACCACTACGTAGGTGAGAAGATTGGCGAGATCTGGGGTTTGGTATCTAACGGACTCTTCCAGAGCGACGAGGAAGCAGCCAAGTGGGATCAGAAGGCTATCAACGGCGGCCACTGGAGTGCAGGTGACGTGAAGTTTGAAGATATCGATGGTGACGGCAAGGTAACTTGGGGCGAAGGTACAGTAGATAAGCCAGGCGACCGCAAGATTCTCGGTAACTCAACTCCTCGCTATGCATACGGTATTACAGCAGGTGCTGACTACAAGGGCTTCGACTTCGAGATGTTCTGGCAGGGTATCGGTAAGCGCGACTACTTCGGTGGTTGGGGTGGTGCTTCGTTCTGGGGCTTCACTGATGAGTGGTGTACTCCACAGACCACCTCTCTCGACTACTGGACAGAGGATAATCGTGATGCTTACTTCCCAAAACTCCATCACTACAGTGTAAATGGCAGTAACCACAATACCTCTTCACGCTATATGCTGAATGCAGCATACTTGCGTTTGAAGAACGTTACATTAGGTTATACTGTTCCATCTAGCTTGTTGAAGAAGGTAGGTATTGCTCGCCTCAGAGTATTTGTACAGGGTGAAAACCTCCTGACATTGACTCCTATGAAGGTGAAGTTTGCTGATCCTGAGACACTTGGTAACATGACTTACCCTATCAACAAGAAGATCTCTGTTGGTATGAACTTAACATTATAATGTTCGAGAGTTAGGAAAGTGTGTATTATTAATGCTTAAATAGACAGACAATGAAAATTAAAAATATATTCATTTTGAGTATGATGGCCGGTATGACACTTGCATCTTGCAACTATACCGATTTGAGCCCACAAGACTCATTTACAGATAAATCATACTGGAAGAGCGCCAACGACCTCAAGATGTACGCCAATGGTATCTACAGCAACATGCTGGCTGGTGCTTCTTCTACTCTTGATAGCGAGAGTGATAACTTTGTAACCAATAGCCCAAGTGGTTATCTGTTCAACAACTACACCGTTCCAACATCAGGCGGTGGCTGGGGCTGGGGCAACGTTCGTAGCTGCAACTACTTCCTGAAGCGTTATCAGACTGCTTCTGGCTCTGAGGCTGACATCAACAAGTATGTAGCTGAGGTTCGTTTCTTCAGAGCACAGGATTACTATAGCAAGATCCGTAATTTCGGTGATGTGCCTTGGTATGAGTCTGACCTCCAGACAGGTGATGAGGCAGAGCTCTTCAAGGGTCGTGATCCACGCAACTTCGTATTGAAGAAGGTGATCGAGGACTTGGAGTTCGCTATCCAGTGGCTCCCAGAGAAGACTATGGCTGAAAAGGGTCGTCTGCACAAGGATGCAGCCCGCACTCAGTTGGCTCGCGTTTGTCTCTACTACGGTACTTACATGAAGTATCACCACGAGGCTGGTTCTGAGGGCTTGACAGCAGAAAGCTTGATTACAAAGGCTAAGCAGCTGACTGACGAGATTATCAACAGCGGTAAGTATGAAATCGTAAAGGGTACTGACGCTGGTGCCGGCACCAAGGCTTACGAGGGTTATCCACTCAGCTATGCCAACCAGTTTGTTCAGGAAGACCTTTCTGACAACAAGGAGGCTATCATGGTTCGCTTCTACGAGACAGGTGTCCTTACCCACGAGACTGGCCGTCAGGCTGGTGGCAACGGTATGGGTTTGAGCAAGGACTTCATCGAATCGTTCCTGATGAAGGATGGTACTCCTATCTACAACCAGGGTTCAGGCTACCAGGGTGACGAAGAGTTGGAGACAGAGATTGCCAACCGCGACCCACGTCTCTATCAGCTCATCGACAACAACCACAAGCCATTCTGGCTCCGCAACAACAAGCAGGTGCAGAACAAGATGCCAGACTGCTCAGTTTCTGGTGGTGTAACAGGTTATCCATGTACCAAGTTCCACTCTGCTGACGAGACTCAGTGGCAGGCTCGCAACACCTCTTACGACTGGTTTATCTACCGTTATGCAGAGGTTTTGCTCATCAATGCCGAGGCTAATGCAGAGTTGGGTACTTGCACCCAGGATGTTCTTGACAAGACCATCAACCAGCTCCGCGACCGTGTAGGCATGGCTCACCTCACCGTGAACCCTGTTGCCGACCAGAAGCCTATCAACTATGGTTATGAGCTTTCTAACCTGCTCTACGAGATTCGTCGTGAGCGCCGTATCGAGTTGGTTGGCGAAGGTTTCCGTATGGACGACTTGAAGCGCTGGAATGCGATGAAGTTGTTGGAGAATCCGCTTACTACTCTGGGTATCCGTGTTACCGACAAGGTGAAGGAGCAGTACAACGAGATCTACGCTTTCGATAGCAGCAACACCCGTGTATATAACGGCAAGACATATCTCCGCATCTACGCAGAGAGCTATGACGATGCTGCAGGTCGCAAGTGGTCAGACAACGACCGTCGTTGGTTGTATCCATTGCCAATCGACCAGTTGGCTTTGAACAAGAACCTGACCCAGAACCCAGGATGGACAGAATAACTATTTATCACAATAATGAGTTTTAGAATAGGCTTATAGTAAGATTAGGTTTATAAGATAAGTTTTTAAATTTGGTTCATTTATTGACTTACACTATTCTATAAATGAAAACTAAGCGTATGCCCTTTTGCTGTGAAGCAAGAGGGCATATCTTTTTTAAAAGCATACTTTTACCGAGCATATCATAAGCACAGATAATTGTACTTTATTATAATAATTGGGATATGCAGGGATGAACTAAGAAATAGTGGGCAAGCGATACTTTAGCCAAATCGAACAAAAAAACACCGATTTGGCTAATATATAAGGAATACTTTAGCCAAATCGAGTTAAAAAACATCGATTTGGCTAAAGTTTCGTTTGATTTTTCAAATAATTATCGTATTTTTGCACCGTAACAAATTATCTTATTCAAGCGATATGGAGCAAATTATAGGACGAAAAACAGAAATTAGACAGCTTACCGAGTATTACCATTCAGGAAAGGCTGAGTTTGTGGCAGTGTATGGAAGAAGGCGCATCGGCAAGACTTATCTGGTGCATAATCTATTCAAGGATGAGTTTGCCTTCGAGATGTCTGGGTCTATTGATGCACCAGCCGAGGCTCAATTGTCTAATTTTGGCTATGCTTTGCGTGAATTTGGCGACCCAAAGCTGCCTTTGCCTTCTAATTGGGCAGAGGCATTTGAGATTTTGAAGCAAATGCTGAAGTCGAAGTTGGGAGGTAAGCGCATACTGCTTTTTATAGACGAGTTGCCTTGTCTTGATACTCCCAAGTCTAATTTCCAGCAGGCTTTTGAGCATTTTTGGAATAGTTGGGCGGCTAATCAGAATGAGATTATGCTTGTGGTTTGTGGCAGTGCCACATCGTGGATGATTTCTAATCTCATAGATAGCCATGGCGGACTTCATAATCGTATTACGCATGAGATGTACTTGGCTCCATTTACACTAGGTGAGACGGAGGAGTATCTCCAGGCGAATGGATTCTTGTGGCCACGTCTTTCCATCTTACAGACTTATAGCATAATGGGCGGAGTGCCTTACTATCTGAGCTTGCTGGACAAGACGCAAGGTGTGGAGGCTAATGTGGATCGATTGTTCTTTGCTGAACGTGGTGAACTGAAACGAGAGTATGATAGGTTGTATTCTTCTTTGTTCCGAAACTCGGAAATCTATATGAGAGTGATAGAGACGCTGGCAAAATGTAAGCAAGGCATGACTCGCAAGGAAATTTCTACGCATCTGAATTTGAAGTCGGGTGGAACATTGACCAAGGTGCTTCGGGAATTGATCAACTGTGACTTTGTAAGAGGTTATAATACGCGTGAAAAGAAAATCAAGCAAAAAGACCAGATTTACCAGCTCACGGACTTATACACCTTATTTTATATGTCCTTCTGTCATCCTGGTACCACGGATGTAGCTTACTGGACGCATCAGATGGGCAAGCCTCGCCAAAACACATGGTATGGCTTGGCATTTGAACGTATCTGTATGTTGCATATTCCTCAGATAAAGAAGAGTTTAGGCATTGAGCAAATCTATACGGAGTATTATTCCTGGCGAAGCAAGTGCTCTACACCTGCGGCGCAGATAGACTTGCTGATAGAGCGAGCTGACCATCTGATTAATCTCTGTGAAATCAAGTATTCGCAGTCTCCTTATAGCATAACGAAGGAGGAAGAGCTTCGTATAAGAACTCGTATGGCTGATTTCGTAGAAGAGACGGGAGTACGTCATGGCATCTTGCCTACTTTGATAACTACGTTTGGTATTCGTCCTACAGCTCATTCGGCAATAGCACAGGTGCAACTCACCATGGATGATTTGTTTACATAAAAATGCAATGAAAATAATCTCTTAAGGGAAGATTTTATTTCCCTTAAGGAAAAAAATAAAAATCCTTAAGGGAAAATTTTCAATCTCTTCTTTGCCCATTTTCCGGGAGTTTCTTCACGATTGTCCTTTTCTAGAATATTATTTACATATCGGAAGCCGCCTATTTTTCTTTATCATCATCCCTACATTTTTCCCAAAAACCTTGGAAGTTACGAGGAAAAATCGTATCTTTGCCACCGAATAGCAATATTGCGTCCACGACCTTATAAAACATAAGAAGATGGCAAGATTTATAGACCCACGTGTCGATTGGGCTTTCAAGCGAATCTTTGGAAGCGAGGACACTAAAGAATGCTTGATAACATTCCTCAACGGACTGTTTGAAGATGAGTTGGTAATCAAGGACGTGACGTTTGCCAAGACCGAAAAACTTGGCTTGCGCCCCGATGACCGTGGTGTGGTCTTCGATGTCTATTGCGTCACAAACGAGGGCAAGCATGTCATCGTCGAGATGCAGAAGAAAGAACAGGAATACTTTGCCGACAGGGCATTGTATTACACAGCACGTGCCATTGTGCAGCAGGGCGTTCGTGGAATCTGGGACTATCACTTGGCTCCAGTCTATACGGTATGTTTCATGGATTTCGTGTCGGATAGTCCGATGCTAAAGGAGTTTCGTACCGACTTGGTGCTTACCGATTTGCAGACACGCCAGCGAGTGTCCGACAGAATGCGTATTGTGTACCTCCAACTGCCATTGTTCGACAAGCAGACGGAGGCAGAGTGTATGGATATATTTGATTGTTGGATTTATATAGTGAAGAATATGAACATGTTTGAACAGATGCCATTCAGCGAGAAGTATCCAGTCTTCCGCAAGTTGGCAGAGATAGGCGACCTCCGCAAGCTTTCCCGCGAGGAACTTGAGCTTTATGACGAGGACATCAAGAATATGCGTGATATATATGCCACCAGAAAGTTTGATGAGAAGAGAGGAATGGCGAAAGAAAAGATAGCCACAGCTTACCGCCTTTTATCAATGGGTCTTTCTGAAGCGCAAGTGGCAACGGCTACAGAGCTTCCACTGGAGGAAATTCAGAAAATGAAGGAATAAGAAGAGGCTAGCTGGACTTTCGAAAAACCAGCAGCTTATCCACCAATGCCTTTAATGCCGTCTTCACGCTGTTTGTGGCTGGCAGATGATGGGTGCTGATAAACTGCTGGCTCTCCGTAAGCCAGGCAACAATAGTTCTGATAAGCCATTGCGCTTTTTACGCAACGCAAATTACGCAATAAAAAACGAGATAGCCAAATGTTTTCTAGTATTTTAATAATAATTATCTCCTAAAGACAATTATCGGCTTCCAGTAAATACAGGCAAGTACCCCGACGGGACGCCTGGCGGAAGACTTTCTGGAGAATTCGAAAATCTGCGTCATCTGCGAAATCTGCGTGACTCTCTTAAAAGACCGAACAGGGCGAAAATCTGTGTTAATCTGTGAAATCTGTGGGACATAAATTATCCGCCGGGACGCCTGACGGGTCTCACAGTAAATGTACCATACGTTGACATAATAATATCCATTACGTCATCAAAAGACAACCATTTTTATCCTTTTCCCTCATTAAAATACTATAATGTCGATAGTTTCATTCATAAAAAACTTGCATTTTATTTTGTAATGTGCTAAAATAAATGTAATTTTGCACCTTGAATGGGGTTTTACCTTATTATATTTAAGAAAAGAAACAAAATAATTAGATAAAGACAATGGAATACAACTTCAGAGAAATCGAGAAGAAATGGCACCAGAAATGGGTCGAGAACAAGACCTACAAGGTGACAGAGGATGAAAACAAGAAGAAATTCTATGTGCTCAACATGTTCCCTTATCCATCAGGAGCTGGTTTGCACGTAGGTCACCCACTTGGTTATATCGCGAGCGATATCTATGCACGCTACAAGCGTCTGAACGGATTCAACGTACTGAACCCTATGGGTTACGATGCTTATGGTTTGCCTGCTGAGCAGTATGCTATCCAGACCGGTCAGCACCCAGAGGTTACTACTGTAGCCAATATCAACCGCTACCGCGAGCAGCTCGACAAGATTGGCTTCTGCTTCGATTGGGACCGTGAGGTTCGTACCTGCGACCCTAAGTATTACCATTGGACTCAGTGGGCTTTCCAGAAGATGTTCAACTCATTCTTCTGCAACAGCTGCCAGAAGGCTCAGCCTATCGAAAAGCTCATCAAGCACTTCGAGGAGAAGGGTTCTGCTGACTTGAACGTGGCTCAGAACGAGCAGATTGACTTCACTGCCGAGGAGTGGAACAGCTTCGACGACGTGAAGAAGCAGCAGATCCTGATGAACTACCGCATCGCTTACCTCGGCGAGACGATGGTTAACTGGTGCCCAGGTCTGGGTACTGTGCTTGCCAACGACGAGGTAGTAAACGGCGTAAGTGAGCGTGGCGGTTATCCTGTCATCCAGAAGAAGATGCAGCAGTGGTGTTTGAGAACTTCTGCTTACTCTCAGCGTCTGCTCGACGGTTTGGAGACCATCCAGTGGAGCGACAGTATCAAGGAAACCCAGAAGAACTGGATTGGCCGTTCTGAGGGTACAGAGGTAGTATTCTCTGTAAAGGACAGCGACGTGAAGTTTACCATCTTCACCACCCGTGCCGATACTATGTTTGGTGTAACCTTCATGGTTCTGGCTCCAGAGAGCGAATATGTTCAGCAGGTAACTACTGCCGAGCAGAAGGAAGAGGTAGAGAAGTATCTGGACTACGTGAAGAAGCGCACCGAATTGGACCGTATGGCTAACCACAGCGTAACCGGTGTATTCTCAGGAAGCTACGCCATCAACCCATTCACCGGCGAGGCAATCCCTGTATGGATTTCAGAATATGTATTGGCAGGATATGGTACAGGTGCCATCATGGCAGTACCAGCTCACGATAGTCGTGACTATG
>ERZ833515.1789-NODE-1789-length-13975-cov-3.059842_pt1 | contig 13975 bp, 10 predicted proteins | sample MGYA00519949_ERZ833515 | MGnify/ENA primary metagenome ERZ833515 (study PRJEB31850, sample SAMEA3708741) | human gut metagenome | biome: human gut; feature: human-associated habitat; material: faeces | place: China | collected 2014 ...
CTTATTTCTCGTTCTTCTTATCCAGCATCTCTTCCATCGTATGCCATCCCAGCACTGCGCACTTGACCCGCGCCGGCATATGGGATACATCCTGTAAGATGGAAGCTTCCTCCAGAGGTTCCAGTTCATCGCCCTTTGCAGTTCCTTTGATCATCTCAAGAAACAGGTTTGCGAGGCGCAGCGCCTCATCCTTTTTCTTTCCAATGATCAAATCTAACATCATATCTGCGGAGGCCTGGGAGATTGCGCAGCCGTCTCCGACGAAAGCTCCGTCAACGATCTCATCGTTCTCGACCTTTAATTTCAGCCAGATATCATCACCGCAGCTCGGGTTTACGCCCTCTAAGACGAGGTTTGCGTCCGGCAGCTCATGCTTGTGAGTCGGATGAAGATTGTGTTCAATTAAAATTTCATTATAAAATGTATTACTCATATCCCATTTTTCTCCTTAATCCGCTAAGACTCTCAAGGAACGCACAGATCTCATCCTCTGTATTGTAGAATGCGAGGCTCACACGCGTTGTGGAGGCGGTTCCAAGGTACTGTAACAGCGGCTGTGCGCAGTGGACCGGCGCGGACACAGATATTGTCAGCGTTTAAGATCTCTGCCACATCATGGGGGTGGACGCCATCCACAGCGAAGGACAGGATTCCGTGATGGTTGTCCGGATCGCTGCTCCCGAGAACACGGATTCCGGGAATATTCATCATGCCCTCGTAGGCGATTCTCGTGAGCCTGTTCTCCTGTGCCTCGATCGCGTCGAAACCGATATTCTTCATGTAGCGGACTGCCTCAGCCAGCGCGTAAGCGCCTCCGGCGTTGACGGTTCCCGCTTCGAATTTATGCGGAACCTCCGCCCAGACAGCGCCCTCTCTTGTGACAGATTCGATCATCTCGCCGCCGGTGAGGAAGGGCGGAAGCTTCTCAAGAAGCTCTTTCTTTCCGTAAAGAGCGCCGATCCCCATTGGAGCCAGCATCTTGTGACCGGAGAAAGAAAGGAAATCCACGCCCAGATCCTGTACGTCAACAGCGATATGCGGAACGCTCTGGGCACCATCGCCGACCAGGATCACGCCGTGGCGATGGCAGATCTCAGCGAATGTCTTTAAATCATTCCTGCATCCAAGCACATTGGAGATCTGCGTGATCGCGGCGATCTTCGTGCGGTCGTTGATCATGCTCTCCAGACGCTCAGCCGGGATCGTTCCGTCCATGTCGCATTCTAAATATTTTACCGTCGCGCCGTAACGCTTTGCGGCCTGCTGCCACGGGAGAATATTGCTGTGGTGTTCCATGATACTGACAATGATCTCGTCGCCCGGTTTTAACAGGTACTCGGAGAGAGTGTAGGCCGCAAGATTCAGGCTCTCTGTGGCGTTTCTCGTAAACACGATCTCCTCCGGACATGATGCGTGAAGGAGGTCAGCGACTGTCTTTCTTGCGTCCTCATAACATTCCGTCGCCTCTTCGCTTAACTCGTAGAGACCGCGGAACGGGTTTGCGTTATATTTCTCATAAAACCGCTTTTCCGCGTCCAGGACGCATGCGGGCTTCTGGGAAGTCGCCGCATTGTCCAGGTAGATGATGTCACGGTTTTTTAACAGCGGGAAATCTTCCCGGATCTTATTCACATCCATTGGAACCCTCGCTTTCTAAGTAGGAGGCAACGTCTGCCTTCGTCTTCTCATCAGGTACGAAACGGAGAACCGCGTCGATCCTTGCTTTCGCCATCATTTTGTAGATCTCGGCGAGAGCCATGCCGCGGCTTTCCAGATAGAATACAAGGTCCTCATCCAGCTTTCCGATGGTGGCACCATGGTTTCCTTCCACATCCTCCTCGGCGCAGAGGATCAGCGGGATCGTCTGGTTGACCACATCATCGTCGAGAAGAAGAACGTCCTCTTTCTCGTTCCCGACAGCCCCCGCAGCGCCCTTCTTAAAGTCGATGGTCCCGCGGAACAGCTTTCTCGCGTTTTCATGGAGCACGCCGTCGGTCCGGATCTCACTGACGGATTTCTTTCCCTCGTGGAGTGCCACGTAGTTCATATCGAGCACGCAGTCATCGGCAACTGTGTAGGCGATGTCTGCTGTAAAATTACTCTTTTTGCCGATAAGCTCAGCCTTACAGCCGTTGTAGACCCTGTCACCGCCAAGGAATAAGTGGATCACAGAAAGTTTCGCGCCGTCAGCAACCTTCGCCCCGATATCATTCAAAACGGTCTTCGCGTTTTTGTTGCGGATGATCTGGACGAGAGTCACCTTCGCGTCTTTTTCCAAAATTAATTTTGTCTGCACGGCGGAAAGCCCGGTGTGTTCAGACTGGGAGACGGCAGCAGGATTTTCTCCGACCGGGCTGGGACTTCCGGTCCGTTCAGGATCGACGCTTCGTTCAGCCGCCATATCCATGATAACGGTCATATTGCTTCCTTCTTTTGCCAGAATTCCAAAGGTGTTCAGGCTGTGCTCAAAAGCACCGTAGGCAAATCTGATCCGCGCCGGTTCCCCGGAGACATCGCTGTCAGCAGAGAGCAGTACTGCACCCGCGGAACTTTCCTTTACCAGCATATCCATATCGGATCCCATGCCGCCAGCGACATCCTTAAAACGGTCCGGAAGCCCGGCCGGGCAGACAGTTTTTTTGATCCCTTCCGGGATCTCAAGGTTTCCTTCATGCGCTCCGGAGACAGAAATCCCGGAGACCGCAGTCTCATTCATTTTCAGCCAGTTCCATGTCTTTGAAGGGAGCTGGTTGATCTTCATGTTCTCCATCATCCAATACTTCCTTTCATTTCCAGATGGATCAGATTGTTCATCTCCACCGCGTATTCAAGCGGAAGCTCCTTCGAGACATTGTCGGCGAAGCCGCTGACGATCAGGGCTCTCGCGTCCTCCTCGGAGATACCGCGGGACATCAGATAGAAGACGGCGTCATCACTGATGCGTCCGATCTTTGCCTCATGTCCGACATCGGCGTCCTTTGTGCGGATATCCATTGCCGGGATCGTGTCGGAACGGGAGATATCGTCGAGCATCAGGGACTGGCAGGAGACAGCGGATTTGCTGCCCTTTGCCTTTGCGGATACGACAACGGAGCTTCGGAAGGTGCTGATCCCGCCGTCCTTGGAGATCGATCTCGTATTTACATAGGAAGAAGTCTTCGGAGCGTTGTGGACCACCTTACATCCGGTATCAAGGTTCTGTCCCTTACCGGCGAATGTGATCCCGGTGAATTCGGATCTTGCGCCCTCACCGTTCAACACGCTCATCGGGTAGAGGTAAGAAACATGGGAACCGAAGGAACCGGATACCCACTCGATGACTCCGCCTTCCTCGTCCTTCGCACGCTTTGTGTTTAAATTGTACATATTTTTCGACCAGTTCTCGATCGTGGAGTAGCGGAGCTTTGCGTTCTTTCCGACGTAAAGCTCAACGCATCCGGCGTGAAGATTGGCCACATTGTACTTCGGAGCGGAACATCCCTCGATGAAATGTAAGGATGCGCCCTCATCGACGATGATCAGAGTGTGCTCAAACTGTCCGGCACCCGCCGCGTTTAAACGGAAGTAGGACTGCAGCGGGATCTCGACGGAAACTCCCTTCGGAACATAGACGAAGGAACCGCCGGACCAGACAGCGCCGTGCAGAGCGGCAAATTTGTGGTCATGAGGCGTCACGAGCTTCATGAAGTGTTCTTTTACCATATCGGCGTATTCGCCGGTCAGGGCGCTCTCCATATCTGTGTAGATGACGCCCTGTTCCGCAACTTCCTTGCGGACGTTGTGGTAGACGAGCTCGGAGTCATACTGGGCACCGACGCCTGCGAGAGAGGTGCGCTCCGCCTGCGGGATCCCGAGCTTTTCAAAGGTATCCTTGATCTCCTCCGGGACCTCGGACCAGTCCCCTTTCATCTTTGTGTTGGCACGGACGTAGGTCGCGATGTTGTCCATGTTTAAGCCTTCGATGGACGGTCCCCAGTCCGGAACCTTCATTTCATGATATATTTTTAAGGAGTTCAACCGGAAATCATGCATCCACTCCGGATCATGCTTCTCTTCGGAGATCTTTTCCACAATGTCCTCGGTGAGACCGTTTTTAATACGGTAAGCGTCCTTCTCGTCATTGCGGAAGTCGTACATGTTGCGGTCGACGTCCTCAACATACGTCTTTTCCTTCATTAATCGTTCTCTCCCTTCTCATTTGCGGAAGCGATAAACTGCTCGAAGCCGTTCTCATTGATCTCATCGACGAGAGAACCATCACCCTCGGCAACCAGGCGGCCGTCTACGAGAACATGGGTCTTGTCCACATGGAGAGACTCCAGGATCCTTGTGCTGTGGGTGATGATGAGGAGCGCTCCGTCCTTGCTCTTCTGGTACTCCTCGATTCCCTTGGAAACGGTGCGGACCGCATCGACATCGAGACCGGAGTCTGTCTCATCGAGGATCGCTAAGGATGGATTTAAGAGGAGAAGCTGCAGGATCTCCGCTTTCTTTTTCTCACCGCCGGAGAAGCCGACGTTCAGATCACGGAAGCCGTAGGATGGATCCATGTCGAGAACCTCCATGGCTTTCTGGAGTTCTTTATTGAAATCCCAGATGCGGACATTCTTTCCGGTTCTTGCGGAGAGGGCGCTGCGGATGAAGTTGGAGAGGGAGATTCCCGGAACTTCCAGCGGGTTCTGGAAGGAGAGGAACATACCGAGGCGGGCGCGCTTGTCAGCTGCCTCTTTTGTGATATTCTCACCGCCAAAGAAGATCTCACCGTCCGTGACGTGGTAATTCGGGTTTCCCATTAAGGTACATCCGAGGGTGGATTTTCCGGCACCGTTCGGTCCCATGAGTACGTGGGTCTCGCCTTTGTTGATCGTTAAGTTGATCCCGTGAAGAATGGATTTGTCTTCCACATCCACGGAGAGATTTTTTACATTTAATAATGGTTCTGACATATCGGATTCCTCCATGTATTTTATATAAGGTAAAAATGTAGGTTTCAGCAATTTCCGGACAGATATGAACCGGCACCGGAGCTGATCTCCGGGATACGTTCCGTCTGCCGGGACTAAACCTAGTTACTTACTAGGTGATTCAATGATATTATACATGTATTGAGAAAAATATGCAAGAAGCAATTCCTACAAACATGCTATGAATTGGTATTTATTCCTGTACAATCCGATATTTCCGGCAAAATCTGCAGGATTCATGAAACTGCAACAATCGGAAAACAATTCTGAAACATGGGCATGGTAGGCTGAGCAAAACAGCGGAAATCACAGACGGGATCGGACCGGAGGCAGGAGTTTCTATACAGAAATTTTGCAAACCTTACGAAAATATAAAATCATTATAAACTGGAAAAACAGATATTGACAGAATGACAGGGTGTCACTATAATGTTGACAGGTTGTCACTTTTACAAAAGAAGGGAAATGTCAGAAATACGTTTTGTGATTTCGACAGAAGGGAGATGGAATTATGCCGACCGAGCGGTTTCTGCGGCTTCCGAAAGAGAAAATTGAAGCAATTCGAATCGCAGCGGCAAAGGAGTTTATAAGAGTGCCTCTGGAGGAGGCGTCGATCAACCGGATCGTTCACGACGCGAATATATCAAGAGGAAGTTTTTATACATATTTTGAAGATAAGCAGGATCTGTTGAAGTGGCTGATCTACGCCCAGGCAGAACAGCATTTTAACAACTATATCGAGCGGCTCCGGGAAAACGGAGGCGACCTTTGGGATATGCTTGAGAATGTGTTCGACCGCGGACTGGATCTTATGGAGCGGGCAGGTCTGATCAATATTTTTCAGAATCTGATCAAGAGCGCAAAGTTCATGGATATTTTCAGGGGTGATCCGGAGTATGACCCGCAGGTATGCCGGGAGAATCAGAGCTTTATGAAGCTATTATATGAAAATATCGATCAGGACAAAGAGCCGATCAGCAGGGAGGCTTTAAATGAGCTGATCGAAATGCATATGGTTGTATTTATGATGTCGCTCAAGCGCTTTTTCCGTGACGGGGAGAAGAAAGAGGAAGCTTCTGAGTATTACAAACGCCATATCCGTATGCTCCACTATGGCATATGTGCATATAGATCAGACAGCAGGGAAGAGGAGCAGCGGTAAGGAATAGAAAAGCTGCCCGCGAAACAGAACATGCGGACCGGAAGAAAGAAAAGAATCCGCAGGAGAGATCAAAAAGCAACAGGTTGCAGAAAATGAGGAGGAACCATGAAGAAAGCAGGTAAGATCGTAATCGGACTTGTATGCGTCGGCGCATTTGGAGTCCTGATGTTCACAAGATTTACGAAAAAAGAAGAGCCGATCGAGGCCGTTCCGAACCCGACCGTCGTCGTCCAGACACCGGAGACAGGAAATATTGAACTTTCCACAGGACTGACAGGTACCGTGGAACCGGCAGATCAGGTATACATTATCCCGAAGGGAAGCGGAGAAGTACTGGAGGTTTATGTAAATCAGGGCGATACCGTACAGAAGGGACAGAAGCTGTTCCGCATCGACAACAAGCAGTTAGACGCGGCAAGGATCACGTTAAATACGACTCAGGTATCCTTAAATGATGCCCAGACATCTGTAAACAGGATGAAGGCGCTCTACGAGAGCGGGGATATTTCCGCTCAGGCCTACGAGCAGGCGGTAAGCGGTCTGTCCATGGCGAAGCTCCAGTATGATTCCGCAAAATTAAACTATGATACCCAGAGCGAGAACACGGTCGTTACCGCGCCGATCGCCGGTGTCTTAGAACAGTTTGGCGTGCAGGTACATGATATGTCTGCGGGCGGTTCTGTCGCAGGCGTTGTATCAGGTGCAGGCGGAAAAACACTGACCTTCAACGTGTCGGAGCGTGTCATGAAGGGATTAAATATCGGTGATCCTGTGACGGTGGAGAAGAACGGAACGGACTACAGCGGTGCGATCTCTGAGATCGGCAGCATGGTGGACGCGTCCACAGGACTTTTCAAGGTGAAAGCGACCTTGGGGGACGCGGACGGACTTGCCAGCGGAACGATGGTAAAGGTTTATGTGACAGCAGAGAAGGCGGACAACGTCATGGTCGTTCCGGCAGATTGTGTGAACTACAGCAATGGAGACGCTTACGTGTATACATATGATGCCGCGACAGCAACGGCGAAAAAGACTCCGGTGGAAGACGGACTCATCGATTCTGACAAGATTCAGATCGTTTCCGGACTTTCCTACGACGACGAGGTCATCACAAGCTGGTCCAAGGAGCTTTATGACGGCGCCGCGGTAAATATTCAGGGCAGTGATGACAGTGCGGAAACGACAGCCGACAGCAGTGAGACAACAGCAGAAGAGACTACAGAAGCCGCGGAAACGGCAGCAAAATAAGGAGGCACAAGGAACATGGGACTTACCAAAAAGGTCTTAAAACGGCCGGTCACAACCGTTCTTGTTGTGCTCTGCCTGATCGTATTCGGTCTCAGCTCGATCTTTTCATCCCAGCTTGAGCTGATCCCGGAAATGGAGATGCCGATGCTGATCGTCAGCGCGGTCTACCCGGGAGCAAGCCCGGATGACGTGGATCAGCTTGTGATCAGTAAGATAGAGGATGAGATCGGAACGCTTTCCGGTGTCGATTCCGTCACCAGCATGTCTTCGGAAAACTTCGGAATGGTCCTGGTCCAGTATGACTATGACCAGGATATCGATAAAGCTTACGATGACTTAAAGAAAAAGCTGGATGGGATCAAGTCGGATCTCCCGGATGATGTCGATACCCCGACGATCATCGAGATGGATATCAACAGTACGCCGTCCATCACCCTCGCGGTCAACAATGACAGCGTGGATAACCTCTATAACTACGTAAATGACGATATCGTTCCGGAAATCGAAAAGCTGACTTCCGTAGCCAGTGTCGATGTATCCGGTGGTCAGGAGGCTTATATCAAGGCGGAGCTGATCCCGGAAAAATTAAGCCAGTATCATGTGAACATGAATACCATCGTTGCGGCTTTAAAGTCTGCGGACTTTTCCATGCCGATCGGAAGTACCTCCGTTGGAAACAAGGATCTTTCCGTGACATCCGGAACATCCTTTGACACGATGGAACTTTTAAAGAAGATCCCGATCACACTGGGCAACGGAAATATCATCTATATGGAAGATGTTGCCAATATCTACAATACCGTTGAGGCAAAGGACAGTATCGGACGTTACGACGGCAAAGACACGATGACGATCGGTGTCAAGAAAAATCAGGACAGCGACCACATTACCGTTTCCAAGGCAGTTCAGGAGACAATGGAAACGTTAAAAGCACAGGATCCGTCTCTGGAGTACGTCGTTGTCAATGATTACAGTGATCAGATCAGCGATTCCTTAAACAGCGTATTCCAGACCATGATCATGGCAGTCATTATCGCGATGCTCATCATCTGGCTGTTCTTCGGGGATATCAAGGCATCCCTGATCGTCGGAACTTCCATCCCGGTATCAATTTTAGCTGCCCTCATCCTCATGAAAGCCATAGGCTTTACGCTAAACGTCATCACCCTGTCGAGTCTGGTCCTCGGCGTCGGAATGATGGTCGATAACTCGATCGTAGTTCTGGAAAGCTGCTTCCGCTTTACGGTTAAGGGCGGTGGCTTTGTTGAAACGAGAAAAGCCGCGATCGATGGTACTGCAGCTGTGCTGGAATCCATCATCGGTGGTACCGTTACGACCTGTGTCGTATTTATCCCGTTAGCTCTGATCTCCGGAATGAGCGGACAGATGTTCAAGCCGTTAGGCTTCACGATCGTATTCTGTATGATTGCGTCCCTGATTTCCGCGATGACGCTTGTACCGCTCTGCTACGTGTACTACCGTCCGAAGGAGAAGGAAAATACCCCGGCCTCCGGCATCATGAGAGCTCTGCAGAATGGATACCGTTCCCTGATGGAGAAGCTTTTAAAGAAAAAAGCGATGGTCATGGGAACCGCCGTTGTGCTTGTGATCTTCTCTCTGTTCCTTGCGACAAAGTTAAAGACAGAGCTTATGCCGGCAGATGATCAGGGAACGATCGCAGTGACGATTGAGACCCAGCCGGGTCTTAAGATCGAGGAGGTCGATAAGATCCTCCAGAGAGCAGAGGACTATGTGACACAGGATCCGGATCTTGATTCCTACATGCTTTCCTACGGAAGCTCCGGACTTTCCATGAATATGGGCGGAAGCGGAGCGACCCTGACGGCATATTTAAAGGATGACAGAAGCAGAAAGACGGATCAGGTGCTCAAGGAATGGAAACGCGATATGCAGAAATGGTCGGATTGTTCGGTCAGTCTGGAAAGCCAGAGCTCTCTGGGCAGTGGGATGTCCATGGGAAATGCGGAGGATCTCGAATATGTTCTTGTCAGCACACAGTACGATGACTTAAAGAAGGTATCGGATGAGATCGTTTCCGAGCTCCAGAAACGCCCGGAGGCGACAAACATCCACTCTTCCCTTGAAAACAGCGCTCCACTTGTAAAGATCAATGTAGATCCGGTCAAGGCGGCAGCGGAGGGACTTTCCCCGACCGCCGTTGCTTCCCAGGTATACATGATGGTCAGTGGAACGACGGCAACGACCCTGAATGTTGACGGAAATGATATCGATGTAAAGGTTGAGTACGCGGATGATGAGTACGATACGATCGATAAGCTCCAGGGAATCGTTCTTCCGACAGCGACCGGCGGATCCGTAGCTCTTATGGATATCGCGGATATCGGCTTCAAGGACAGCCCGCAGAGCATTACAAAGAGTGATAAGCAGTATCAGGTGACCATCACCGGTACTCTGACAGAGGGCGCGGACAGCACCACGAAGGATAAGATCCAGAAGGAGGTCATCGATAAGTACTTATCCGGCACGATCTCCATGCAGGAAAACACATCCACAAAGATGATGAACGAAGAGTTTGCTTCCCTGGGACAGGCGATCGCCACAGCAGTATTCCTTGTATTCGTTGTAATGGCTGCACAGTTCGAGTCACCGAAGTTCTCCATCATGGTGATGACAACGATCCCGTTCGCCCTGATCGGTTCCTTCCTGTTCTTATGGTTAGTGGACTGCCCGATCAGCATGACTTCCCTGTTAGGCTTCTTAATGTTAGTCGGTACGGTAGTAAACAACGGTATTTTGTACGTCGATACGGCGAACCAGTACCGGGCAACGATGGACTTTAAGGAGGCGGTCATTGAAGCCGGCGCGACCCGTATGCGCCCGATGTTCATGACAACTCTCACGACGATCGTGGCAATGATCCCGATGGCGGCGGCTTATGGAAATGCCGGTAAGACGATGCAGGGACTCGCCCTTGTGGATGTCGGTGGACTGATCGTCTCTACAGCGATGGCACTTCTTGTTCTTCCGGTCTTCTATGTGATCATGAGCGGAAAGAATCAGGATAAGAAAGAGATCATTGACGTAGATTAAAGCTTTGAACATTGAAAGCGGATCCCTGCAGAGTCTGCAAGAGACGGCCGCTGCCCGGTCGGGAGGCGGTCAGCCGGAATGCGGAATGCTCTGCGGGGCTTCCTGCTTTTGGAGGCGGCAGTCAGGGGATAAAAATTGCCACCGGATTGCCGTATTTGGAAAGAAAATGTAAGAGAAACGTTATTGCGTTTCTGCGATGAAATCGTTATGCTCATAGACGGAGGGAAACCTATGAGACGAAATAAATGGAAAAAAGCAGGTCTGACCGTGCTCTCAGCCGTTTTTATGGGAAGTCTTTCCCTGGCGGCAGCGGGTACCGGAATTCCTGCGTTAGCTGCGACGAAGGATGTCGCGGTCACAGAATATGACGAAGCAGCGCTTGAAAAGTTTAAGGACAATACCCTGGAATACTGGGAGCTCCCGGGACTGATCGAGAGGTATAATACGGATTATCAGAACCAGCTGCAGAAGTATTATTACAATCCGGGCGGATCCACGGGCCTTACAAAGGACCAGATGTTAGCGCTGGCGGCGGATCTCCGCGCGGAGGCGGATGAGCTGGAGAATGACGCGGATGATCTGAAAAATGACAGCTCAACCCGCAGCGAATATAAAGAATATAGGACAAACATGCATGCCCTGCGCGCTTATGCGCAGCAGCTGGAAGATACCGCAAATGGAAAAAAGAACGGCGGCTCAGCACTCCGCGGACTTCGTATCGCGAGAAATGAGAAGACAAAAACCGCAAGGGAAGCGATGCGCACTTATGAGACATTAAAGGATCAGTATGATATTGCTGTCTTAAATCAGGAGATCGCAAAGCAGAATTATGAGGCGGCACTGAAGAAAAAAGATCTCGGAATGATGTCAACGGAAGATGTTCTGACCGTAGAAGATGCCTTAAATTCCGCAAACGGAAGTGCGCTTCAGGCGGCATCCAGTCTAAACAGCCAGAAGCAGACGCTGATCACGATGTTAGGCTGGGAGTACAACGCGGACCCTGAGATTACAAAGGTTCCGGAACCGGATCTTACGGTGATCGATTCCTTCGATCCGAAGAAGGACGAGGCGAAGGCCATCGAGATGAACTATACGCTGTATGATACAAGAATGGCAAAGGCCAGTTCCTCCGGCGGAGCAGTAAAGAAAGCCAGAAATATCAAGGACCAGGAAGATTCTATCCGTTCTTCCCTGGATCTTATGTACCAGGACGTAAAGCAGAAACAGAAAGCCTACGAGGCATCTGAGACGCTTTACGGAGCCGCAAAGGCCGACAAGGCAGCTGCTGACAGGAAAAATGCCCTCGGAATGATGAGCCGCCAGGAATACCTCCAGGCGGAGTCCGCATGGCTTTCCAGTGAGGCATCCCACACAGCGGCAAAGCTCGACCTTACAGGAGCAATCGAAAACTATCAGTGGGCGCTTGAGGGACTTCTCGATATCGGTTCCTCATCGCAGAGCTAAAGGAGAATCAGAATGAAAAGAAATTTGACAGGACGTGTGATTCCGGCAGCACTTGCGCTTGCGCTTGCGGCAGCGCCTGTGAACGCTTTCGCAGCGACGAAGGCGGTTCAGGCGACCGGTGTTGCGGATGAGAACGGATTTATATCCCAGCCGGGAAATGAGTACGATGACGCGACGATGAAGAAGCTCGCGGATAACATGCTGGAATATGACGAGATCGGGAAGCTTGTTGAGGTCTACAGCCAGACGTTTAAGACAGTGAAAGAGACATATTCCGATAAGAAGGACGCAGCAAAGGATGTCGTGAAGCTGAAATCAAAATTACTGGATAGTTCGGGAGAGCTTGCGGATACGGCAAGTACACTGAAAGGCTCTCTTGACGCAGCCAAAGAGATGATCGGTAAAGTTCCGGCAATGACTCCGACAAACTACGCACAGCTCTATTACAGTTCAGAACTCATGGACTACCAGGCAGACGCAATTGCGCTGCAGGGCGACAGCCTGGAACAGGTATCCCCGGAGCAGATGCATATCAAGCTTGTGGACAGCACCCGCGCGGCGCTGACCGCCGGTGCCCAGAGCGCCATGATCGGCTACAAGCAGTTAAAGCTCAACGAGGAGAGCTTAGAGAGCGGACTCACACTCTTAGAGGCAGTCTACCAGTCCACCCAGAACCAGGCAGCCAACGGTCTTGCGACCCAGAGCCAGGTCCTTTCCGCGAGACAGCAGCTGGAGTCCACCCAGGCAACGAAACTGACACTGACATCCAGTGAGCAGAAGCTCCGTCAGACCCTCTGCACGATGCTCGGATGGAAGTATGACGCAAAGCCGGAGATCAAGGATGTCCCGGCAGCTGATCTTACAAGGATCGACGGAATGAACCCGGAGAAGGACAAACAGGCGGCGCAGGACAACAACTTTACGATCCGATACAACGTGCTGGACCTCGACAACAAGGACGCAGGCTCCGTCGAGTACCAGAACTTACAGCGCACGATCAAGCAGGAGAAGGAAGAAGTCGCGTCCTTCCTTGTAAACCTTTACAACGACGTTCTCCAGAAGAGAAACGAGCTCCAGACAGCAAAGGCAGCTTACGAGCTGGAAAAGACGAAGATGGAGACTGCCGAGAGAAAATGGCAGTTAGGAACCATCGGACGCCTTGAGTATATGCAGCAGCAGAACTCCTTAAAGACAAAGGAGATTGCGGTGAAGACCGGAGACCTCTCATTGTTCCAGGCGATGGAGACCTATGACTGGGCGGTTAAGGGAAACTTAAGTCTTAGTCAGTAAGCTGCGGATGCGCTGAAAATAGTTCAGCGATCCGAAAACGGACTTTCACAGTGGGCAGGGAAGATGTTTCCTGCTCACTTTTTTTACCCGAAGTTTTGGCAGTATTATCAGGGGTGGCTGCAGGCGATAGCTGTATGGGAAGTGTGTTCGCCAGTGGCCGCTGGGCTGGTGCTTTTCAGGAAACAGGCCGGTCTTGCCTTTAGCAGCGACTGAAAATCGTCCTCCGGGATCAGATTTTTCAACATTTCCTTCGATTCCTCCGGCATCGACGCATGAACGCTGTCCGTGTAGCATAAGGATGGGTACAGAACGCACCAGAAGTTGTGCCCGGCACCGTTCCCGATGGTCACCCGGACGGCTTCATACATCCCGGCGGGAAATGTCATGTCCCCGTAGGTGCGCACCGGAAATCTGCAGGCCTCGATCCCCACATGTACACCGTAATCATACCCGAAGCTGTGGATAAAGTCTTCTGCTGCGGCTTCCAGTGTGGAAGATTCAGACAGGATATATGCTTTCAGATCCTCTTTTCCGGCAATCTGATCTGCGGCGGCACCGTCCCGGATCTTTTCCAGAAGAAGATCCTTCACCCGAAGCTTTAACGCCTGGTCTTTGGCGGAATCACTGTTCGCGAGAACATGGAACCGCAGGATCTTCGGGGCAATATCCGCCGCCAGTGCCTCGTCCCTTGCCCGGATCCCGGACATGGCGAGGAGAAAACAGATGAAAAAACATAAAATGGAGAGGGAAAATTGGTTGGTTCGATTCATGACAC
>ERZ833515.1793-NODE-1793-length-13963-cov-3.227495_pt1 | contig 13963 bp, 10 predicted proteins | sample MGYA00519949_ERZ833515 | MGnify/ENA primary metagenome ERZ833515 (study PRJEB31850, sample SAMEA3708741) | human gut metagenome | biome: human gut; feature: human-associated habitat; material: faeces | place: China | collected 2014 ...
CCGCAAAGCCGCAGTATTTTTACCAGGTGGAGACAACTGTGGATGGCAAGATTTTTGCGACACCTCGTGGGTGGGAAGATCTCTCCGGATTTTTAAAGGTCTGCGAGAAGGTGGATCTTATCTGTGACCGGGACGTTGTAGTGCAGTACATTGAGCATCCCCGGATCGCAAAAGATTTCGCGAACTATCTGGAATTATATAAGAAGTATCAGGCGAGATACCAGATCGATGAAGTTCTGGAAGGAAAACGCAATGAGGGCCTGATGGAGCAGGCGGCGAAGGCACCGTTTGACGAGAAGCTTTCCATCATCAGCCTGATTTTAGCGAAGCTTGATGTGGAGTTTAAGGCTTATGCGCAGAAAGAAGATTATCTGGAAGTGCTGTTTGGGGAGCTGAAAGCATTCAAGAGCAGCCTGGAAGATAAGACAGGAGCCGGAGAAACGGAAGGATCCAAAGAAAACAGACGGAACCCGGTCGATATGTTTGCCCGTCAGATCGATACCTTCACCGCGGCAGCTGAGCAGAAACAGAAAGCCGGTCTTCTCACAAGACAGGAAAAATATCGCTGTGCCGATATCGCAGCGGATATGAACCGATACCTTCAGACTGTGAAAGCAGAGCTTTTATCGGATGGTGACGAGATATTCGACCGGTTCCGGGAGCTGTTCGTGGAAGAACGGACAGAGCTTGAGAACCTGTGCGCCCATGCCGGACAGACACTGGAGTATGCCTTTGATTTCATGGAAGGAACGTTCGGCAGCAGTCAGGAGATGGTGGTGTTTATCACGGAACTGAACTCCAGCGCCCCGGCCGTGCGGTTCTTACAGGAAAATGAGTGTGAACGATATTTTGAATACAATAAGAATCTGCTGTTTGATGAGAGACGGACAGATATTCTGAGCAGGCTGGACAGACTTGGGGCATTTTAATTGGAAAGGAAAGTGATCATATGGAATACGAAGGAACCGTATACCGCCCGCCGAGCGAGGCGAGAAGCTTAATTATTCAGGTGACTGTGGGCTGTGCCCATAACCGGTGCACCTTCTGCAACATGTACCGGGTGAAAAAATTCCGAGTGCGGACAAAAGAAGAGATCATGAAGGATCTGGACGAATGCCGCGATTATTACGGACCGTATGTCAGCCGTGTATTCTTTGCGGACGGTGATGCACTGGTGGTAAAGACAGAACTTCTTTTAGAGCTTTTAGCCTATGTCCACAAAAATTTCCCGTATGTGGAGCGGATCACCTCTTACGGGACTGCAAAGGATGTTCTGGCAAAGTCTGAGGAAGATTTAAAAGCCTTAGCGGCAGCAGGACTCGAGATGGTCTATATCGGAGCGGAATCCGGCGATGACCGTGTTCTGGAGCATATCCATAAGGATGTGACGGCGGCCCAGATTGCGGCGGCGGGACAGAAATTGAAGCGCTGCGGCATCAAGACCTCTGTGACGCTGATCTCCGGCCTCGGCGGAAGAAAAGGGATCCGGGAACATGCCATCAAGTCGGCGGAGCTGATCAATCAGATGAATCCGGAGTATGCCTCCTTCCTGACATTGCGCCTCTATGAGGGGACCCAGATGAATGAGGAAGTAAAACGCGGGGAGATGGAGCTTATCACCCCGGACGAGATCGTGGAGGAAATGGAGCTGTTTTTAACACACATTGATTCTCCCGGAACGATCTTCCGGACAAACCACGCGTCCAACTATGTAGTGCTTGCGGGAACTTTTAACGAAGATATTCCGAAAATGCTGGCACAATTGGAGGATGCAAAGAAAAGACAGCGTTACCGCCTTGAAGAATGGCGCAGACATATTTAAGTAAGAAGAGCAGAGAAAACAGTCCCGCGGGCTTTCTGGACGCTTAAAACGGCAGAAAAATGGCTCGCGGGATATGCCTTTTCAGGGGCTTTCCGGGACGATCCCGGAGTGGACTCTTCTTGTAGATTGTATTCAAAAAACAACAAGATATAGTTTTGAATCATGAATTTTTCACCATATATATGGTTTTGGTATATCATATTTATATAGCAGTACTCCTTGCAATCCGGGAACAATACAGTTATAATAGAATCGTTCTCGCGTGAGTGACTAAAAATAACGCGGTGGGAACATGACATGACCGCCTTAGGAGACTCGTGGCGGCAGGTCCGACAGATCAATCATAAAATATCTAAATCAGATAAAATTTCTGTATAATTCTGAAAAAAACAAACTGTGTATACAACCAAGAAAACGATCAGCAACTGAAATGTACATGCCTGAGGCCGGCCAGTAAATGCGCGGACCTGTAGGTCAGCTGTGTTTTTTAGCAGAATAGACAGAAGAGAAAACAGGCAACGGCAGTTGTGCGTAAAGCGGACAATTCTGCCAACACAATGAAATGAAACGGGGAATCAGGGATGAAGATCATCAAAAGAAACGGAGCGGAGGAAAGTTTTGACACGCTCAAGATCGTAAATGCGGTCCAGAAGGCGTGCAACGCCACAGAAAATGCCTATCTGGCACCGGAACAGCTTACGGATATTGCGGATTATGTAGAGTATAAGTGCAATAAGCTGGGACGTGCTGTGTCTGTAGAGGAGATTCAGGATATGGTCGAGAACCAGTTGATGGCTATCGGAGCTTTTGCAATCGCGAAAAATTATGTGCGCTACCGCTATGACCGCTCTCTGGTGCGGAGAGCAAACACGACGGACAACCGGATCCTGTCCCTGATCGAGTGTAACAATGAAGAGGTCATGCAGGAAAATTCCAACAAGAATCCAACGGTCAACAGCGTACAGCGTGACTATATGGCTGGAGAGGTCAGCAAGGATCTCACGAGAAGACTTCTTCTTCCGGAAGATATTGTAGAGGCGGATAAGCAGGGAATCATCCACTTCCATGACTCCGACTATTTTGCACAGCATATGCACAACTGCGATCTTGTAAATCTGGAGGATATGCTGCAGAATGGCACCGTGATCAGCGAGACACTGATCGAGCGCCCGCACAGCTTCTCCACAGCCTGCAACATCGCGACCCAGATCATCGCGCAGGTTGCCAGCAACCAGTACGGCGGACAGAGCATCAGCCTTGCGCATCTCGCTCCGTTCGTTCAGGTATCGAGGGTGAAGATCCGTCAGGAAGTGATCGGCGAGATGAAGGATCTTGGAATTGCTGTGACAGAGGATCAGATCGATAAGCTCACGGAGGAGCGTCTCCGCAGAGAGATCACGAAGGGAATCCAGACGATCCAGTATCAGGTCGTAACACTCCTTACCACAAACGGACAGGCACCGTTCGTTACCGTTTACATGTACCTCGACGAGGCAAAAAACCCGCAGGAGAAAAAAGACCTTGCGATGATCATCGAGGAGACCTTAAAACAGAGATATCTCGGCGTTAAAAATGAAGCCGGCGTATGGATCACACCGGCATTCCCGAAGCTGATCTATGTTCTCGATGAGGACAATATCACTCCGGATGCGCCGTATTACTATTTGACAGAGCTTGCGGCAAAATGTACCGCAAAGCGCATGGTTCCGGACTACATCTCCGCGAAGAAGATGCGGGAATTAAAGGGCGATGTGTATACATGCATGGGCTGCCGTTCCTTCCTGACCCCGGACCGTTCCTATGTAAAAGGAAACCTTGCGAATGCAGGAAACTACCGGGAAGGCGAGCGCAAGTATTATGGGCGCTTCAATCAGGGCGTTGTGACGGTAAACCTTGTTGATATCGGACTCAGCGCAAGAAAAGACATGAACAGGTTCTGGGAGATCTTTGATGAGAGAATGGAACTCTGCCACCGCGCAATGCGCTGCCGCCACGAGAGATTAAAAGGAACCTTATCCGACGCGGCTCCGATCCTCTGGCAGTATGGCGCTCTTGCCCGCTTAAAGAAAGGTGAGACCATCGACAAGCTCCTCTATGACGGATATTCCACACTTTCTCTGGGATATGCAGGCCTGTGGGAATGTGTATACAGCTTAATTGAGAAGAAATTAACTGAGCCGGAAGGAAAGAAACTTGGTCTTGAGATCATGCAGAAGTTAAATGACTACTGCACGAAGTGGAAAGAGGCGGAGAATATCGATTACAGCATCTACGGAACCCCGCTGGAGTCCACAACTTACTCTTTTGCGAAGAGTCTCCAGAGACGTTTCGGTATCGTAAAGGGCGTAACCGACAGAAACTACATCACGAACAGCTACCATGTGCATGTAACGGAACCGATCGACGCCTTCAGTAAGTTAAAATTAGAGTCTGAATTTCAGGCACTGTCCCCGGGCGGAGCGATCAGCTACGTGGAAGTTCCGAACATGCAGGATAATATCCCGGCTGTTCTTCAGGTCATCCGCTACATCTATGACAATATCATGTACGCGGAGTTAAATACGAAGAGCGATTACTGTCAGGTATGCGGCTACGACGGCGAGATCAGGATCATCGAGGATGACGGAAAGCTCGTATGGGAATGCCCGCATTGCGGAAACCGTGACCAGAGCAAGCTCAACGTTGCAAGACGTACCTGCGGATACATCGGAACACAGTTCTGGAATCAGGGCAGAACACAGGAAATTAAGGAAAGGGTACTGCACCTGTAATGAATTACGGAGAGATCAAAACATGTGATATTGCAAACGGTGAGGGAGTCCGCGTGTCCCTCTTTGTGTCCGGCTGTACACATCACTGTAAAAATTGCTTTAATGATGTGGCGTGGGATTTCGGATACGGAAAGCCGTTTACGGAAGAGACGGAAGAAATGTTATTAAAGGCGCTGGAGCCGGATTATGTGGATGGACTTTCGCTTCTCGGTGGAGAACCCTTTGAGCCGGAGAACCAGCGGGCACTTCTCCCGTTCTTAAAGAAAGTGCGCGAGAGATTCCCGAAGAAAAATATCTGGTGCTATACCGGTTATCTTTTCGATAAAGAGCTTCTCGGTGAGAGCCGGGCGAGATGTGAGTGTACGGATGAGATGCTGAGTCTGATCGATGTCCTCGTGGACGGCGAGTTTGTTCAGGAACTTTACAGCGTGGCACTGGCATTCCGCGGTTCGGAGAACCAGAGGATCATCGATGTGAAAAGGTCTCTGGAAACAGGGGAGATCGTCTGGCATGATCTGGTGAGCCGGGGAATCTCGATGAAGTTTAATTAAAATATGAAGACAGATCGAATATAAAGGAAAGATCCGGCAGTTGGGTTGTTTTACAGGGATTTTTGATTCTGTAAGACAACTTGACTGCCGGATTTTTTTGATGTAATAGGAAATTCCGAGAAATTCCCTGTCTCACAAAAGGCATTAACGTGCCAATGATGCACGCTTGCGCGAAGATGTAGATTGTCGCAAGCGACCGCGCGAATGTGCCAAGGTGCAAATTCCGGTCGACCTGGGGAATATGCAGCCAAGGCACTTCTTTTTTTATAAAATCTGTAGTGCAGGTAAGGACATCATGTGAAAAATGAAGTCTGGATATGGCATCTGGATAGGCTTAGAACTGCCGCTGCTCTTGACTTTTTAAGAATAGTCCTGTATACTAATATAGTTCTAAATAGAACAGTTCACTTTTGAACCAGAGGTGATACACATGAAATTTGTTGATTTTATGGCGGACAGCCGGGATTTCTATACGGGGCTCATTGATCCGGTCTGCAAAAAATATGGGATGACCCAGATGGAATTCAATATTCTGCTGTTTCTCGCCAACAATCCGGAGTTCGACACCGCCGCCCAGATCACCAAGAAGCGGGCGTTCACAAAGTCCCATGTCTCCATGTCTGTCCGCTCATTAGAAGAGCGCGGACTGCTCACTGGGGAATATTATGGGACGGACCGGAGGACGATCCATCTGAAACTCACGGACGCCGCTGCGCCGATGGTCTCTGACGGGAAAAACGTCCAGAAACGGGCCGCCGAGATCATCTGCCGCGGATTCACCCCGGAAGAGCACCGGATGCTGCTCGAACTTATGAACCGGATCAATTCAAACATCTCGGATTACAGGAAAGAAGGAAAGCTACATGAACAATAGTAAAGAATTTCTTGGGACAGAGCAGATCGGAAAGCTTCTTTTCAAGCTTGCCGTTCCCTCTGTCATCGCGCAGATCGTCAACATGCTGTACAATATCGTTGACCGGATCTACATTGGACATATCCCGGGAAGCGGAAGTCTCGCCCTGACCGGTGTCGGTGTCTGCCTGCCGATCATCATGGTGGTCTCCGCTTTCGCGGCCCTCGTAGGCTCCGGCGGTGCACCGAGAGCGTCGATTTTTATGGGAAAAGATGATATGGATTCCGCGGAAAAGATTCTCAGCGGCTGTTTTACGGTTCAGATCATTATTTCTGCGATACTGACAGCAGTCTTACTGTTGTTTGGCCGCTCTATGCTCTTGACTTTTGGAGCCAGTGAAAACACTATCGGCTATGCCGTTGATTACATGAGTATTTACGCTGTCGGAACGATCTTTGTCCAGATGACGTTAGGCATGAACATGTTCATCACGGCTCAGGGATTTTCAAAGACCAGTATGCTGACGGTTACCATCGGCGCTGTCTGCAATATTATTCTGGACCCGCTCTTTATCTTCGGGCTTGGCATGGGCGTAAAAGGTGCGGCTCTCGCGACGATCATCTCTCAGGCGGTATCCTGCGGATGGGTTCTCGCATTCCTGACCGGAAAGAAGACCTTCTTACGGATCAAAAAGGAGTATTTAAAGCCGGTTCCGTCTATCGTTTTCCCGTGTCTTGCGCTGGGACTTTCCACGTTTGTGATGCAGTCCAGCGAGAGTGTTATCTCGGTATGCTTTAACTCTTCCTTGTTAAAGTACGGCGGAGATCTGGCAGTCGGTGCCATGACGATCCTTACAAGTACGATGCAGTTTGCAATGCTGCCGCTTCAGGGAATCGGACAGGGCGCACAGCCGATCATGAGCTATAACTACGGAGCGAGAAATATCGACCGTATGAAGAAGACATTCAAACTCCATCTCGTGATCTCCCTGATCTATTCCACGTTGTTCTGGCTCTTTGTCCAGCTTTTCCCGGCAACCTTCGCGGGAATCTTCAGCTCCGATCCAGAACTCGTTTCCTTCACTGCAGGCGCTCTGCGGATCTACTGCGGTGCGATGTTCCTCTTTGGAATCCAGCTCGCCTGCCAGATGACCTTCGTTGCCATCGGATATGCGGTATGCTCGATCATCGTGGCGGTTGTGCGTAAATTCGTGCTTCTGCTTCCGTTAATCTTCATCGTTCCGATGTTTGTCAGCAATAAAACGATGGGCGTCTACATGGCAGAGCCGATCGCGGATGCGATCGCAGTGACATTCACGGCGATTTTGTTCTCAATTCAATTTAAAAAGGCACTTAAAAAATTAGATAAGGCATAATAATCTTATACGCATATAGAAAAATCCGATGATCAGGATAACTGCACCAGTAAAATCGTACAGTATCCGATTATCGGATTTTTATTTCAATGGAAACAGTTTGATTCAAGACTTTGCTTGTCTAGAAAATATACTGAGTAAAAGGTTTTAAAGAGCTTCCTTTCTTTTTCCATCACATTTTAATAATATATTTTTAACTGCCTGTTGCAATGAATGTACCAGAACCATATAATCTAAACCGCGTAAACGCTCAACAGGTCCGGAGTAGGTTAGTGTATAAATATGATCCGGCATAGGAAGTGGAACTGCTACGGCAGCGACGCCCTCATCTACCTCCCCTTCGGAGATACAATATCCCCGCTGCCGGATTTCTTTTACTTGATTACGCAGCTTTTCTTCCAGACCAGGATAATTTTGAATTAGACGTTCAACCAATTCATCTGATTGTGCAGCCAGCAAAGTCTTACCGGTTGCACCACAATCTAAAGGTACAATATAACCGTTTTCACTTGAAATTCCCAAATTATGATGTCCTTTTACAAGATCCACGCAAATGCCCGTATCTCCGCGCAAAGAGGAAAGCACGACGGTTTCATTGTGTAAATCACACAAGCGGCGCATTTCTTCACTGATTAGCTGGCGTGTGGTATAGTGCACAGACACGGCAGATGCAATCATTAAAATACCGCTGCCCAACCGGTATTGTCCATTGGTGCTGGATTGCTCGATCCAGCCTACAGACTGCAGTGTGCGCAAAATACGGTATACTGTTGTTTTATGCAGACCAATCGCGCGGCTGATCTCAGTTAGGCTTAAATATTCCCGGCGCTGGGAAGCATAGTAATCTAGAATTTTTGTGGCATGAAGTACCGAATTTACCATAGGTGTGGAGGATTCAATAAAATTCGTATCGCTCATAAAGATTACTCCTTTTCTGTGTCTATTTTCTGAGTGTGGTGGCACTTTGCGATCAGCGCAGTAAAGGCGCGGACTTATTAGACAACTACTAATGTAGTTTCATTATAGTAAACTGCCTGAAAAAAGTCAATCCGCATGTAATAGAATAGAAATAAACTGTTTCACGTGAGTGTCTGTATTTCAAAATAGATAACAAAACCTTGACTTATTTCTTAAATAGCATATAATGATATCAGAAAGACACAAAAACAAAACGCGTTTCAAAATTGTGACTAATAGGAGGTTTATTATGAATGCTTTTACTGTACAAGATGCACCGTTAAATATGGCACCTACTGGTATTGCGACTTTTGCTAAAGTACCGATCTGCTATGATATTCATCACGCTAATGCAGATATCGCTATTTTGGGCGCGCCATTTGATCTGGCGATTCAGGGAAAAACAGGATGTCGCCTTGGACCGCGTGGAATCCGCAATGCATCTACCCGCTTCCGCATGAAAAAGGGCGGCAACTATGATCCTGAGCGTAATAAGAGTTATCTGGATACCGATCTGTGGCGCGTGGTAGATTGTGGTGACTGTGATTATGTTCCGGGTGATTTAACTGCTACGAATAAAAATTTGGAAGAAGCAGTTCGCATTCTGGCAAAGCAGGGGGTTATGCCTATCGTTTTAGGTGGTGACTGTTCAGTCGGTCATCAAGCTGTAAAAGGATTAGATTGTTATTCCCAACTGGACATCATCCATTTTGATTCCCATCTGGATTGGACAAAACCGCTGAATGGTCAGCCATATTTCAATGGTTCACCTATGCGAAATAATTCCACACTGCCATATGTGGAAAAAATGATTCATCTGGGCATTCGCGGTATAGGAAGCAGTGGACCTGCTGATTTTGAGGAAGCACGTGCAAATGGCGATAAAATATATTCTGTTAAGGATTATCGTCGTGTTGGAATTGAAGAAATTTTAAAGAATTTGGAAGCTGGCCGTAATACGTTTATCCATTTTGATATTGATGCTATGGACTATCCGTTATCGAAAGGTACAGGATCTCCTATGCTGGGTGGATTTACATACGATGAAGCAACTGAGATGTTGGAAGCGATTGCGAACCACTGCAATGTAGTTGGTATGGCTATGACAGAAGTTGCTCCACAATATGATGATGAAGGTGACACTACCTGTTACACAGCGGCTCGCCTGACTTGTGATCTGATGGGGTTTGCAACGAAAGCACGTGAAAAATAAAAAACTTGTCTGCTTTACAAAAAAAGGAGGATGCGCACATGTCGTTTGAGGTCATTGATTCCCTTTTTACCATCAAGGCTGATGGTATTATGACAGTTGCCATGGCTGCTGTGATATTGCTTATCGGTTTCTTTATCAAGAGCAAGGTTAAATTTTTGGAAAAATATTGTATTCCAGCACCTGTTGTTGGCGGATTCCTGTTTATGTTTGTCACTTTTATTGGTCATGTGACGGGAACATTTGCATTTTCGTTTGACAGTATGTATCAGTCGCCATTTATGCTTGCTTTCTTTACAACAGTTGGATTGGGCGCAAGTATCAGTTTACTGAAAAAAGGTGGCATGTTACTTATTGTTTACTGGCTGATTGCGGGTATTATCTCTGTTTTTCAGAATATGATCGGCATCGGTGTAGGCAAGCTGGTTGGATTGGAGGCTCCTTATGCATTGCTCTCCAGCGCTATTTCCATGGTAGGTGGTCATGGTGCAGCGGCTGCTTATGGCAGTACATTCGCGGATATGGGATATACAGCAGCACCTCTGGTAGGAGCGGCAGCAGCAACGTTTGGATTAATCAGTGCTGTTATGGTAGGTGGTCCGGTTGGGCGGCGCTTAATTGTAAAATACAATTTAAAACCGGATGCATCTGAAAATTTCGAGAGCGATATTAATACAGTCAACGCAGCCAAAGCAACAAAGCTGAGCAGCCTGGATGTAATAAAAAATGTAACAGCTTTACTTGTTTGCATGGCGTTGGGAACTATGGTTTCCGGTTGGATTGGAAAGTGCATCGGAATGAGCTTTCCTACTTATGTGGGCGCAATGTTTGTAGCGGTAATAGTTCGCAACCTTAATGAAAAATTTAATTTTTATAATTTCGATTTTGCGATAGTTGATGGAATCGGAGATGTTATGTTATCGCTGTATCTGTCTATTGCACTGATGACGCTGAAACTGTGGGAATTAGCTGGTCTGATCGGTGGTGTTCTGGTGGTGCTGATCTGTCAGGTAGTATTCATGGTTCTTGTCAGCTACTTTGTAGTATTCCGCCTGTTAGGAAAGAACTACGATGCAGCTGTAATGTGTGCTGGTCTGTGCGGCCATGGTCTAGGTGCTACTCCATCAGCAATTGTGAACATGACTGCTGTGAATGAGCGTTATGGCATGTCCCGCCGCGCAATGATGATTGTTCCTATCGTTGGCGCATTCTTGGTTGATATTATTTATCAACCGCAGACAATTTGGTTTATTAAGACCTTCGTACAGGGGTTTGTCGGTTAAAACCTTATGAAAGTACATTTAAAAACGCTATTAGGTCTTGCACATAAGTGTTCAGATTGATTATATAACACTTACATAAAAAATCCGGTAATCGGAGATAACCGCAAAGTATCATTGCGAGATATCCTGATTACCGGATTTTTATGATTCGATATAACGAGTCTGTTTTTACTTTGTAGTTATCGTTTGTGCTGACTGGCTTATTCCGGACAAACGATCTTACCAGCCACCGCACATGCCGCAGCCGTTCTCGGGGAGGCGAGATAGATCTGGACTTTGGATGTTCCCATACGTCCGAGGAAGTTGCGGTTGTTGGTAGCGACAACGCGCTCGCCGTCGGTCAGGATGCCGCCTGCGCGTCCGCAGCAGAGACCGCAGCCCGGGTGGGTGATCATAGCACCTGACTCGGCCAGTGTCTCAAGGATTCCAAGGTCAGCGGCCTGTCTGTAGATCTTTCGACTGGCAGGAGTCACGATGAGCTTTACAAATTTCGCGACTTTCTTTCCTTTTAAGACTTCCGCAGCCGCAGCCAGATCCTCAAGACGTCCGTTTGTGCAGGAACCGATGAATACCTGATCGATCTCTGTGCCCTCAAGTTCGCTGACATTGCGGATCTTGTCCACCTGGGACGGACATGCCATGACCGGAACGAAGTCCTCGGCGTTGTATTCCATCACGCGGCAGTAATTTGCGTCTGCGTCGCCGAAAAGACTCTTCTGGTAGTCGTTTAAGGTAACATTGCAGTATTCCGCCGTCTTCTCGTCCGGTGTGAACAGAGCGCACTTTGCGCCGGCCTCAATGGCCATGTTGGAGATCGTCATACGGCTTGCGACTGTCATGCTCTCCACTGCGCTTCCGGAGAACTCCAGAGCCTTATAAGTAGCGCCGTCCGCGCCGAGATCACCGATGAGACGGAGAATTACGTCCTTGGACATAACATTCTCCGGCAGTTTTCCGTTGATAACGACTTTGATGGTCTCCGGCACACGGATCCACATGGTTCCGGTTCCCAGGATGCTGGCCATCTCCGTATATCCGATTCCGGAGGAGAATGCGCCGACACAGCCGTAGGTCGTTGTGTGGCTGTCTGTACCGAAGGCAACATCGCCCGGTTTTACATATCCGGCTTCTGTCATTAACTGGTGGCAGATTCCGTCACTTCTGTGGACGTGGGTCATGCCATATTTTGCGGCAAACGCATCGCCGACATGGAAATGTCTTGTATCGTCAAGCTGGCTTGCCGGAACAAGGTGGTCGTAGATCAGAACGACCTTATCCGGATCCCACAGCTTTTCAAAGCCCATCTCTTTAAATTTCTCCGCCACGAACGGAATAAAAATGTCGTGGATCATGACGCGGTCAACATTTACGGTCACGATATCGCCCGGCTTTACGGACCTGCCGGTGTTATGTTCAACGATCTTCTCAATTACAGTCTTTCCCATTTCGTTTTCCTCCCGTTCAGTCCAAACCATTCAGCTTGCGCATGACCTTGACAAGGCCGCCTGCGCGGATAATGTCCATCAGATTCTCAGGAAGAGACGCGATCGGGTACTCGTTTCCGTTGTAGTCGATGTGCTCGTTCATCACAACGGATATGGTATCGCCCTCTTTGATGTCATCGTAGAGTGTCGGCTGTTCGATGAGGAGCAGGCCGTTGTTGATGGAGTTGCGGAAGAAGATCCTCGCAAAGGATTTCGCGATCACGCACTGGATTCCCAACGCTTTGATGATCTCCGGTGCCTGTTCTCTGGAAGAACCGCAGCCGAAGTTTTTTCCAGCAACGATGATGTCACCGGGCTTGATCTGGGCAGCCAGCTCCGGGCGGAGCGGGGAAAATCCATACTGTTTCATGTCGTCAATGGTCTTTAATGCAAGGTACTCGGTCGGGATGATGATGTCAGTATCGATATCATCGCCAAGTACCCACACTTTGCCTGTAAACTTTTCCATAATCTATGTTATCCTCTTCTCTTTCTCAGATTTCAGACGGCAGTGCGATCTTGCCTGCAATTGCAGATGCAGTAACAGTTGCTGCAGATCCAAGATATACTTTGGAACTCGGATGACCTGCCCGACCCTTAAAGTTACGTGTTCCTGTACTGATCAGGACTTCATTTTCACCGATGACACCCTGGCAGCTTCCCCAGCATACACTGCAGTTCGGATTCATAACAATGGCTCCAGCGTCCATAAACACATCCATAAGGCCTTCTTTTAATGCCTGACGGTAAATAGTCTGGCTTGCAGGCACAACGAGGAATCTGACGCCCTCAGCCACCTTCTTGCCTTTGATAATTTCTGCCCCGACACGAAGATCTTCAATACGTCCATTATTACAGGAACCCAAAAATGCTTCATCAATCTTAATTCCACGCACTTCCTTTGCCGGACTTAAATTATCTACAAAATCAGGTTTTGCCACAACTGGTTCCACTTTAGAAAGATCGATTGTATACTCTCTGATATAATGTGCATCCGGATCACTGTGGAATACAGCTTTCGGCTCACGACCATGCTCTTTCAGGTATTCCATTGCTTTTTCATCTGCCTCGAAGATACCTGTCTTGGCTCCGGCTTCTACTGCCATATTGCAAAGTGCAATACGATCACTGATACTCAGTGTCTTTGCACCTTCTCCTGTGAACTCCATCACCTGATAGTTACATCCGTTCGCACCGACCTGACCGATAATTGTCAGGATCAGGTCTCTTGCATAAACACCTTCCGGAAGTTCTCCGATCAGATTGAATTTCACTGATTCCGGAACAAGTACCCAGGACTGTCCTGTCACCATTCCATAAAGGAAGTCTGTACATCCGACACCTGTACCGAACGCTCCGAGTGCTCCGTAGGAACAAGTATGGCTGTCAGCTCCGAAGATCAGTTCTCCCGGACGGACATAGTTCTCCATCATAACCTGATGGCAGACACCCTTTCCTTCCCAGAAGTCAATCCCGTTCTCTTTTGCAAAATCTCTCATCTTCTTCTGAGATGCCGCTGTCTTCGGACTGTCTGATGGCACATTATGATCCACAATGAATACCAGTTTCTTCGGATCTGCAATACGAGGATTCTTTAATTTGTTATTATACATATCCACAGTAAGGTGTGTCGTTCCATCATTACTCATCATTCTGT
>ERZ833515.1795-NODE-1795-length-13961-cov-13.755357_pt1 | contig 13961 bp, 8 predicted proteins | sample MGYA00519949_ERZ833515 | MGnify/ENA primary metagenome ERZ833515 (study PRJEB31850, sample SAMEA3708741) | human gut metagenome | biome: human gut; feature: human-associated habitat; material: faeces | place: China | collected 2014 ...
CCAGATGTGCGCCCTTCTTGGTCTTGACCAGCTGCAGAGCGGGACGGATGGTGTCGGCGGTGGAGTAGGTAGCGCCGCCCAGCAGGCAGTCAGCCTTGCCCATCTTCACCAGCATGGTGCCGAAGTAGTTGGACTTCTTCAGCAGTGCGGTGCACTCCTCAGCGGACTGCTTGCCCTTGCGCAGCTCCACCATGGTGCTGACCATCTCATCGAAACCGGCGTAGTTCTCCGGGTCGATGATCTCGGCAGCGGAAATATCAAAGTTACCGGCGGCGGCAGCAGCCTTGCACTCTGCCTCGTTGCCCACCATAACAACCTTCAGCACGCCCTCGGCCAGCAGCTTGCTTGCGGCCTCCAGAATGCGGGGGTCATTGCCCTCGGTGAACACGATCGTCTTGGGATTTGCCTTCAGCTGTGCTACCAGCGGTGCAAACATATCAGCCATTGTGATTACCTCCGAATTTACTTTCCAAAATTCACACCCCGCGTCTGTTGGACACAAGGATGCCTTTCTTCTTTATTCTAACACACCGGGCAAAAAGTTCAAGACAAAATTGTGTTTTTGTGCTAATATTTAAGAGAAAACAGGTTTCAAATTGTGAATAAAATATCATACTGTTTCAGAAGGAGATCGAACCGCCATGGATTGGGAAACGCTGAAAGCCGACTGCCTTGCCTGCAGCCGCTGTGAGCTGTGCAAGACCCGCACGAATGTGGTATTCGGGCAGGGCGTGCCGGACGCCGAAGTGCTGTTTGTGGGCGAGGGCCCCGGACAGAGCGAGGACGAGCAGGGCCTGCCCTTTGTGGGCCGCAGCGGTCAGCTGCTGGACAAGTATCTGTTTGCCATCGACCTGGACCGGGAAAAGAACTGCTACATTGCCAACATCGTCAAGTGCCGCCCGCCCCAGAACCGTGACCCTCTGCCCGCCGAGAGCGAGGCCTGCATGCCCTGGCTGCGGGAGCAGTTCCGCCTGCTGCGGCCCAAGATCGTGGTGTGCCTGGGCCGCATCGCCGCCCAGCGGATGATCCGTTCCGACTTTTCGGTGACCAAGGAGCACGGGCAGTTCATTGAGAAGAACGGCATCCTGTTCATGGGCACCTTCCACCCGGCCGCCTTGCTGCGCGGCCCGCAGAACAAGCCCAATGCCTTTGCCGACTTTGTGGCTCTGCGGGACAAGATCCACGAAGTGTGTGAGCATACCTATGAATGAATAACCCTCTCCGTCTGCTCACTTCGTTCGCATCCACCTCCCCCGAAGGGGGGTTGGCAGCGTAACAGCCAGATGGCGAAAAGCTCGCTCTTCGGGAGAGCTGGCATCGCGCAGCGATGACTGAGAGGGTTTCATTTTCATTCACCCCACGCCTCTTTTTTGCATACTCTAAAGCAAAAGCGAGGTGTTTTTTATGCAGCGTGTTTCGTTTGACCGGGTCGATTTCTTTCTGGGGGCCACCACCCCCGCCGGGTTCAAGGGCTATTTTGAGCCGCTGCGCCGGGAGCCCGGCATGCAGATGGTGCTGATCAAAAGCGGGCCGGGCTGCGGCAAGTCCACCCTGATGAAGCAGCTGGCCCGCCGGGCCATCCAGCAGGGTGAACCGGTGGAGTGCATCCACTGCGCCAGCGACCCTGACAGCTTTGACGGCGTGATCTTTGTTCGGCAGCGCCGGGCCATCGTAGATGCCACCGCGCCCCACACCATAGAGCCGGATGCGCCCGGTGCCGACGAGGTAGTGCTGAGCCTGTACCATACCATTCAGGCCGACGCCCTGCGCCCCCATGCTGAAGAGGTCAAGGCGCTGTTCGCCCGCAACGCTGCGCTGCGGGCGCGGGCTGCGCGGTATGTTGCTTCTGCCGGGAGCCTGCTGCTGGACAGCCGCCGGGCCGAGGCCTGCAGCGCCAACTTTGAAAAAGTGCGCCGCTACGTCAAGCGATTGTGCACCCGGCTGCTGCCCCGCACCGAGAACACCGCCCGCGAAGAGCTGCGGCTGCTCTCGGCTGTGACCCCAAAGGGTGAGGTGTTCTACCAGCACACCGCGCAGGCGCTGGCCGACCGGTTCATCGTGTTCCGGGACGAATATGGTGCCGTGTCGCGTCTGCTGCTGGAGCTGATCCGTGCCGAGGCACTGGCCCGGGGCTATCACATCATCACCTGCCCCTGCGCCATGCACCCGGAGGATAAGATCGACCACATCCTGATCCCGAAGCTGCGGCTGGCCTTCCTCACCGACAACCGGTGGCACCCGGTGCAGCTGCCCGGCATGCAGGCCGTGCGGTGCACCCGGTTCCTTGACCGGGAAAATCTGGCGGGCTACCGCGCCCGGCTGCGGTTCAACGAGCGGGCAGCCGCCGAACTGCTGGAGCAGGCCACCGCCCTGATGGCACAGGCCAAGAGCTGCCACGACGAACTGGAGACTTATTACCGTACCACCGTGGACTTCGCCCAGGTGGACGAAGCTGCCGCCCGGTGCGCGGAGCTGTTCGGGCTGGAAGCGCCGTCACCCGACTGCTGAGTTCTTTATGATAAGGGAAGTGAAATCATGTCCGACATCCGTCTGCCCATCCGGCAGCTGGTGGAGTTTCTGCTGCGCAGCGGCAGCATCGACAGCCGGTTTGCCGGTTTTGACCGTGCACTGGAGGGTGCCCGCATCCACCGCAGGCTGCAGAAGGCCGCCGGAGAGGGTTACGCCGCCGAGGTACCCCTCTGCGCCGATTATACAGTCGACGGCATCCGCTTTACGCTGGAGGGCCGGGCCGACGGCATTTTTACCAACGAAACCGGCGTTGTGACCATTGACGAGATCAAGACCACCGCGGTGCCCGAGGAAGAGATCTGCGAGGACATGAACCCCTGCCACTGGGCACAGGGCATGGTGTACGGAGCCATCTACAGCGCACAGGAAAACCTGCCCGCCGTGGATGTGCGGCTGACCTATTATCAGATCGACACCGACCGGATTCTCCGCTTTGTACGGCACTTTTCCCGGCAGGAGCTGGAGCAATTCCTGCACAAACTCCTGCACTGGTATCTGCCCTGGGCACAGCGTCAGCTTGCATGGCAGGAAACCCGCAGCGGCAGCCTGACCGCCATGCGGTTCCCGTTTGAAGCCTACCGCCCCGGGCAGCGGGCACTGGCGGGCGAGGTCTGGCGGGCCTGCACCGCCGCCCCCTCCAAAAAAGGCACACGGCTGTTCTGTCAAGCCCCCACCGGCATCGGCAAGACCATGAGTGCGCTCTTCCCTGCCCTGAAAGCCATGGGGAGCGGCTGTGGGGAGAAGCTGTTTTACCTCACCGCCCGCAACACCACACAGGCCGCCGCCGAGGACGCCATTGCCCGCCTGCGGGCCGTACAGCCCGACCTTGCCCTGCGCAGTGTGACCCTGACCGCCAAGGAAAAAGCCTGCCTGCACCCGGACGCCGAGGGCCATCCGGCCTGCCTGCCGGAGATGTGCCCCTATGCAAACGGCTACTACGACCGCATCAAGAATGCGCTGGCCGCACTGCTGGACGGCAGCGGCCAATTCAGCCGTGCCGCACTGGCCGACACCGCCCGACAGTTCACCGTGTGCCCCTTTGAGCTGGGGCTGGACCTGAGCGAATGGTGCGATGTTGTGATCGGGGACTACAACTATTTGTTTGACCCGGTGGTGCACCTGAAGCGTTTCTTCGACACCTCCGGCGACTGGCTGTTCCTGATCGACGAGGCACACAATCTGCCCGAACGCGCCCGCGCCATGTACTCGGCCCGCTTCTGCAAGAGCAGCCTGACCGACGCAAAACGCACGCTTGGCAAGGGCAAAAGTGCCCTGAAAACCGCCCTGACCAAGGCCGACAAGGCCATGCGGGAGGCGCGGCAGGCCTGTGTGCGTCTGGCACCCCGCAGGCACGCGGAGGACGCCCCCGGCGAACCGGCCCAGACTAGCCTTCTGCCGGAACCGGATGCCCCGGCGTTTGCCCTGCCGGAGCCGTTGTATGCGCAGGACGGCACGGTGTTTTTGCAGGAGCTGCCCGCCGCACTGCTGACACCCCTGCGGGCGGTGCAGGCCCCTTTGCAAGCCTGGCTGGAAGACAACCCGGAAGCCGACGCCCACCCGCAGATGCTGGAGCTTTATTTTGCGGTACAGGATCTGGTGCGGGCTGCCGAACGGTACGACAGCCACTTTGTGACCCAGCTTACCGCCCGCGGCAGCGAGCTGGAATTGCAGCTGCTCTGTCTGGACCCGGCCCCCTTTGTGGATGCCAGCCTTTCCACCGGGCGCAGTGCCGCGCTGTTCAGCGCCACCCTCACCCCGCCCGCCTACTACCGCAGCGTGCTGGGCTGTGCCGACGCCCGGGCTGTGGCGCTGGAAAGCCCGTTCCCCGCCGGGAACCTGGGACTGTTCTGCCTGCCGGGCATCTCCACCCGCTACCGCGACCGGGAGCGCAGCGTACAGAGCGTGTCGGATGCACTGGCCCGGCTGGCGCAGAGCCGGGTGGGCAACTATCTGGCATTCTTTCCCAGTTACGCCTATCTGCGGCAGGTGCAGGAAGATTTTGCCGCCCGCTATCCGGGTATTTCCACCCTTGTGCAGGAGAGCGGACTGGATGACGCCGCCCGCGCCGCTTTTCTGGCACGATTTGAGCCAGACCCTGCCCATACCCTGCTGGGCTTTGCAGTCATGGGCGGCATCTTTGGCGAGGGCGTAGACCTTGCCGGCGACCGGCTCATCGGCTGTGCCATCGTGGGCGTGGGGCTGCCGCAGGTGAATCCCCGGCAGGAGATGCTGCGCCGCTACTACGACGCCCAGAACGGGGCCGGGTTCGATTACGCCTACCGCTATCCCGGCATGAACAAGGTCCTGCAGGCCGCCGGACGGGTCATCCGCACCCCGGAGGACAAGGGCGTGGTGCTGCTGCTGGATGACCGCTTTGCAAAGCCGGACTATCAGCGGCTGTTCCCGCTCCACTGGAAGCACCTGCAGTATCTGCCCGGCCCTGCCGCACTGGAAACCGCGCTGGCCGCCTTCTGGGGCAGCAGGCCCGAATAAACGCAACCCCCGCCCACGGACCGGTCGCTTCTGTCCTTCTGTGGGCGGGGGTGTCGTTTGAGTGCAGAAAACTTTTGCGCTGCTGCGTTGGTTGCCAAAAAAGTGCAACTTTTTTCAAAAACAGGCTTGACAAGTACCGCATTTGCGGGTATAATAGCACACGTTGAGCGGCTCACACCGCAAAACGCGAACCAAATGATGGGGATTTGCATAGTGGTAGTGCGGTAGACTCTGACTCTACTTGTGGGAGTTCGATTCTCTCATCCCCAACCAGAACAAAGCCATCCGATGAACAATCGGGTGGCTTTTCTGTTTTGTTTTCTGCCGATTTCACGCAGTGAACACACCGCACTGTACCAAAGGTCTTTGGACAAATCAAACACCCGCACCGCATTCCCTTTTCTTGGGAGATGCAGTGCGGGTGCTTTTTCGTTTGTCAGCCAGCGGGCTGAATCATCTTACAGGATGCTGATGCGGCCTGCACCGTAGGGATTCTCGTAGTCCAGCAGGTAGCCGGGGTACTCTGCCAGCACACTGTTGGCGCTGGAAAGGTGCGGCAGACCCTCTGCGTCCACACCGCCAAAGGTCATGGCGTAGGTGGACATGACAAGGTAATCCTCCGACACATAATCCTTGATGAGCTCGGCCCCGTCAAACATGGCAAAGCCGTCGCCCAGATTGCGCAGGGTGTAGTTCATACCGGCCAGCGCATAGGTCTTGGCCGGGTCCAGAGGCTCGTAGGTGCCGGTGTGACGATCATAGATCTTCACGTTCTGCACACGAGGCGTGCCGGTGGCACTGCCGATCCAGACGTTCTTGTCGTCGGTCTGCACGGTGTTGGGGATGTCGGTGTGGATCTCGTAGGTCGCACCGGCCACCTGCAGGAAGCCGCCGTTCTCCTTGCCCTCTGCACCGGCAAAGCGGGCTGCAAACTCCAGTGCGTCCTGGATCTGCTTGCCGGTCACCGACATCAGGCAGGCCACGTTGCCAAAGGGGCTGACCTGCTTGCAGGTCTTGAAGGTCCAGTACCCGGCGTCCTCGTCCGAGCGGATGCCGCCGCCGTTCATGATGGCGATGTCACAGTGCAGCTTCTCCACCTCGTTGAAGTAGGTGTAGATGCCGTCGGCCACAAAGTCGCCCAGGTTGGTCTCGCCGGAGCGAATGCGGCGTTTGCCGGTAGCAGGGTCGGTGATGTAAAACTTGGTATCGGCCACGGCGATCTTCTCGCCCAGCATGTCATCCACTGTGTTGACCCATGCGGCCTGCTCTGCTGCCACGGCGACATCCTCCTGATCGTAGGTGGACACCAGCCGGGTGGAGATGGTGCCGTCCGGGGCAATGGTCATCTCGCCCACGTTGGCAAAGTAGGAGCCGGTCTGGGTCAGGGTGACCAGTCTGCCGGAAGCGTCCGCCACCTGCTTATTCTCCATCACCGTGTGGGAGTGGCCGTCGATGAAGGCATCAAAACCAGTGGTGTGGGCAATGACCTCCTCGCTGGTCCAGGGAGAGGACGAGGGATCCACGCCCAAGTGGCCCAAGCCGATGACCACATCGGCCAGGCACTTCGCCTTGTCAACGGCCTTCTGCACGGCGCTGTAGAGCTTCTGGCCGTCCTCGCCGCCCAGGATGTCGTAGATGTACTTGGTCTGGGCCTTGTTCATGAAGTAGGCCGGGGTGGACTTGGTAAAGGTCTCGGGCGTGGTGATGCCCACAAAGGCAATGCGCACACCACCGCGCACGAACACCTTGATTTCCGGCAGCACCCGCAGATTGGTGCGCAGGTCCACCCAGTTGCAGGACAGGTACGGGAAGTCGGCATCCCGCATGAGCTCTTTGGCGCGGTCCATGCCGTAGTCGAACTCATGGTTGCCAGGAGTAGCGGCATCGTAACCGGCGGCGTTCATCAACTCAATGATGGAAGCACCCTGGTCCATGGAGCCGTAAGCCGTGCCCTGCACATGGTCACCGGCGTCCACCAGCAGGACCTTCTTGCCGGCGTCCTGATAGCTCTGCTTCAGGGCGGCAATGGCCGCATAGGTGAGCTCCGGGGCCTGCTTGTCGATGTAAGTGTGCACGTCGTTGGTGTACAGGATGGTGACCTCGGATTTTTCACCGGTCCAGCAGGCAGATGCAGCCGGGGCCCCGACGGCCATGGCGGCGGCAGCGGTGGTGACACCGGCGGCCTTCAGGAAATTGCGGCGGGAGATAAGATGTTTCACGGGAAAACGACCTCCTCTTTTTCTGGCATTTGATGGGGCAGGCTCTCCCCTGCCCCTGACTGGTTCAAGCATAACACAGAACCGCGCCAAGAGCAAGACAAAACATGTCGTTTTGTTCAATTTTCTTTCACATATCAGCCGTTTTTCTTGCATTGCGCATCATCGCCGTACAAAAAAGAGAACGCCCCTGCAGCTGTCCCAGCATACAGGGGCGTTCCCATCCGTTTAAAAAGGCCGGAGAAAGGGGGCCTTAAATGGCGTTGTATTCCTTGAGGATCTTCTCAAGGTCGGTGCCCTCGATTTTCTTCAAAGCTTCCTTCAGGGCCAGACGCGGGATGAGCGGCAGGTCCATGTCGGTGATCTTCTTGCCGTCGCGCAGCTTGACCGTTGCATTCAGCAGGTCACGCACGTCATAGGTGCTGCCCCAGACCTCGGGCACACCGCGGTCCACGTTCAGCAGGGTGTACACGGCCTCCATACCGGTGCGCATGGAGTACTCGGTGGTGAAAATGGTATCGCGCTTGGTTTCCGCAAACTGGCCCAGGAAGGCAAAGTTCACAGCGCCCTCCGGCACGATGTCGGGGCGGTCGCCCATGGCACGGGGCATGAAGAAAGCGTCAATATAGGGCATCATCACCGGCACGGTGTTGGCGCTGTGCTCTGCCAGCTCTTCGATCTGGTCGGTGGGCACGCCGATGTGGTACAGCCACTCCATGCAGATCTCCTTGCCGGTGCAGTCGCGCATGGGCTTTTTGATATAATCGCCGGGCTTGTCGCTGAACAGGCCGTAGACCCAGACACACAGCTGATCCTTGGGTTGATCGCGGAACTGCTGCTGACGGTTCAGCGTCCAGCTGAGCAGCCAGCTGGAGTCCTTGACCGTAACGATGCCGCCGGTGACGGTGTGACCGCTGAAGGGATCGCGCTTGCAGATCTTCTGGATATACTGCGGGATCTTGTCATCCAGGGTGGTGATGGTGGCGCTCTCCCAGTTGGACAGCTCCGGATCCGAGCAGAACTTTTCGGGGTGGCCGAAGGACGGGTCCTGTGCGGCGATCTTCTTCCACAGATCCCAGCCGTTGCCCGGCTTGATGGTGGGGTCGAAACCGGCTGCCTTGTCCTGGGCACCCACGGTGCAGCTCTCGACGCAGCCGCCGTTGGTGATGAACAGCAGATCGTTCTCGGTCAGGTCGATGTTGGACACCTCGCCTGCGTGCTCCACGGTGACCGAGCTTGCCATCTTGCGGCTGCCCTGAATGTTGAACCTGACGTCCGTGACCTTGGTGTCGTAGTGGAACTGCACGCCAAAGCCCTTCAGATACTCGATCATGGGCAGGATGATGGACTCATACTGGTTGTAGCGGGTGAAGCGCAGGGCGGTAAAGTCCGGCAGTCCGCCGATGTGGTGGATATAGCGCTTGATATACAGCTTCATTTCCAGTGCGCTGTGCCAGTTCTCAAAGGCGAACATGGTGCGCCAGTACAGCCAGAAGTTGGAATTCAGCACCTCATCGTCAAAGAAGTCGGTGATCTTCTTGTCCTGCAGCTGCTCGTCCGGGGTGAAGAACAGCTTCATGATCTCCATAGCGCCCTTGTCGGACAGGCCGAACTTGCCGTCGGTGTGGGCGTCCTTGCCCTGCTCCACGGTAGCACGGCAAAGGGAGAAGTTGGGGTCCTCCTTGTTCAGCCAGTAATACTCATCCAGCACGCTGGCACCCTCGGTCTCCAGCGAAGGGATGGAGTGCAGCAGGTCCCACATGACCTCAAAATGGTTGTCCATCTCACGGCCGCCGCGCATGACGTAGCCGATGCTGTACTTGTAGCCGTCGCAGGCACCGCCGGGCAGAGCCTCCTTCTCGAACACATGGACATGCTCGCCCTTCATCTGGCCGTCACGCACCAGATAGCAGGCTGCGGTCAGGGCTGCCAGGCCGGAACCGACGATATATGCGGATTTATGATCAACGCCCTCCGGCTTTTTGGGACGTGCAAATGCTTCGTAGTTGCCACTGGAATAGTACATGGAAAAGCCTCCTTGCTTCGCTTTTTTCTTCCTTACAGCAGTTCAATGCTGCTCTCTATGGCAACAGTATACCCTGCCTTGGCCCGCAGAACAACAAACAAACTCTGCCCCCTGTATAAAATTTAGACAACTGTCCCGTTTTGTTGGAAATGCGTACAAATTGTGACAAAAAAGCGGAATGACCGCTGTCATTCCGCTTTTACAGGCGTTTGTTTTATTTTGCGGTGGGCTGGGCCACCTCAAAGTCAATCTTGCCCAGATTGACGTCGGAACGCACGATGGTGATCATCATGGTATCGCCCAGGCTCCAGTTCCTGCCGGAGACGGGGTCGGACAGGCGCACGCCCTCGGTGAGCATCGTGCCGGAGGGGGTCAGGCTGGAAGCCGGTACAAAGCCCTCCACGCCGTTCTCCAGTTCAATGAACAGGCCGCGCTGGGTCACGCCGGAAATGCGGCCCTCGTAGCTCTCGCCCAGATGGCGGCGGGCATACTCGGCCTTGTAGCAGTCCTCGGCCTTGCGCTCGATCTGCATGGCGATGACTTCGCGCTCGCTGGCCTGCTTGCTGGCCCGCTCCGCAAAATCGGTGTAGCGCAGGATCATGGTGTCCTTGTCGGTGCCCTTGAGCTGCGCGGTCATGATGCGGTGGATGGCCAGGTCCGGATAGCGGCGGATGGGGCTGGTAAAGTGGGCATAGTCCTGCAGCACCAGACCGTAGTGACCCTTGGGCTTTTCCTCGTACAGAGCCTTGGACATGCAGCGCAGCATACCGGTGTTGATGATCTGCTCATACGGGCCGCCGCGCACGCCCTCCAGAATGGCGCTCAGCTCCTTGGGGGTGGGCACCTCCTTGGCAAAGTGGTCGTTGATGCCGCAGGCCTGCAGCAGAGCATGCAGACGCTCCAGCTTTTCGGCGTTGGGCTCCTCGTGCACGCGGTACACAAAGGGGATCTGCTTGACCCGGGCAAAGTGGGCGGCGCACTGGTTGGCCAGCAACATGAACTCTTCGATCATGGCTTCGCTCTCGCCGGAGGTGCGCTTCTTCACGTCGATGCAGTGGCCATTCTCGTCGAGGATCAGCTTGACTTCACCGCTCTCGATGTCCATGCATCCGCGCTCCTTGCGCAGGCGGGCACGGTGGCCGTACAGCTCCTTCATGGCGGGCAGCTGAGCCAGAACCTCGTGGTACTTGCCCTTGAGCTCGTCGTCGGCACTGCCGGCCAGCAGGGCGTTGATCTCGGAGTACACGCCCTTGACACGGCTGCGGATGACCGACTTGACAAAGCGGTAGTCGGTCAGGTTGCCGTCCTTGTCCAGACGCATCAGGCAGGAGAACGCCAGGCGCAGCACGCCCTCGTTCAGGCTGCAGATGCCGTTGGACAGCTGCTTGGGCAGCATGGGCACCACCTGGTCGGCGTAATACACGCTGGTGGCACGGCTGAACGCCTCGTTGTCCAGCTCACTGCCGGGCTTGACGTAGTGAGACACATCCGCAATATGCACGCCCAGCTCAAAGCCGCCCTCCGGCGTCTTGGTCAGGCTGATGGCGTCGTCGATGTCCTTGGTCTCAGCGCTGTCGATGGTGAAGATGGGCAGAGCGCGCAGATCCATGCGGCCCTCACAGTCGGCCTCGGTCACCTCGGCGTTTTCCAGCTTCTTGGCCTCTTCGCGGACCTTATCCGGGAAACGGCTGCGGATGTCCTGCGCATAGAGCAGAGCCTTGGCGCAGCGCTTGGCCTCGTCGGAGCTGCCAAAGCGCATGGCCACGCCCACGCGGTGATCTTCCTGCCGGTTGCCGCGCTGCAGGATCTCCACAGCCACCTTGTCGCCGTCCTTGGCACCGCCCTCGCAGTCGCGCATCATCCGCATGGAAATAGCGGGGCAGTCATCGGGCACGAACTTCAGCATACCCTCCACACGGCGGACAGTGCCCACCAGATCGTTCTTTTCTTCCAGCACGGCCAGGATCTCGCCCTCGTCGCTGCCCTCCACACGGGGATGCTCAAACTTTTCCACCAGCACCTTGTCACCGGGCATGGCGCCGCGGGTGAAGCGGCCCGGGATGAAGATATCGCTGGTGCCGTCCTCCAGCATGACAAAAGCAAAGTTCTTGCCCAGCTTGACCACCTTGCACAGCAGGGCCTTGTCGGCGCGGCCGGAACGCACCGTAAAGAAAACGCCCTGCCGCTGGCAGATCACAGCCTCGTGCACCAGCTGGTCCACGGCCTCCATCACCTTGCGGTCTGCGCCGCGATCCCCGCCGAACTTATTCTTCAGATCCTTTACGGTGCACGGCTGATTCTGGATCGCGTGCTCAATTTTATCGCGCATTGCCATAATATTTTTCTCCTTGCTCTTCCTGGCTGCGGCCTCCGTCGGGCTGCAGCCCTGCCAGTTCCGGGCATTGCTGCCCACCCTGCTGCGGCAGCCCGAAAAGACAGCTGCCCACACTTTTTTTACTCAACTATGTCGGTTTTACACAGAAAAACAGCCCCGTCAGAGCACGGGGCTGCATGGGGTGCATCAACCTGCCAGACGGCCGGTGAACAGGCAAGCCAGAATTGCCACCACGAAAAAGACGACACCGGCAATGCGGGTCACCTTGGCCAACATCTGGTCAGCCGGGGTCAGGCGTGCGTTGTTGGCACCGCCTGCACTGCCGTTGATGGCGCCGGAAAGGCCCTGGCCGTGGGTGTGCTGCATGAGGGTGAGGAACACGATGACCAGCGAAGCGACCAGCAGGATCGCGCCGCCAACGATTTCGATAACAGACATGGATTGAAACGCTCCTTTATTCAAATTGAATGGGAAAACCACGCAAAAATACGACTATATAGTATCATACCATCTGCAAAAAAGCAAGCACAATTCCGCATTTATCCCAACCAGTGCAGTGCCGTGCACAGCTGTGCAAACACCGCCGCGCTGGAGACCGCCGCCTGCGTCTGTCCGTCCTGCAAGACCACGATGGTGTATTGCGGATCCTCGGCCGGGTAAAGCCCCGCGAACCACAGGTTCTTGCGCTCTTTTCCTTCGGCCGTGAACTGCCCGGTCTGGGCGGTACCGGTCTTGCCCGCCGCCCCGCCGGGCAGGCCGGAAGCATCCTGTGCCGTGCCCTCGGCCACCGTCTGCTCCAGCATGGTGCGCAGAGCCGCTGCGGTCTGCTCCGTGAGCACCCGTTCTGCCTGCGGGCGGGCAAAGGCCGACAGCTCTTCCCCGGATGTTTCATCCAGCGCACAGTCCAGCAGGCACGGCACACGGTAAACACCGCCGTTTGCGATGGTGTTCATCATGGCGGCCACTTGCAGCGGCGTTGCCAGCAGGCTGCCCTGCCCGAAGCTGAAGTTGGCCAGTTGCCCGCTCTGGGCCAGTTCCTCGGCTCCCGGCAGGGCTCCGCTCTGGGCGGTAAGGCCCTCCGCCAGCCTGATGCTCCGCCCGAAGCCCAGCGCCTGCGCCTGCTGCAAAAGAGCCTGTGCTCCCAGCTGCTGCCCCAACCGGATAAAATAGCCGTTGCAGCTCTTTGCCAATGCGGCCGAAAGGTCCACTTCGCCGTGCGGCACACCGCCTGCGCAGCGGAAGATCTGCCCGTCCACCACCACCGCGCCGTTGCAGTCGTACTCCGGCGCAAGGCCGGCTTCCAGCGCCGCCGCTGCCAGCACCGGCTTGAACACCGACCCAACCGCATACGCCTGCAAGGCCCGGTTTAAAAAGGGGCTGTCCGGCGCTTCCAGACTGGCCGCCGGGTCAGCCGGGTCAAAACCCGGCACACTGACGCAGGCCCGCAGGGCTGCCGTTCGGACGTCCAGCACCAGAATGCAGCCGGTGGTCATGGTCTGCGCCGCCACCGCCTCGGCCGCCCGCTGGACAGAACGGGAGAGGGTCAGGCGGACCCCCACCGCTCCGCTGTCCGCCTGCAGATGCTGCACCTGCTCCCCGGTGCGCAGGGTGCCCTGCGCGGTCACCGGGCACAGCAGAGTGTCCCGTGCCCCGCTGCCGGTGAGCAGCGCGTCCAGTGCTTTTTCCAGCCCGGCAGCACCGTGGCCCTCACCGTCCAGATACCCCAACAGCTGCGGGCACAGCGGTGCGGCTGCATACCGCCGGGACGCCGCATAGCATGGAATGCCCAGCGCCGTCATATCTCGGTCCACCTCCACGAGAAATGGAGCCGCCCGGCTGCGGCTGCGGTACAGCAGTTCCTGTCCGGCGGTGTCGGTGCAGGCGTACAGGCGGGTATAATTTTCCTGCCCCGGGAAGCAGAGAGCCAGCCAGCGTTTTTCCAGCCCGGTGAGTGGCAGGCCCATGCAGTCGTAAAAGCCGCCGCGCCGGGCTGGCAGTTCCAGCGTGACCGCGCTCTGTGCCGCCGCACGGGCTGCATAATCCGTGCGGGACGCCAAATAAAACAGCCTGCACAGCACTCCGGCAAAGCCGAACAACAACGCCGCATACAGCGCCAGCACCCTCCGCCCGGACATGGACACGCCCCCTTTGGCATAGCGTGGGCAACGGAGACCCAGGCTATACAAAAAAAGAGGCAGAACCTCCGAAGAAGTTCTGCCTCCCTAAGGCACTTTTATAAGAGCGCTTTTGCGGCTTAGTACATGCCGCCCTTCCAAACCACACTTTTGGAGCCGAATCACGAATATCGGGAAACGTAGACTTTTGTAGAATTATCAAGGCCACAAGCCGATTTTTCCAGATT
>ERZ833515.1825-NODE-1825-length-13772-cov-18.038565_pt1 | contig 13772 bp, 13 predicted proteins | sample MGYA00519949_ERZ833515 | MGnify/ENA primary metagenome ERZ833515 (study PRJEB31850, sample SAMEA3708741) | human gut metagenome | biome: human gut; feature: human-associated habitat; material: faeces | place: China | collected 2014 ...
GTGGACGAAGCGCGTCTGGCGCTGGATCAGGGCTGCGAAGAACTGGACATGGTCATCAACATCGGCGAAATGATTCGCGGCAATGAAGCGTATGTGCAGGATGAAATCAAGCAGATTTGCGACCTTGCGCACAGCCGGAACGCGATTGTCAAGGTGATTCTGGAAACCTGCTACCTGACGGACGCGCAGAAGAAGCGCTGCTGCGAACTTTCGGAAGCGGCGGGTGCTGATTTCGTCAAAACGTCCACAGGCTACGGCACAAAGGGCTGCACCATCGACGACCTGAAGCTGATGCGCGCGTCCGTTTCCGACCACGTGCGCGTGAAGGGTTCCGGCGGCATCCGCGATTTGGACACCGTGCTCGCCGCCCGCGCCGCCGGTGCATCCCGCTGCGGCGTTTCCGCAACCGAGAAAATCATGGCAGAAGCCGAAGCACGCTACCGCGAAGGGAAGCTGTAAGAGGGGGAGACCCAAGGGGCGTTGCCCCTTGACCCCACAAGGGACTTCGTCCCTTGACCCTTTTGCGCGATAGGGTTGCGCGCACTTTCATGCAATGCCCGCGTGTTGATTGGGAACACCGCGCAGTCTGCATAAAAACCAAGACGCAAAAAGACCGCTGCACATCTCACGCAGCGGTCTTTCTGATTGTCAATTAGTGCGTCAGCAGCAGCATCGCCACAAACAGCGCCGTAATCACCCAAGTACCGGCCTTGATGTTCTTCGCCTTGCCCGTGCAGAGGTTAATCACCACATAGGACAGCAGGCCGAAGCAAATGCCATAGGAAATGTTGTACGCAAAGGGCATAATCGCCAGCGTCAGGAACGCCGGAACAGCTTCCGTCGCGTCCAGCCACTTAATGTCCTTGACGCAGTTCATCATCAGCACGCCGACGTAAATCAGCGCCGCCGCCGTCGCGCAGCCGGGAACAAGCTGCGCCACCGGGCTGAGGAACATGGCGACAAGGAACATCAGCGCCGTCACCATCGAGGACAGACCCGTACGGCCGCCCTCCGCCACGCCGGAGGAGGATTCGACGAACGTCGTCACCGTGGACGTGCCGCAGATTGCACCCGTGGTGGTCGCAATCGCATCCGCCAGCATCGCCTTGTCCATGTTCGGCACTTCGCCGTCCTTGGTCAGCATGTTGCCGCGCGCGCAAGCGCCGTACAGCGTGCCGATGGTGTCAAACATATCCACCATGCAGAACGCCAGCGCGGTTGTCGCAATGGTGAGGACGGTGTTCGCCACGCCATGCGCCTCAACGTAGGGCGCGAAGTTGAAGCCCTCGGTGAAGACCTTGCCGAACGCGCCGGAGAAGAACTCCTCAAACGCTGCGAAGGGGCTGGACATCGTGATGTCCGCCGAAGTTCGGAATCGTCAGGAAACCCATCACATAGTACAGCACCGTGCCGCCGACAATGCCCAGCAGGACGGAGCCTTTCACGTTGCGGTGGCTCATGATGGCAATCGCCAGCAGCGCGACGATGGTCACAACCATCGCCATGATGCCCACGTTCCAGCCATTCGCGAGCAGGTTGAAGGACGCCAGCGTGACACCGGTGGATGCGCTCGGAATGATGATGCCCGCATTCTGCAAGCCAAGGAACGCGATGAACAGACCGATGCCCGCCGGAATCGCGACGCGAACCGCCTGCGGAATCGCTTGGAAGATGAGCTTGCGCAGACCCGTGACGGTCAGGAGGATGAACAGAATACCGTCAAAAAGCACCAGCACGAGGGCGTTGGCATAGCTGAAGCCCAGCCCCAGCACAACCGTGTAAACGAAGTAGGCATTCAGACCCATACCAGCGGAAAGTACGAAGGGCAGGTTGGCAAACAGTGCCATACAGAAAGAGCCGATTGCAGATGCCAGCGCAGTTGCTGTAAAAATAGCACCTGTATCCATTCCGGTTGCGCCGAGGATGCTCGGGTTAACCGCAAGGATATACGCCATGGTCATGAAAGTTGTGAGACCGGCGATGATTTCTGTCTTCACGTCGGTGCCGTGTTCTTTCAGTTTAAAAAAGTTTTCCATCGTTTATCTCCTCCTCATACTGATAACAAACAAGTCCAGTGTAACACAGTTTTCCGGATTTGGCTTTCCCTTTTTCATTTTTTTATAAAATTTTACTGAAAGCTGCGAGTGAACCGGTGAAAAAGAATCCTCGACACTGCGGGTATGAACCGCATGCTCTAGCCAACTGAGCTATCTCGCCATATGACCAACCGAAGTTGGAATGGAACCTATAGGGCTCGAACCTATGACCCTCTGCTTGTAAGGCAGATGCTCTCCCAGCTGAGCTAAGATTCCATTTCGTTGCTCTCGCAACCGACCTGTTCAGTATACAATGCGTGTCCCACTTTGTCAACACGTTTTTTGATATTTTTGTAAAAATTTTGTATGCAATTAGAACAATAATAGCAAAAAGCAGGAAATTACAGGGCTTTCTTTACACTGATAGCCTTCATGGGGCACATTTCCTGACAACAGAAGCAGGAGATGCAGCCTTTTCTCTTGAATTTCGCCTTGCGATTTTCGATTCTGATGACATGTGCCGGACAGCTTTCCGCACATTTTCCGCATCCCACGCATTTCTCCGGGGTCAGCTGCGGATAGGATTTCAACAGTCGGGAAGCCACGAACATGAAAGGCTTGCGTAAAAATTTCGGCACACCGTTGGTAAAATCTAATTTTATGGTATCCGGCTTCTGAAAAGGAGATAAGCCTTCCGGAACCGGATCTCCCACAAGCGCCAACTCCTTAGGGCGAGCCAGACCTTTTTCCAGTGCCTGACGCAGCATGACGATCTCTGTAGGTTCTAATCCCATAAGTTTTGCGGCGAAGCAGTCCTGGGTATAGAAATCTTTTGCCGCCAGCAGCATATGCAGGGGATGGGAAGTGCCGCCGGTGGGACCGTTACCCTCCATGGCATCGATGGCGTCAATGACTGTAAGCTGTGGAGCCACAGTCTGAGCCAGCTCTAAGAGCATGTTGGAGAAATCTTCGATCTCCGGCCAACGGTAGTGCATCTGGGGCTTTTCCAGTCCGGGGATGGTACCGAAGAGATTCTTGATGCCGCCGGAATAGCCGGTCATGGCATGGGTCTTCAGCTTACAGATATTAATGATATAGTCAGCTTCCACGATGGGAGTGATCAGGTGGAAGCTGTGATTTTTAAATCCTGCCGGACAATTCACGGTCTGTGCGGAAAAGTCCATGTTGAGTTCTGCACCTTCGCCCAGAGTATCCATGCCGCATACGTGATACACATGCTTCATGGCTTCGGCATTGTAGAGACCACCGGAGCTTTCCGCAATGGTGATGTGCTGCATGCCCTGCTCTCGGAGCCACCGGATCACTGCTTTTACCACCATCGGATGCGTGGTGGCGGGAAAATCCGGGGATTTCGCCATGACGAGATTCGGCTTGATGACGATCTTCATCTCCGGGCGCAAGTCTGCGGCGATGTTCAAAGCCTCCATACTTTTGCAGATGGCGGGATAGATCAGTTCTTCGTTATATTCCGGTACGATGTGTAATGTCTGTATCATAATGACCTCTAAAGTGGTTTATTTTCTATATAGTACATGAATTTACTTGTTTTTTCAATGCTTCCGTGCTATACTACGAAATGTTGTTGAGATTTGATGGAAGAAATCAGAAGCGCATCGCAATGATTTCTTTTTTTGTGCTAAAAAGGAGTATTTTGTGAGTTATTTTTTGGAAAATGAAGAAGTGGAAAAAGTAGAAGAGGTAAAGGAGCAGGACGGTATCGCATCGATCGAGCCGTTGTTGGATAACCGTATCGTCCGTGCGATTCGTGAGATGGGTTTTGAGAAGCTGTCTCCGATCCAGGAGCAGGCGATTCCCTATTTATTACAGGGTGAGGACATTATCGGACAGGCACAGACCGGAACGGGCAAGACTGCTGCATTCGGCATTCCGGCGATCCAGCACATCAATCCGGATGTGAAAAAGTTACAGACCATTATCTTGTGCCCCACCAGAGAACTGGCGATCCAGGCAGCGGAAGAACTGCGGAAGATCGCAAAATACATGCACGGCATTAAGGTGCTGCCGGTCTACGGCGGACAGGATATCAGCCGTCAGATCGCGGGACTGCGGGGCGTGCAGATCATCGTGGGAACCCCGGGACGTGTCATGGACCATATGCGCAGACGCACCATTAAGCTGGATCTGGTGAACATGGTGGTACTGGATGAAGCGGATGAGATGCTCAACATGGGCTTCCGTGAGGATATGGAGCTGATCCTTGGTCAGATCCCCGGAGAGCACCAGACCGCTCTGTTCTCCGCGACCATGCCGAAGCCGATCCTGGAGATCACAGACCGTTTCCAGAACGATGCGAAATTAGTAAAGGTGGCAGCGCAGGAGCTGACCATTCCCCTGGTATCCCAGAAATTCTACCGTGTGAAAAATCAGGACAAGGATGCCGCCTGCGTAAGACTGTTAGAGTATTATCAGCCGAAGCTGACCCTGATCTTTTGTAATACGAAGAAAAAGGTGGACGAGCTGTCGGATTTATTAAAGGAGCAGGGATTCCAGGCGGAAGGACTGCATGGAGATCTGTCCCAGGCGCAGCGTGACGCGGTCATGAAGCGTTTTCGTAACGGTGGAACCAGTATCCTGATCGCTACGGATGTGGCAGCCAGAGGTATTGATGTGGATGATGTGGAAGCTGTCATCAATTACGATATTCCGCAGGATATCGAGTATTATGTGCACCGTATCGGCAGAACCGGCCGTGCCGGCAGAAAGGGCAGATCCTTTACTTTTGCCAACAGCAGGGAAATCTACAAGATCCGCGAGATCGAGAGAGTCTGCCACACCACCATCACGGAGAAAAAGCTTCCCGGAGCTGCGAAGGTGCTGAAAGCGAAAGCAGACAAATATCTGAACAAGGCATGGGAATTGCATGAGCATGAAGACATTGAGCTGATGAAGAGCTTTTTACAGCGTAAGATGGAAGAGGAAGGCTGTGATGCACTGGAGCTGGCAGCTGCCATGCTGAAATTACAGGTCGGTGACAAGGACGAGGAGATCGCCGCAGATGAATATACAAAGCGTGGCAATCGTTTCGGGGACAGAGGCCGGTCCGGCAGAGGCGATGGTGAAGGTCGCAGCTTCGGCAGAGGAGACGGAAGACGGAAGCTTGGCCGTGAAGACGGGGAACGCAGAAGATTCGGCCGCAGTGACAGAGATCGCAGAGACGATGGCAGCACCGGTTTCGGTGAGGACAGAAGACGCCGCAGAGATGAAAACCGTGAGGATGGAAGAAAATGGGGCGGCTGTGACAAAAAGACGGCTGACCGCAAATACTCTGGGGACAGAGCGGAGAGAGAAGCGAAAAAGAGAAAGAAACGGGAAGAGCCGGGCATCGGTAACAGCTTCCCCAAGAGAAAACAATCTTAATTTAATGAGAAAACTTGTAGATTTGCCGCAAAAGCCGCAGTTGTGCTTTTGCGGCAAATCGTGTATAGTTAGGGAAGAATGCATAGGCAATAACAGAAAGGTCTGCGGTATGAAAACACTGAAAAAACAGATACCATATATTTTGCTGGGAGCGACGCTTCTGCTCCTGCTTGGCTTGAATATCATCAGTCAGGATCACTGGCTGGATTCAGATATGGCGGCGGAGATGATCTTTTCCCGGATCCTTTCCGAAGAACACCACATTTTTTCCACGACAAACTGGTATTATTCCACGGAATTCCGCGTGTTGTATACACAGCTGATCATGGGACCGCTGTTTCGCATCTGCAGCAACTGGCATGTGATCCGCACGATCACGAACCTGGTATTTTATGGATTGATGCTGGCTTCCTATTATTATTTTATGAAGCCGTTAAAAGTATCCCGCGGACTTACAGTGTTAAGCTCCTGTCTGCTGCTGTTGCCTTTTTCCGAGACTATGATGACGCATATGCAGATGGGTAATACCTACATGTCCCACGTGATCCTGGTGCTGTGGTTCTTCGGTATGTATCTGCGGTTGTGTAGCGGAGAATATCATGCAAAACGCAAGGTCAGCCTGTGGATATTCTATGTGCTGCTTGCTATCGTCTGTGGAATGTCCGGCGTGCGTTACCTGCTGGCATTGCAGTGTCCTCTGGTACTGACTTCCTTTTTCTATCTGCTGGGCGGTGAGGAATTTCAGAGTTTCCGAGGAGAGATGACAAAGGAGCATTTCCAAACTCTATTTTCTACGGACAGGATGCGGTATTTTCTCTATAGTCTGGCAGGGGCATTTTTCGCAGTCGTGGGATATGGCATCAATGTAGTGTTCATCAGTCACAAATACGTATTCCAGACCTATGGCGCCACGAACTTCATCGCATTGTATCACGGTGTGTTATTTGACCGGATCCAAAATGCGGTGGGGTGTCTGCTGATGCTTTTTGGCTATATTCCGGATAAGGGATTTTTATCCCTGCGGGGTGTTGTGACGATGGCAGCCTTCGTGCTGCTTGGCATCTACGGATACGTTACGGTCAAAAGCGGGAAAATGCAGCGTGTCACGGGATTTCGCAGTCTGATCACACTGTTTTTGAAAGTCAGTTTTGTACTGAATCTGTTTGTGTTTATTTTTACCACCAGTACCATGGTGCCGCGGTATTATATCACGATCTTCATTTTCGCCCTGCCGGTATTGTGTTTTTATCTGGAAGAGGAAAAAATGCCCTTTGACAGATTTGCGGTGGCGGCACTGCTTACTATCTGTCTGATCCTCGGAACGGGGAAAACGGTGATGTCTTTCCTGACGGTGGACAAGAACGAGACGAAGCGTCCAGTGGCGGAATTCCTTGCGGGGAACGGATATGATTTCGGCTTCGCTACTTATAATAATGCCAATATCATCACGGAGCTTACGAATGGTGAAGTGGAGATCGGCAACATCGGAGATCCCGAGCACCTGGAGTATTTCAAGTGGTCTTCGCCTATGAAATATTATGAGGAAGGGTATCATGCCGGGGAGACATTCCTGCTCCTGACGGCGGAGGAGTGTGCGGAATATGCAGAGGCTCCGGCATTAAATCAGGGCGAAAAGGTATATGAGGACGGCAGTTATACCGTCTATGTATTCGACAGCACGGAGGATCTGATGGATTGTGCTGTGGCGAGACAATAATGACAGAGATTTGGCATATTGCAGACGATATTGGCGCCCGGCACTGGCCGCAACGGGACAGAACGGTTTGGGGACTGGCTGGTTGGAGAAGCCGGTGAGACACAGGGATGCCGGTATTTTTTTAAAAATAGCGTCTGCGGAAAGGTTGTAAGTATGAGAATCGGAATGGGATATGACGTACACCGTCTGGTGGAGGGAAGAGACCTCATCATCGGCGGCGTGAAAATACCTTATGAAAAGGGACTTTTGGGACATTCGGATGCGGATGTCCTGCTCCATGCGATCATGGATGCGCTGTTGGGAGCAGCGGCGCTGGGGGACATCGGGAAACATTTCCCGGATACAGATCCCGCGTACAAGGGTATTTCTTCCATAAAATTGCTGGAAAAAGTGGGCGAGCTGCTGGAAGAAAATCATGTGTTTATCGAAAATATCGATGCGACGATCATTGCACAGGCACCGAAGATGCGCCCGCATATCGATACCATGCGGGAAAATATCGCGAAAGCCCTGCTGATCGATGTGGGACAGGTCAATGTGAAGGCTACCACGGAGGAAGGACTGGGATTCACCGGCAGTGGAGAGGGAATCTCCTCTCAGGCAATCTGTCTGGTGACTACGCCGTTTGATCTTACGGCACAGGCGATGCAGGGCGGCTGCGGAAGCTGCAGCGGATGCCCGAAGAGCTGATAATTTCGGAAAATAAGAACTTGACAAATGGGTCGATAGGATATAGACTTTAATTAGAACAAGGTCTGTATACCATCGACCTTTTATAATGTTATGAGTGCAAAAAAGCCAATAGGATTGCATAATTGGCAAGTGCTGGATTAAGAAGGATACAAGGAGGAATGGGAATGTATCAGATGACGGAGACAGAATACAAATTTGCTGAGCTGATCTGGGAGGAGGAACCCATCGGTTCCGGAGAACTGGTAAAACAGTGCGCGGAGAAGTTCGGCTGGAAGAAATCCACTACCTATACGTTTATTAAAAAGCTTTGTGAGAACGGTATTTTCAAAAATGAGAATGCCATAGTATCTTCCGTATTGAATAAGGAGGAATACCACAGAGCCCAGGGGGAGGCTTTCGTGGAGAAGGCTTATGGCGGTTCGCTGCCGAAGATGATCGCAGCATTTATCCAGAGCAAGAAGCTCAGCGCAGCGCAGATCGCTGAGATCGAAGCTATGATCGAGGATTATAAGGAGTAGGGGTTGACAAAATACTATTGTGATTACAGAGGCTCTATGCTAATATAAATGGCATAGGGCCTTTTTCTATTATCAGATCTGTTTTCTATGAGAATCCAATTTCGGAGAAATTTTCCAATCCATTGAAATTAAGTAGAAAATATGTTTTTAACTTCATTTATGCAACTAAAAACAGTTGCAAAAAGCAAGCAGAAAAAATATAATATAATTAACAAGGGGTACAAATGGGACAAAAGGAAAAACTAATTTTATTGGATTATCTGGAATTTACGAAATCCAATAAGGGGAAAACCAGCGGTTCCAGAGTGATGTTTACCAGTGAGGAGCACGGGAGTATATTACTGCATAAGCCACATCCGCAAAAGGAATTGAAAGCATACCAGGTCAGACAATTATGTGATCTGTTGGAACAGGAGGGATTGATTTGAAAAATACGATGGAATATAAAGGGTATGTCGGCAGCGTAGAATTTTCCGAGGAGGATGGGATTTTTTTCGGAAAGGTAATGGGGATTCGTTCCCTGATCTCTTATGAGGGGACCGATGCCAGGAGTCTGGTAGAGGATTTTCATGGGGCGGTAGATGATTATCTGCAACTGTGTGAAGGACAGGGGAAAGCTCCGGAAAAAGCATACAAGGGAAGCTTTAATATCCGGATCGCGCCTGAGACTCATAAGCAGCTTGTGATCCATGCGACTGCATGCCAGATGTCACTGAATGAATATGTGAGGGAAACGTTGGAAAAAGCAGTGATGTAGGAAACTCCGGGGTTGACAAAACCAGTATTTTTGCATATCTTATTTAGTAGGAATTATCATATATGCAGTAAAGGCATAGAGCAGGAAAAGTACTTTTCGGTGGGACGCCAGAGAGAAGCTGTTAGAAGCTGGGAGCGGCTTTCGTCTGAGGAAAAGGAAGTGCGCCTGTGAGCTGATCCGGGGAACAGATATAAGTATCCGGATCCGGTAAGCACCCGTTATGTGCACGGCGTTTTACGCCAGAGTGAAGGGCATTGTCCCTTAAGTAGAGTGGAACCGCGGATAAATTCGTCTCTAAGAGAAGAGTTTGTTCGCGGTATTTTTTTCGAGGTGAGAACATGGGCATCATCAAAAATTTAAAAGAAGAAGTCCGTATTATCAAGGAACGTGATCCTGCGATCCATTCCTCCATGGAGGTTCTTTTGTATCCCAGTTTCAAGGTCATGATCCATTACAGACTGGCGCATAAGCTGTACCTGAGCGGACATTATTTCTGGGCGCGGTATATCTCCCAGAGAGGTGTGCGCAAGACCGGCATCGAGATCCATCCCGGTGCACAGATCGGCAAAGGATTTTTCATCGATCACGGTAACGGTGTCATCATCGGTGAGACCACCATTATCGGCGACAATGTGACCCTGTATCAGGGTGTGACCCTGGGAGGTACCGGTAAGGAGCACGGCAAACGTCACCCCACCATCGGCAACAACGTCATGATCAGTGCGGGAGCGAAAGTCCTGGGATCCTTCACCATCGGAGATAATTCGAAGATCGGTGCCGGAAGCGTGGTCTTAAGCGAAGTGCCGCCCGGATCCACGGTGGTAGGTGTGCCGGGACGCGTGGTGAAGCGCAACAACGCAAGTCTCCCCCAGGAGACCATGAACCAGACAGACCTCCCTGATCCGGTGCGGGAGGATATCACGGTATTGCAGCGTGAGAATTCCGAACTGACCAACCGGGTACTGGAAATGGAAGATGAATTAAAGCAGCTGCGCAGGCTGGTGGTAATGAGTGCGGAGACCGGGGAACAGCCCCAATCTGCAGAAAATGACAAGACAGTGTGATAAAATCAAGATATATCATTGCAAAAATCGCAATTAGGAAAGGATAAACAATGAGCATTCAAATCTACAACACCTTAAGCAAGAGAAAAGAAGAATTCAAGCCCTTAGAGCCCGGCAAGGTAAAAATGTATGTCTGCGGACCTACCGTATACAACCTGATCCATATCGGAAATGCCCGCCCTATGATCGTATTCGATACCGTGCGCCGTTACATGGAATACAAGGGATATGAAGTGAACTATGTATCCAACTTCACGGATGTGGACGATAAGATCATCAAAAAAGCCAACGAAGAGGGCGTCGAGCCCAGCGTGATCTCTGAGCGTTACATTGCAGAGTGCAAAAAGGACATGGAGGGCATGAATATCAAGCCCGCTACCAAGAACCCTAAGGCTACCGAGGAGATCGGAGGCATGTTAGACATGATCCAGACGCTGATCGATAAGGGACATGCGTATCCGGCGGCAGATGGCACTGTATATTTCCGTACCAGAAGCTTCAAGGACTACGGCAAGCTGTCTCATAAGAATCTGGACGACTTACAGGGCGGTAACCGTTCTCTGTTAGTCTCCGGTGAGGACCAGAAGGAAGATCCCTTAGATTTCGTACTGTGGAAGCCGAAAAAAGAAGGCGAGCCTTACTGGGATTCCTGCTGGTGCCAGGGACGTCCCGGCTGGCATATCGAGTGCTCCGTCATGAGTAAGCGTTATCTCGGCGAAGAGATCGATATTCATGCCGGCGGAGAGGATCTGATCTTCCCTCATCATGAAAATGAGATCGCACAGTCCGAGGCAGCCAATGACAAGCCTTTTGCAAGATACTGGATGCACAATGCCTTCCTGAACATTGACAACCGCAAGATGTCCAAGTCTCTGGGCAACTTCTTTACTGTTCGTGAGATTTCCGAAAAATATGATCTGCAGGTACTTCGTTTCTTCATGCTGTCCGCTCATTACAGAAGCCCGCTGAATTTCAGTGCCGATCTGATGGAAGCTGCGAAGAACGGCTATGAGAGAATCGTCACCAGCGTGGACAATCTGAAGTTCTTACTGGACAAGGCAGCAGATACCGAAATGACCGGGGAAGAGAAGAACTTACTCACCGAGGCACAGGGCTTTGAGACCAAGTTCGACGAAGCTATGGATGATGATTTCAACACCGCAGATGCACTGGCAGCTATTTTTGAACTGGTAAAATTCGTGAATTCCAATGCCAAGGCTGAGAGCAGCAAGGCATTCCTGGAAGCATTAAAGCAGGAGATTGTGACCCTGTCCGATATCTGCGGACTGATCGTGGACAAAAAAGCAGAGATGTTAGACAGCGACATAGAGGCACTGATCGAGGAGCGTCAGGCAGCCAGAAAGGCGAAGAACTTCGCAAGAGCCGACGAGATCCGAGATGAACTGTTAGCTAAGGGCATTGTACTGGAAGATACCAGAGAGGGTGTAAAATGGAAGAGAGCATAACCCTTCTTACTAAGATCAAGCAGACCTTCGACTGTGAAGGGCAGGATGTCCGGGCATATTCTCCGCTGACATTAGCCTACATCGGAGACGGGATCTATGAACTGGTGATCCGAAGTATTGTGGTGGAACGTGCCAACCGCTCCGCCAATGACCTGCATAAAAAGACAACATGCTATGTAAAAGCACCGGCGCAGTCTGCCATGATCGAGGCACTGCTTCCGGAGCTGACAGAGGACGAGGAAGCGGTGTACCGCAGAGGACGCAATGCCAAATCCTACACCACCGCGAAAAACGCTTCTGTGGCAGACTATCGCAGAGCTACCGGATTTGAAGCACTGATGGGGTATCTGTACCTGACGGGACAGACAGACCGGATGCTTGAGCTGATCAAGGACGGTATCCGCCTGGCAGGTCTGGAGATCTGAGTGTAATGTAACGCATGTGACAGAAAAGTAATGCATAATGAGAAAGTAATACGTAATAAGAAAGGACAAGCATGGGATATCAGGAATTTACCATAGAGGGCAGAAATGCCGTGATCGAGGCGTATCGCTCGGGCAAACCCATTGACAAGCTGTTCATTTTGGATGGCTGTCAGGACGGTCCGATGATGACCATTAAAAGAGAAGCAAAAAAACATGACACGTTAGTAAAGTATGTGACCAAGGAGCGTCTGGATCAGTTATCCGAGACCGGAAAACATCAGGGCGTCATCGCTTATGCGGCGGCTTATGAGTATGCGGAGGTGGATGACATTCTGGAAGCAGCGAAGAAAAAGGGTGAACCGCCCTTTATTTTCCTGCTGGATAATATTGAAGATCCCCATAATCTGGGAGCTATCATCCGTACTGCCAATCTGGCAGGTGCCCATGGCGTCATCATTCCGAAGAACCGTGCAGCGGGACTGACCGCTACGGTAGCAAGAACCTCCGCCGGAGCACTGAATTATACGCCGGTGGCAAAGGTGACGAATCTGGCGAAGACCATCGAAGACCTGAAAAAGGAAGGCCTGTGGTTCGTGTGTGCGGATATGGGCGGTACTACCATGTACGATCTGGATCTGAAGGGCCCCATCGGTCTGGTCATCGGCAACGAGGGCGAGGGCGTAGGCCGTCTGGTGAAGGAAAAATGCGACATGGTGGCGTCGATTCCCATGAAGGGAGATATCGATTCCTTAAATGCTTCCGTAGCAGCAGGCGTACTGGCTTACGAGATCGTACGTCAGAGACTGCAGGGGTAAAAAGTGTCGCGAGGTATAACAGAGTCACATGTTACAGTGAAAGAGCCTGCAATATGCCGAATGCCGTCAAGCGATCCGGATGTCGGCAGGACAGGAGAAAGAGCATGACAGAGCACTTCAAATATGAAGATATGACAGATGAGGAGCTCATCGACCAGCTGCGGGAAGGCGACAGGCAGGTGATGGACTACATCTGTGATAAGTATAAAAATCTGGTGCGCAGCAAGGCAAAATCCATGTATATTCTGGGCGGAGACAGCGAAGATCTGATCCAGGAAGGGATGATCGGGCTGTTCAAGGCAGTGCGGGATTATGACTGCGGCAGAGATGCCAGCTTTTATACCTTTGCAGATCTGTGTATCAGCAGACAGATGTACACGGCAGTGCAGGCTTCCAAGCGCCTGAAGCACTCACCGCTCAACAGCTATGTATCTCTGTATGAGCGAAGCAGCGAGGGCACGGACAATGAGGAGAAAAATCTTATTGAGGCTCTGGCGGCCAGAACCCAGATGAGTCCGGAGGAACTGTTCCTGGACAAGGAGCGGGTGGAAGATCTGGAGAGAGCTATTGAGACAGAACTCAGCAGCTTTGAAAAACAGGTGCTGGATTTGTACCTGACGGGAATGAGCTATACCCAGATCGCCAAGGTGCTGGGAAGAGACGAAAAATCTACGGACAATGCCTTACAGCGTCTGAAGAGCAAAATCCGGAGACTGGTGTGATGCAAAATAATGAGAGAAGAGAACACATTCTTGAAAAAATTTTTCAGGAATGTGTTTTTTATAGTTTTTTAATAGAATCTGCATAGTTGGAATATTGACTTAAAACCCGGCATAGGAGTATACTGCAAATGCTGACCGACCGGCCGGTCGGTTAATAAAG
>ERZ833515.1827-NODE-1827-length-13769-cov-2.731515_pt1 | contig 13769 bp, 7 predicted proteins | sample MGYA00519949_ERZ833515 | MGnify/ENA primary metagenome ERZ833515 (study PRJEB31850, sample SAMEA3708741) | human gut metagenome | biome: human gut; feature: human-associated habitat; material: faeces | place: China | collected 2014 ...
GCGGAAGCTCTTCCTACCCTCCTTCGTCTCATCGGACACTTCCGCTTCTTCAGAAGTTTTGCCCCAGTCCTTTTTGGTGCTGTCCGCCTGCCAGTTCACACTGCCCTGTGCCTCCTTGCCGGGGATATAGTAGCCCGGTGCATACTCCACTTTCACATTCCCGCCGAGGAGCTTTTTGATTCCGAGCAGCGGTGAGATCTCGTAGAGCGCCTTGATCTCAGCACTGCCGCCCCCGTTGGAGTGAATTGCCGCAGCATTCTGTCCGATCACTGCAACACGCTTCACCTTTTTTGCATCGAGTGGAAGACATTCCTCTTCATTTTTTAGCAGAACCACCGATTCCCTGGCGATCTTTAATACCGTGTCCTGATGCTCTCTGCTGTTGTAAGTTCCGGTCTTTCTGGTCTCTCTCTTTTCTCCGATCATATGCAGGCGGAACATCAGCCGCAGAATATTGCGCACCTTTTCATCAATGAGCGCCTCGGAGATCTCACCGGAACGCACCATCTTTAAAAGCGGCTCTGCCAGATACTGCTGGTCGAAATCGTACGTCACTTCCATCTCCACATCAATCGCAGCTTCCGCCGCTTCTCTGGTGTCATGGACACCGCCCCAGTCCGAGACCACCACACCGTCAAATCCCCAGTCGCGCCGCAGTGTGCCGTTTAACAGTTTTTTGCTGGTGCAGCAGTGTTCCCCGTTTAACAGATTGTATGCTCCCATCACCGCATGGACACCGCCCTTTTGCACCGCCGCGCGAAATCCCGGAAAATAGATTTCCTCTAAGGTCTGGGGCGATACTTTCGTGTCTACCCAGAGACGCTCTGTCTCCTGCGAGTTGGCTGCAAAATGCTTTACGCACGCCGCTACATCCGACTGCTGGATTCCCTTCACCATCGGCACGACCAGTTCCGAGATCAGATACGGGTCCTCGCTCATATATTCAAAATTTCTTCCGCAGAACGGGCTCCGCTTGATATTGATTCCCGGCGCGAGAATCATGTCTTTGCCTCTTCCTCTTGCCTCCTCGCCCAGCACTCTGCCCTCCTCACCCGCAAGTTCGCGGTTCCAGGTTGATGCTACCGCGCTGTTGCACGGGAGATAGCTGACAAAATCATCTGTCGTGCCTGTATTTCTCCACTCATTGTCCGCAAATTCCGCACGCACGCCCATCGGACCGTCCGAGAAAAAGAGCGGCGGTATGGAAAGCCGCTCCACCCCCTCGGTGCGGAACAGCCCCGCGCCATGAATCATTCCGATCTTTTCTTCCAGGGTCAGCTGTTCTAATAATTTCCCGATCTGTACTTCATATGTCTCTGTTTTCATTGCCACCTCCGGCTGCATTTAAAATTCGACTGTTACGTTTCCTTCCTTTGGAACCGCGATCACGGCATGATCCCCGTCCATCTCATAGGCACAGCTTACCGTCTTCGGCATTCCCGCATGCATGAGCGCCACTTTCACCTCCGTACCTCCGGACACCTGAATCTCGTACCGGCTGCCGCAATGTGTGACCGCTGCCTTCACCGCTTCCCGGTTTTCCGTATCGTACACCGTCGTCTGTGCCTCGCACCCATCGTCAAGCGCATAGACCCGGAATGTCGTTCCATCTGCATAATCATAAACCGCATTGTCATCCCTTGCACCCATCGCAACGATGCTGCCCTCTCTGACGTAGAGCGGGATGCTCAGATAGCCATGCTTCTCTTTGTACCATCTGCCGCCCTCCTTCACATCGCCGCTAAGCAGTGATGTCCAGCGTCCCTCTGGAAGATAATACTCCGCGATTCCGTCCTCATTAAAAATCGGAGCTACCAACAGGGAATCGCCCAGCATATACTGGCTTGCCAGATATGCGCAGTTCCGGTCCTCCGTAAACTCAAGCACCATACTCCGCATCATCGGCACACCGGTCTTTGCCGTCTCGATGGCATTGCGGTACAGATACGGCATCAGACGCGCCTTTAATTTTGCAAAATAGCGCACCACGTCCACCGCTTCCTCATCATAAGCCCAGGGCACACGGTAAGAAGTGGAACCGTGCAGTCTGGAATGTGTCGAAAGCAGTCCGAACGCGCACCATCTCTTGTAGACATCCGGCGTGGAAGTGCTCTCAAATCCTCCGATGTCATGACTCCAGAAGCCAAAACCGGAACTTGTCAGCGACAGACCGCCCCGCAGACTCTCCTCCATTGACTCATAATCCGACCAGCAGTCCCCTCCCCAGTGTACCGGGAATTTCTGGCCGCCCGCTGTTGCGGAGCGCGCAAAAAGAATCGCTTCCTTCTCGCCCTTTTTCTTTGCAATCACGTCATGCACCGTCTTATTGTACATGTATGTATAATAATTGTGCATCTTGACTGGATCGGATCCGTCATAATACACACAATCTGTCGGAATCCGCTCACCGAAATCCGTCTTAAAGCAGTCGACTCCCATATCCAAAAGTGCTTCCAGCTTCTTTCCATACCACTCGCACGCTGCCGGATTGGTAAAATCCACAATGGCAAGCCCCGGCTGCCACATATCCCACTGCCATACATCACCGTTGGCACGTTTCAGGAAATAGCCGCCCTTTACGCCCTCCTCAAACAACGAGGACTCCTGTCCCACATAGCTGTTGATCCAGACGCAGATCTTTAACCCTTTTTCTTTCAGGCGCTTTAACATTCCCTCCGGATCCGGGAACACACGCTCATCCCAGGTAAAGTCACACCAGTGAAAGTCCTTCATCCAGAAGCAGTCAAAGTGGAAAACCGAGAGCGGAATTCCACGCTCGATCATGCCATCCACAAAACTGTTCACCGTCTTCTCATCATAATTCGTCGTAAAGGAAGTAGACAGCCACAGGCCGAACGTCCACGGTGCCGGGAGCGCCGGTTTTCCGGTAATATCCGTGTAGCGCATCAGCACCTCCTTCATCGTCGGGCCGTTAATCAGAAAATAATCGAGACTCTCCCCAGGTACGGAAAACTCCACCTTGGTCACCATTTCCGTTGCCACCTCAAAGGAAACCTTTTCCGGATGATTGACAAATACGCCATATCCTTTATTGGAAAGGTAAAACGGGATGTTCTTGTAGGACTGTTCCGTGGAAGTCCCCCCGTCCTCATTCCAGATGTCCACACTCTGACCATTTTTTACGAATGCCGAAAAGCGTTCGCCCAGTCCATACACCAGTTCGCCGACCGAGAGGGAAAGCTGCTCCCTCATGTAGGCATCCTCCGGTCCCTTATCGTATGCGCTGCCTTTCCAGTTCGTCTTCATGTAGGCGAGATCTCTCCATCCGCTGCCGGTGATCTTCTCCGCTCCGCGCCAGAATACAAACGCTCCGCTCTCTTTCTCAATCTCGATGCGAAGTTCCCCGCTCTTTACAATGATCTGTTTTTCTGTTTCTTCCGCCGCAAGATTTCCGGTCTGTGGCGGTGCAAGCTCAAACTGCGGCATGCGCTCCTTAAGTCCCATGTGGTGATGTGTCTGGATACGGAGCACTTCCGGATACGGCGCACTGATCTGAATCGTCAGATTCACCCCGCCTAACGTATCCCCTCTGTGGTTAATCTTATTCGTCGGTGCGCATAGCGTAACCCGGTCTTTCTCTATCTTCGTAAAATAAATCTGCGCCGATGAAAAGCAGGCGCAATCTTCCTTCTGTAACCAGCATCCGTTACTGAATTTCATCGTTCTCCTCCTTACTCCTCGTATTGTATTTTTTATTTCCCAGCATCCTCATCTTACCGTACCCAAACGGAAAAATATACCGTACAAATTGCACATAAAACACGGTACAAATTTGACACAACACCACCCCAAACGCTATAATTTTAGGAGATTATTTTCCAGCAGTAAAATCAGGAAGGATGCACTATGTATAAGTTGTTCATTGCAGATGACGAGGCCATCATACGCGAGGGTCTGCGCTGTCTGCTTGATTGGGAAACATTGGGATTTACCATTGCAGGAGAAGCGGCAAACGGCGATGCCGCCCTGCAATTTCTTTTGTCTGAAACGCCGGATCTGGTTCTGCTCGATATCCGCATGCCGGGTATGTCCGGACTGGATGTTGTCCGCATTGCCAGGGAACACGGCTATGACGGAAAAGTTGTCATCTTAAGCAGTTACTCGGATTTCAATTACGCCAGAACAGCCATACGCTACGGCGTACTCTCCTATCTCACCAAGCCCATCGACGAAGATGAGCTTCTCGAGATTGTCTCGCAGATACGGAATCAGCTGGATTCCGATGCCAGCGCCCGGGATTCTTCTGCGCATTACCGGCAGAAAGCATACGATTCCATCATCCGGGATCTGCTTGCCGGCACTGCCGCCTACGACCGCCTGGATCGTGCGGAGCTGCATCTGAATGCGGATATATATCAGGTAATCATCTACGAAAAATACAGCCACCGCACGGAGGACGCGGCCTACCGCTTTTCCGACCTGCTGCGCGTGACCAACCAGGATCACAATTCCTTTGACCATATCACGGATGACACCCGCGAGATCATCCTGCTTAAGGGCAGCTTTGCCACCGAAAAATTCAGCAGCTTTCTGGAACGCTTCCAAAGGCAGTGCCAGCCGCAGAAGGATTCCCCGCTGGACAGTCTGTTTCTCGCTTACGGTCGCCCTGTATCACATCTGGAAGAGATCGCGCTCTCCTATACAGACGCTTCCCGGCTGATCGACCAGCGCTTTTTCTGTGAGGAAGATCAGCATACCTTAGGCTATGAGAATCTCCCGACGCTCGGCAGCGGTCTTCCACTCATTACCGGTGCCTTTCTGGATGAATACGCAGGCCGCCTTTTTGACGGGCTCTCCTCATTCAGCCGGAGCCGCACTGCAGAGATTCTGGGCGAATTACAGACAAAGCTGTATCAGTCGTCCGATTCCATTGATACCATCAAGCTGTTTTTTGCAGATCTGTATCTTCAGATCAAGGAGCGCATCGGCCGCTCTTACACCAGCGTCGATATTCCTTTTCCGGGGAACGGAGAAATCATACGCATCATCTCCGAAAAATATTATCTGTATGAAATCATCCGCTTTCTGACAGAACAGTTTGAACTGATCTTATCCTCCATCGGCCGCACGTCGAAGGAGGGCGTGATTGACGACATTCTCTATTACATCGAGCACAATTACGCACGCAATCTCACACTGGAGGCAATCGCGCCGCTTTTTGGCTACAACAGTTCTTATCTCGGCAAGATCTTCAGCAAAAAGGTCGGGGAAAATTTCAACTCCTATCTCGACCATGTGCGTATCGAACACTCCAAGGAACTGCTCCTTGGCAATGATATGAAGGTATACGAGATTGCAGAAAAAGTCGGCTACCGCAATGTCGATTATTTTCACATCAAATTCAAACGTCAAGTCGGAATGACGCCCGCCGAATTTCGCAGGACACACCGGCAGTAAAACAAAAGGAGCAGGAACTCTCCGGTTCATCCCCAAGAATTCCTGCTCCTCTTATCAATAAAACCTGATTCACTTTTCTATACGGCCATTCTGCCAGAATACTTCTCTGTTCTACTGCACAGCAGCTACTTTTTCCTGAATGATCTCAGTCAGCATCTGCTCGGCATCTGCCATTCCCGCATTCTCCAAATCCGAAATCATCTTGTCGTAGGAAGCGTCAAATTCTTCTTCCGATCCGATCACACAGCTGATAAGCGCAGACCATGCGATCTCATCGAGCTGATTTGCAATCTCATCAAACTCCGTCGGCTTTGCGTAAGCCCAGATCGGAGAGTAGTCCGGTGTGGTAAATTCATCCGCCTGCGGGAAAATATCCGTCAGAAGCTCCACATTCCATGCTTCACATGCTGCCTTCTGCTCGTCATCATAATCCGCCATGACGCTCTCTTTGTTCGTGGTTGTGTAGGTGCTTCCGGTCGGGTCTTCAACACTGTTTCCATAGCACGGGAACGGATAATTGTGGAAACCGACACCGGTCTTCTTCTGATAATCCTTATCCTCCGTTGCATACTTTACTTCGTCTTCCGTGCGGTAACGGTGTCCTTCATCATCCAGGAAGTAGTTCACACCTTCAATTCCCCACTGTACAAGCACCTGTCCCTCATCGGAGCAGATGTAATCCAGATATTTGATTGCCGCCACCGGATCCTTACAGGAAGTAGTGATTCCAACACCGTAGCCGGTCGTAAGTCCCTGATACATCAGAGACGGGCACTTGGTGTCCGCATCCATGGCAAGCGGTAGCGGTGCATACGTCTTACCGTACTTTCCGTCCGCTTTCAAAACCTTCTCGCCATCGCCGTAATCCCAGTCTGTATCAAACAGCGCCAGCACGCGTCCGGATGCGATCTTTGCGATGTAGTCCTCGTGTGTCTGGGTTGCGAATTCCGGATCAAGAATTCCCTCGTTGTACATTTTATTCATCCAGCGGAAATACTCTCTCTCCTTGTCAGAGTGGAATTTGTACATCGCATTATTGTTCTCATCCACGATCCACTGTCCGTTGTCCGGTGCTCCGTCCGCGATAAACCCTGCCGGATTGCCAAGCGTGATCATCCAGTGCCAGTCCGAAGTCGACAGCGTAAAGCCGATCGTATCCAGACCGTCGTCCGTGGTCGGATGTGCCGCAATATAATCCTTTAACATCGTCTCAAACTCATCTAACGTCCTCGGCACCTCATAATCATTCTCCTTTAAAACATCCCACTGAAGCTGTGCCGTACCGGATGTCTTAAACGTCTCTCCTCCCGCTGCATAAGCCGAAAGCTGATAGATCGAAGGATCATCCTCAGAATATTTTAATTTGTCAAACTCATCTCCGTAAAGCTTCTTGATATTCGGACCATACTCCTCAATCAGATCCGTCATATCAATCAAGGCTCCTGCATCGATCAGTGCTCCTGCATCCCCCTTGGCATAGATCATATCTGGATAATTCTGCTCCGCGATCATCAGTGCGACTTTCTCATCATCAGATGACACCGGATAATCGGTCTTTAACTTCACACCGGTTGCCTCCGTCAGTGCCTGCGCCACCGGATCGGTCCATGGATCCTCCTGTCCGTCCGCATTGTAGAACGTCAGCTCTACCACATCACCGGATGCTCCGCTGCCCGCACTCTCTGTTCCCCCACTCACGGAAGAAGTGCCTGCTGCGTCTCCATTTCCACAGCCGCCCAGAACCCCTGCTGCCATAGATGCCACCAGCATCAATGCACATAACCTTTTTTGCCTCATAATCTTTCTTCTCCTCTCTTCTTTGCTTGCTCTATCAGTAATCAGTCTTTGACTGCACCGATCGTCATACCACCTACAAAATACCGCTGCAGGAACGGATACACAATCAGGATCGGAACCGTTGCAATGATCGTGATTGCCATTCGGATCGACATCGGAGATACCGCGCTCTTTAACTGTTCTGCGGCATGCGGATCAACCTTGATCGTCGCCTTCTCCATAATCTCATATAATACATACTGTAAAGTCGGAAGATCTCTTGCATACAGATAGGTATCCATAAAGGAATTCCACTGTCCGACTGCCACAAAAAGCGCCACCGTCGCAAGTACCGGCTTACATAGCGGCAGAACGATCTTTGCGAAAATAATGAAATCGTTTGCCCCGTCAATTCTGGCTGCCTCCTGCAGGGCAATCGGCAGTCCGTCTATAAACGAACGGATCAGAATGATATTGTACACCCAGATCAGTCCCGGAAGAATATATACCAGAAAATGATTTCCTAATTTTAACGTCCTTGTAATCAGAAGATATTCCGGTACCAATCCGCCGCTGACATACATGGTAATCACAAACAGCACCGTGAACAGTTTATTAAAATAGAAATCTCTTCTGCTTAAAACATACGCCACCATCGCAGTCGCAGCGACGCCGGTCAGCGTACCGACCAGTGTTCGCACAATCGACATGGCAAACGGTTCAAATAAATTGTTTTCCTGAAACACATAAGTGTAATTGCTCCAGGTAAACTTTCGCGGAATGATAAAATTGATATTGCGCATGGTATCGATCGGGTCGTTGAAGGAGATCGCAAGTACGTTTAAAAACGGATATAAAGTCACAATAATAACACCGATGAAAATAACCAGTAATATGTAATCCAAAATATTATCTTTACTTTTAATTTTTGTATGACTGCGTGCCATGTGCTTCCCCTCCTTAGATCAATCTGCTCTCGCCGAGCCATCCGGCTATCTTGTTGGCGATAAACAAAAGTGCAATTCCGACTAGCGACTGGAACATGCCGATCGCAGTTCCGAGGCCGTAGTTGTTGTTACCGATACCGCGGATATAAGCAAACCAGGAAAGCACCATTGCATGATCCTGCACGATACCGTTGGAGAGAAGCATCTGACGCTCCATACCGACATTCAAAGCACCGCCGATTCCCATAATGAGGAGCACCACCACCGTCGGCTTGATCCCCGGCAGCGTAATGTGCCAGATTCTCTGCAGACGGTTCGCACCGTCCACCTTTGCCGCCTCATAAAGCCCCTGGTCGATTCCTGCCATTGCGGAGAGATATACAATCGCATCCCAGCCGACTTCCTTCCAGACATTGATGAAGCAGACGACTATCCAGAACAGAACCGAGTTCGGAGACATAAGCTTTAGATTTTTTCCGACCAGCGTATCTAACATGCCGCCGTCATTTAATACCATCTTTGCAATACTTGCGATGACAACCCAGGATACGAAGTGCGGCAAATAGGAAATGGTCTGTGTGACCTTCTTAAAACGATTGAAGCAGATCTCATTGAGCATGAGTGCAAACAGGATCGCCATGACGGTTCCAAGTGCAATTCCCAGCACACTCAGACCGATCGTATTGATCATGGTCTGACCGAACAGCCGGTCTGTGAATGCCTTCTTAAAATTGTCAAAGCCCACAAACTTTCTCTGCCATACCGGAAGTGCAAAGCTGTTTGGCTTTACCTCCTGAAACGCCATTGTCCACCCCCACAGCGGAACATATTTAAAGATGATGAGCCAGATGACAAAAGGTACCGACATCAATAGCAGATACCGCTGCTTCCACATAAGCTGGCAGCTGAATTTCTGTTTGACCACTTTGGCTTTCTGTTTCTTTTCTGTCTTCATATCGTTTTCCTCCTCTTTTCATCCTCATTATAGGATTGGGAGCAAAATTTTAATACCTTACTATTTTCATTATTTTTACCATAAAATTTGCATCTTTTATAGCGGCTTTTGCATGTATTAAAAGACCTGTTCTGCGGATCGTTTTCTCTCCCTCAGAACAGGCTTTTGTGATTTATGATTCCGTTTCTTCCCAGTCACCCGGAAGCGTTATCTCCACCCGGGTATATTCGCCGCCGATGCTTTCCACTGTCACGCCGTACTCTTCCCCGTAGCGCAGCCGCACTCTCTGATTGACATTGCAGATGCCGATATGCTCTCCCTTGGTGCGGTTGCCTGCAAGCTCTCTGCGGATCTCCGCAATCTTTTCCCCGCAGATGCCGGCGCCGTCATCGGTAACCGTGATGACCACATTCTGTCCGCTGCGTTTGACACAGACATCGATGTGACCGACATCCGCTCTTCCCTCAAGTCCGTGTATGATACAGTTTTCCACCAGCGGCTGGATCAGAAGCGGAAGGATCTTCTGTCTCTCGGTCCCTTCCTCCACATAGATCTGATACTGAATCCGTTCGCCGAAGCGGTACTGTTGAATCTTCAGATAATACTCTGCCAGTTCCACCTCCTCGCGGATCGTCATATCCTTTGAACCTGCCTGGATACTGCTGCGCAGGATCTTTCCGAGCATCTTCACCAGCTCCTCGATCTCATACTGCTTGTTAATGCGCGCCTTCATGCGGATGGTTTCCAGTGTATTATACAGGAAATGCGGGTTGATCTGGCTGGTGAGCATCTTAAACTCCGCATCCTTCTGACTGGTCTTAAGCCGCTCCGCGTGAATCTTCTCCTGATACACCTGCGCCAGAAGCCTCTGAATTCTCCAGATCATGACGCTTAAGTAATCATAAAGCTGACTGATCTCATCATTTCCTCCGAGCTTTTCCTCAAGTTCAAAATTTCCCTCAGACGCTTTCTGCATCTGTTCCCGGAATCTGCCGACACGCCTTGCAAACGACCAGGAAAATGCAAAAATCAACGTCCCGGCAAGCACAACGCTCCCAAGGAACAGCCAGATACTCTTTCGCTGCTGTGCATACGCTTCCCTTAAGATATCATCCACCGCGCGCACACTGACCACCTGAAAATAATCGCTGGTATCCTCCTGCTTTACATTCTCACAGGTGAGGACATATTCTTCCTCCCCTGCCCTGATACGCGTCTGATACTTCTCCTCGGCAGCGTCCGGCAGATACTGCTTTAACTCTTCAAAGGGAATCGTCTCATGACGGCTCGTAAGCAAGGTCTCGCCATCCAGCACAATATAGGTGCTTCCTTCCCGCTCCCAGATCATTTTCTCAAACTGCTGCGGGCGCAGATAGATCACAAGCACCCCGACATTTTCACTCTTTTTGGTCTTGATCATACGGGCAATGGCAGGCGCATGGTCATATTTGGGCAGGCTGATCGGCAGCCACGTCCACACGCAGCCGCTTCCCTCTGTACTCACTCTCTGATACCACGCCTCGGTCTCCGTGTCCGCATCCACAACCACGAAGTCCGAATTGCCGCGCAGCGTGTGATTTTGCAGGAAAATACTGATTCTGGAGATCATCGTGTTGTAGTAACTCTGATATTCCTTAAAAGCGGTATAGCCTCTGTAGTCATTGATCATCTCCTGATAATCCGTATACTGTTTTGCCGCAATCTCCTCGAGCTTGTCATCGAAGTAAAAGTATGAAGAGACCGTGGTCATCGTATTCTCCAATTCCAGGATCTGTCTTCCGATCGTCTGCAGTTCCGCAATCTCCGCATTCTCCGCCTGACTCACCAGCACCTGATTGGTTCCGTGAATCAGATAGCCGATAATGGCAGAAAGCGGCAAAAGCCCGCCTATCACATAGATTAAAATCATGCGGTAGACGAGCTTCATTCCCAGTATCCGGTTTATCAGTTGTTTTATCTTTGTCTTCATACGCTTCGTTTCAGTATTGCCACGCCGTACGCCGGCAGCGTCAGCTTGCTCCCCTTTTTCCACTCCATACCGGTCACAAGATCCGTTGCGTCCTGCTCCACCGGCACACTCTGCTCTATTTTCTCATGATTTAACAGAAAAAGGAACTCTTTTTTTTCATCGCGTCCCACACGTAAGACCGCTTCCACGCCCCCGGGAGTCTGTGCCACCGGCGTGATCCCGGCTTTTTCGCAGATCTCCCGTATCAGTGCTTCATAAAATGACGCGTCCGACCGCACCGCCACATAATACGCCGCTCCCGCTCCGTAACGGTTTTTCGTGAGCACCGGCATTCCCGCATAAAAATCCTCCTCGTAGGTTGCAAGCACACCGGCTCCCTCCGGATGCAGCAGATCACACAGCAGAACCGCCTCATGCCGCGCGCCCTTCCATGTAAAATGATTCGTCTCTCCCTCCGGCAGGGCATCGCTCTCCTCCACCCAGATGCCTAAGAGATCACGCAGTTTCCCCGGATACCCTCCGGTCACCACCAGATCATGATCATCCACATAGCCGCTGAAAAAAGTAGTTACAAAAATACCGCCCGCCTGCACAAACGCTTTGATCTTCTCATCCACACCCGGCTTTACCATATATAAGACCGGGGCAATAATCACGCGATAGTCCGAGAAATCATCCTCCACCCCGATGATATCGGTCGCCATATTCTGCTCGTAGAGCGCCGTGTAATAGTTCTGGATCTCATCGCGGTACTTTAAAAGCACGCTCGGTCCTGCGGAATACTCGATCGCCCACCAGTTCTCCCAGTCAAACAGAATCGCCGTCTCCTTCCTTGCCCGCGCGCCCAGAGTCTCATCTCCCAGCGCCTTTAGTTCTGCGCCGAGGGCTGCCGCTTCCCGGAACACTCTGGTATTTTCATTTCCCACATGGTCAATGATCGCTCCGTGATATTTTTCACAGGCACCGATACTCCGGCGCATCTGAAAAAACATCACCGAATCCGCCCCGTGCGCCACCGCCTGATAGCTCCAAAGGCGCATGACCCCCGGACGTTTTAAGGCATTGTACGGCAGCCAGTTCGTCACACTCGGCGTCTGCTCCATCAGAAGGAACGGCTTTCCGCCGCCGATACCGCGCATCAGTTCATGGGACAGGGCAATCTGCGCCGGTGTGTCCTGGTTGGAAGGGTAATTGTCCCAGGATACCATATCCATGTATTTTGCCCACTTCTGATAATCCAGCGGCTTATAGAACCCCATCAGATTGGTTGTGACCGGGATGTCCGGCGTATGCCGCTTCACCGCCTCATATTCCAGGCGATAACACTCTAAAATACTGTCCGAATTAAATCTCCGGTAATCTAAGGAGATTCCCTGAAACATCGTGCGCTCATAGGCGAAATGTTCGCTCAGCAGATTCGGCAGGACAATTTCTTCCCAGTCATAGAACGTATGTCCCCAGAATGCCGTATCCCAGACGCGGTTCACCTCCTCAATCGTGTGGTACTTCTTTTTCAGCCACACGCGAAATGCCTTCTCGCAATTTTCGCAGTAACACTCTCCGCCGTATTCATTGGAGATATGCCATGCCACAATATTGTCATAGTCTTTGTAATGTTCCGCCAGCTTCTCCGCCAGCCGTGCCGAATACATGCGGTAGACGGGACTGTTCGGGCAGGAATTGTGTCTGCCACCGAACTTGCGCTTCATTCCGTTGAACTCCGTGCGCAGGATTTCCGGGTACCGGTGTGCCATCCAAGCCGGATGCGCGCCGGTCGATGTTGCAAGCACGACCTTCAGTCCGTTTTTCTTCACCAGTTCCATAATGCGGTCCAGTTTTGTAAAATCATAGGTGCTCTCGTCCGGCTGCAGCATTGCCCAGGAAAACACATTGAGTGTCACCGTATCAATGTGCGCCAGCCGGAACAGGTGCATATCTTCCTCCCAGGTTGCCTCATCCCACTGCTCCGGATTGTAGTCGCCGCCAAACGCAATTTTATTCTGATTCCATATTTTCTCGTACATTGCCCTCTCCTTTTTGTCTGCTAATCCACTTCCAACCGGAATACCACCGGAAAATCACTCTCAATCCCCGGCGCCGCTATGTGAAGCCCTTCCCGGTCTACGTGCCACGCAGCCTGCCCCACATAACCGAGCAGCGTAACCGCACGCAGAATTCCGTGAAACTCCGGTAGATTCTGATTGGTACTCTTTGCAAACGAACGGATCAGAAATCTGCCGTCTTTCGGACAGCGCATGCAGATCGCATAGATGCAGCCGCCGTTCACGGTAAATCGATAGTCTTCCGGTGTATACATGATCTCTGCCGCGTCCGCAAACTGTCCGTCCGCCGCCCGCGTCGGTCCTTCCATGCTTTTTCTCCACACCTTTGACCCACGGACCGCCTCGCCGTTTACCTTCATCCACGACGCCATATCCAAAAGGATCTGCCGGTCGCCCTCGGGAATTGTACCATCCGCTTTGGGTCCGATATTCAAGAGCAGATGGCCGTTCTTGCTTACCACATCCACGAGGGTACATATGATTTCCCTGCTGCTCTTATAATCGAGGCTGTCGGTATAACACCAGGAATTGCGCGCCACCGCCGTGTCCGTCTGCCACGCATACGGCTTTGCCTCCGCAAAACCGCCGCGTTCCACCTCCACGATCCCACTTCCGAACATCATGGCATCATGCTTGTAGCA
>ERZ833515.1840-NODE-1840-length-13706-cov-7.759174_pt1 | contig 13706 bp, 15 predicted proteins | sample MGYA00519949_ERZ833515 | MGnify/ENA primary metagenome ERZ833515 (study PRJEB31850, sample SAMEA3708741) | human gut metagenome | biome: human gut; feature: human-associated habitat; material: faeces | place: China | collected 2014 ...
CAAACAACAATTAACAATCAAGAAAGAAGAGGTAACAATATGAATTTTTTAAAAGTTGAAATCGTAGAAAGAATAAGCAAGATAATTGTATTAAAAGATATGACAATAGTACGTTATAAAAATCAATTAAATAAGTTTATATTTAGAATATATTTTAATAATGGAGGTACATGTGTAGCTGCTACATATTCTAACTTATTAGATATAATATCAATACATAGATTATTCAACTAAAATAGTCGAAACGGCAGACAACTGCCGTCCATACAAGATAGCAACTTGTGTGCTGACGATGACAAGCGGTATAGTTGATAAAGGTTGCGCTATAAGTCAAGCAGAATAAGCTAATTAAGAAAAAAAATCATAAAAAAAAAAAAGAAAAAAGGAGATTAAAATCATGGCAAAGACAGTAACAAACTACAAAGTAGAAATCAAGGAAGACACATTAAACGGCACTTTAAATAGTGAATTATTTAAGGTAATGTGTGCAAGAGGTGATGTTAACAGTATTAGTGTATCAGAGTTAGTTGGTGAACACATAACAATTACTGGAACAGCAGAAGCAGTTATAACAGTCGGAGAGGATGTTATCGAAACATCTTATTTCGATACAGAGGAAAAGGGTGTTATTCACTGCGGTACCGGAACTATGTTTGATGTAAGCGTGGGTGATTACGCAGAATACACTAACAAGTTCATTGTGCGTGAAGTCAAGTGCAAAAAGGGAAAAGGATACAAGGCAGTACCGCAGTTAGCACAGGAAACAAGTTACGAAAATTAAAGTAACAAACTATATTAAATATCTAAATAATGTTAATAATCATAATTTTCAGCAAAGGACTTGTATTTGCAAGTCCTTTTTTTAAAAAAAGTGAACTGAGTTCAAAAAATGAGGTGTGATATGGTAACAAATATGAGAATTATTAAAGACATAGTTAAATACATGAATAGAAAAAAAAGTAAATATTATACGATAGATTTTCTTGATAGTGCTGTTAATTATAAATGTGAAGCTATATTTTTGACTGAATTAAATATGTTTTACTATGATTATTTTGAACGAAATACAGATTATTCTATCGTAGTGGGTGATTATTATAAAACAATTAGTACTGATACAAGTAAAATGGCAGTTTTAGAAACTGAAAGTATAAGAATTATAAATGGCACTAAATGTTTATCTTTATACAACATAGATACAAACTGTTACACAGATATAAAAATGGAATATATAGAAAAGATAAGTAACTTTGAATTTGATAATACAATGGTATTTAAACAGACATATAACAGTAAAGATTTAGTATACGTATATAGAAAAGAAGATATGGAACTTTTAGCAATAATAACTCCTTATAAAAGAAAGTAGGTATTATATGACACGTGAACAAGAACACGAAAAACTATACAAAGAATTATCTACACAAGTTCGTAGAACAAATGCAATGTTACAAAGACTACGTGGGCATTTTGGAGATGACCCGGGCTGGGCGGCGACCCGTCTTCTTAATAAATTAAGTATAGATGTTTTAAACGCAGTTACTGAAAAAGGTTATGTAAAATATAATAAAAATTTATCTAATAGACAAATGAAAGCAATTTTAAAAGCTACTGACAGTTTTCTTAAGTCTAAAACTTCTACAGTAAAAGGTGTACAAGAAAATATGGCAAAAATTAAATCTGGACTTAAAGAGGGCTTCGACATTACAAGTAAAGAAGCGGGGTTATTATATGAATTTTTTAGTACAGATGACTATAGGCTATCTAATGAGGTAAAGTATGAATTATCTAAAATGGCAGTTGAAGTACACGAAAAAGGTGGCGAGTATGATGATTTTATACAATTAGCAGAAGATTATATCGAAATTGGAAATGATGAGGACATAAAACTTCTATTATGGTATACATTCAAGATTTTTGAAGACAAAGCATCTTTAAAAAAATTCGGAGAAATGGAAATATAAAAAAAAGAGGTGTAACAAAATGGTATATTGGACCAACTATATTGGTCACGAACCAGTTATAAAAGGAAAAAGAAAGAAAATAGATAATACAATATATACATTTGATATAGAAACTACCTCCTTTTTATACTTAAATAATAAAATATATAATAGTTTAGAATATCTTAATATGACTAAAAAAGAACAGCAAGAAGCAGAAAAACACTCTTGTATGTACATATGGATGTTTGGAATAAATGATACAGTATACTTCGGTCGCACTTGGGATGAACTTAAAGAATTTATAATACGTGTAGAAGAAAACTGCGATGAACACAAAATAATCTTTGTACACAATTTATCATACGAATTCCAATTTATTAAATCTGTATTTAGATTTAGTGAAGTGACGGCACGTAAAAAACACAAAGTGATGAAAGCTGTTATGGAAGATTTTAACATAGAATTTCGTTGTAGTTATTTTATGAGTAACGCAGCTCTCGCTGAACTACCTAATTTATTTAATCTTCCAGTTCGAAAAAAGGTTGGTGACTTAGATTATACAAAATTAAGGAATAGTAAAACACCTCTTACACTTAAGGAGCTCGGATACTGTGAATATGACTGTTTAGTTGTATACTACTATATAATGCACGAATTAAAAGAATATGTACAAGTAGACAAAATCCCACTGACAAGTACTGGACATGTAAGGAGAGAATTAAAGAATTTAACAATAAGCAACTTTCAATATCGTAACAAAGTATTTAAAGCAATAAATACAGACCCACATATATACAATATGTTATGTGATGCATTTGCTGGTGGTTACACTCATGCTAACTGGATATATACAGATGAGGTATTAACTGTTGGTGTCGACAGTTGGGATTTTACTTCCTCGTATCCTTATACTATGGTTAGTGAAAAATATCCTTCAACAGTATTCAAACCTTGTAATCTTAAAAGACGTGAAGATATGCTTGATAGTTTTGCATATTTATTAAAAGTAAAGTTTACTAATATAAGTAGCAAGTATTACAACAACTTTATATCTAATAATAAATGTCATAAAATTAAAGGGGCTAAATATGACAATGGTCGTATTATGAAAGCGGAAGAGTTAGAAATAACTTTAACAGACGTAGACTTTAAATTTATCTGCGATAGCCATAACTATGACAGTTATGAGATATTAGAAAGTTACTATTCTCTATATGACTATCTTCCTAAATTGTTTATTAATTTTATTCTAGAAAAGTATGTAAACAAGACACAATACAAGGGAGTTAAAAATAAGGAGTTAGAATATTCTAAAGAGAAAAGTAAATTTAACGCACTGTACGGAATGACTGTGACCAACTGTATTAGAGACATAGTGGAATATGATAACGATTACGATTGGTTAGATGATAGAAAGCTGACTAATAAAGAGATACAAGAATTATTAAACGATGAAAAGAAAAAGTCGTTTTTAAGTTTCGCATATGGTGTATGGGTGACTGCATATGCAAGAAACAATCTTTTAAGAAATGTATGCAAGCTTGATGAATATGTTGTCTATTGTGATACAGATAGTATAAAATTAGTAAATGGATATGATAAGAAAGTAATAGAGAATTATAATATAGAAGTTATTAAGAAACTTAATAAAGTAGCAGTAAAATTAAGAATAGATATAAGCAAATACAAGCCATCTGACAAAAAAGGAATAGAGCATCCATTAGGTGTCTTCGACAGTGATGGTCATTACGAAGAATTCATAACTCAAGGGGCAAAGAAATATGCTTATAGGTCATATGAAAATAAGTACGGCTTTAAGAAAGACTACAATTTTAAGAAAGAACACGAACTGCATATAACTGTGTCCGGTGTTCCTAAGTCAGGGGTTAAAAGCTTAAACAATGACATACACAATTTTAAAGATGATTTAGTATTCAAATATGAGGATACAAACAAACACATATTAATGTACTTAGATGACCAACATCATATTGAATTAACTGATTATTTAGGAAATACAGAAACAATAGAAGATAAAAGTGGATGTTGCATATTACCTACAACATATGTATTAAGTAAAGCATTTGAATACGCTGAGTTATGCGGTGATAGTTCTAAACGTGCAAGATATATAGAATAAAAAAAAAGTGAACTGAGTTCACAAATTAAAAAGAGGTGATTATATATGAAAGATGATGGAATACACTATAACTTAGACAAGCTGGACAAAGAAGATTGTCTATTTAACCTAATCTACGGTGCAAAAAGTAAAGGCAAGTCCTATCAGCTTAAGCACAAAAAAGCGGTAGAATATTATCTTAAGACTGGCAAGCGATTTATTTTACTACGGCGTTGGAAGGATGAGGTAACAACAAGTAAAGTAGAAGGTTACTTCTCAGATGTAGATATAGAAAAATTAACAGACGGCAGATATAATACAATAATTGCATGGCGTGGGGGTATATACTTAGGGTTCTTTGATGTAGAAAACTTTAAGAAAGTAAAGGGAGAAAAGATAGGCTACTACATAGCATTGTCTCAAGAGCAGAATTATTCATCAGTGAGCTTTCTCGATGTAGACAACATCATTTTTGAAGAATTTATGAGCCGTACACTTTATATAGCGAGAGAACCTGACAAGCTTATGATGTTTTATGATACAGTCGACAGAAAACGTGGAACTACAAGGCTGTGGTTATTAGGTAATACTGTAAGCCGTGTTTGTCCGTACTTAGGCAGTTGGAATTTACGTCCTACTATGTTAAGACAGAATGCAGGAGATATAGACGTTATAGAGATTAAGAACTCTAACAACTCAATAAAGTTTGGTATAGAACTTACAAGTAAACCTCAAGAAAAATCTTATGCAATCGGAGATAGCGACAAAATGGTTGGTAGCGGCGAGTGGTTAACAAATATCCAGCCACACTTGGACGAAAGCTTAAAACATTACCGCACTGTTTTACATATTGTTTTCGTGTACCAAGATTTTAAATTTTTAGCGCGGCTACTTGTTAACAATAACACTGGAACTCTAAACTGGTTTATATGTCCTAAATATTCGGAGATAAAACCTAAAACATTAGTTGTTGGATTAATAAAAGAGGGTATGTATTACAATAAGAATATATACAATCTTAATAAAAGAATTAATCCTAAGTTGCGTGATTTAATAGATAAGACATTTTGCGAAAGTAATATATTTTATGCTACAGACCTTTGCGGGACAGATTTTAAGCAGTGTATAGACTTTATAATAAAAAAGTGAGGTGATGATATATGAATATTGGTGAATATAAATCTCTGATAACACTAGCAGATGATTTATGTGTACTATCTTATATTAAAGATAAACTTGATATTACGAAAGATTATGAACAACAACGAATTGATATAGTTATGAAAGAATATGAAAAGAGGTATTGTAAATGAGGAATAGTAAAATAATTTTAGCTAAGGGAATAAAAATGGATAGAGATTACAATAATGTTCTTAGATATAATGAAGATGAGATTGTAGCACTATGTTCTGAAGATAAACACGTAACAGCAACGGGAAATAATTTTAGCTTTATTAGAAACAGAGGAACAATCGCAACGCCGTTCGGCTATGGAGCTTGTATACAGTCTAATTATGTATGTTTCCAAAATCCCGACTACGATAACAAGTGGTTTTTTGCTTGGATAGATAATGTTACTTACAAGTCTGATAATTGTACTGAGATTGGTTATACAGTAGATGAATTTTCTACATGGTGGGATTACTGGGCTAGGGCTACTTGTTTTGTAGAAAGAGAACACCCAGTGTCAGATAGTCTCGGAGAAAATACTAATCCAGAGCCGGTTGAATTAGGTGCAGACTACGTTTGCACAAACACTGGTATTTTTAAACTGGCTGATATGAATACTTTTAATATGCGATGGGGTATGCTTGTTACTGGCAGTAGTGACAAAAATCAGCAAACTTATAATGACGTTGTTTCTTATAATGGAGTATTAAGTGGTTTACATCCAGTTATGGGAATACCGATTACGGATACAGACAGTATAAAAGCTGCTATTAAGCCTTATGTAGACAATGGAGTGGAAGATAGAATTGTTAGGATGTTCCAATATCCTACTTTATTGGGAGATGCAACGGGAGCTAAACAGCCATGGTCTTCTCTTATGAGTTTACCAGATAACAGTGATGTAGACGGCTATACCCCACAATTTAAGAAACTTCTTACATATCCATACAAGTTCTTAAGATTAAGTACATCTGACGGAGATAGTGTAGACCTACATTTCGAATTATTTGACGGCGGTGGCATTGTTTTACGTGGTACAGTATTTCCTACAAGTCAATTTAAAGCTTATCCTAAAAATTACGGCGGTGTGGAAGATGATTATTCTAAAGCAGTGTTTATAAATACGGACGTTGAAGTCTCTTGGCTCGGTGATAGTTATAAACAATGGCTGGCAAATAGCAAGGTTAGTGAGGGATTAGGCTTTGCTGTTAAAACAATCGGAGCTGGTGTACAAGCGGCTACTGGCGCAGCAGTTGGAAACCCTCTTGCAGTAGGTGGTGCGGCATTAAATATCGGTGTAGCCGCTACGCAAGTTGTAAATGATGTATCTGTCGCAAGAAATCAGAGTAGCAAGGTACATGGACAGTCAACTGGAAATGGTATTGCAATAGCAGAAGGTTCATGGGGCTTTACTGTGCAAGTTATGTCGATACGAGCTGAATATGCAAAACGAATAGATGAATATTTTGATAGGTATGGATATGCTACTAACAGATTAAAGACCCCGAACTTGGATAGTGGAACACATAATTTTGTGAAGATTAGTAGTGATAGTTGCATTGGATATGGTGATGTTCCAGCTAATTCTATGGCAGTTATAAATAGTGCTTTTAGAAGAGGTGTGACATTATGGTCTTCGCATAGTGGGTTAGGTAATTATTAAAAAAGTGAACTCAGTTCAGATTTTACTTCTCTGAGCTGAGTTCACTTTTTTTAATAAATGCTATGAAATATTACCGAATGTTTTCCATACACCCGGTGTTCCACTCTCTACACATATCCAACCAATATAACTACCCGATACTGGGGTATTACTTAAAATAATATCTCCTTTTCTCCATGTTCCACTACTAGGCGCTGAACCAGCATAACAAACTTTTAATAAAGACCAAAAGCGCCCGTCTTTGCTCCATTCTAAGTTATGAGTATCTTTATTAGAATATAACGTATTATCGTAAGTATATGATAAACCGTTCTGTGGTATTATAACCATTTCTTTATTAACTCTTAAGCGCTGTGTCATAATTGTTAAATCGTTTTCAGTGCCTATTACCCACTGCCACATAACATAAGATTTTATCGAAGGTATTCTATCAGAAGCAGTATTATTATATCCGAAAGTACGAGCATTTTCATACGTACCAACATACCAATAACCAGAATTATATCCACCCGAAACATCAAAATAATTGCCAGAGAGTAATGTGTCAGAGTAATCCTCTATAATTCCATAGTATGTTTTTGCATTATTCTGACCAATGCCGTGAAAAGAATTATTTAATATTCTAATCATATGACCGACATTTCCTTTGTTATCAGCTTTTTCCATTTTTAAATCATAAGTATTAGATAGAGTTTCTGGTGAATTTGCACCCTCAAACCAACATGTGTTTATTGTTATATCCCAACCCGCTACAATATGCATATTTCCATACTTTGTATACTGCTGAAAAGTACATGAATATATATTAATCATTCTACTATAACCTATATAGCAATTTATTTCATTCAATTCACATACTACTAACTCCATATTACTTCCAGCACAATTATCGGCTACATATACTCCATAATTACCACAAGCAATAACATATATATTTTTTAGATTAAACATCCAACATCCACTATCTAAAAATATACCTTTTTTTGTAGTACTTGTAATTATTAAATCATCAAAATTAATCATTCCAGTAAAAGTTGCATATATACCATATTGTGCTTTTTTATTTCCATTTAATTTAATACTTTTAATAACTGGGCGTATAATATTCTGCCTTGGTACACCATTGAACTCTATAATATTTTTTTCATGATTTGCTATTATTTGTGTATGTTTACTGTCTTCACCTATAATATCAAAAAATGGACGTGAATTAGTAGAGTTATAAGGTATTATTAATGTATCACTAACTAAATAATCACCAGTTGGAAAAATGATAAGAGAAGTTTTATTATTTTTACAGTAATCAAAAGCTTTCATTATTGCTGGATAATCATCATTTATACCATTAGCTTTAGCACCAAACATTTGAGGTGTTACATATGGAATATAGTTTTGCAAGTATAAGCCAAACTCACCAGATATAATTAATTCATCTATCTTATTGTTAATCTCATCTTGCACATCTAAATTATCGAAATAATCTTTAACATAGTTATACAGAGTTATAAAATTCTGTTCAAGCTGTGTTATATTATCATTCTGCTTATTAGAATTATCAATCAGTTTATTAAGATATTCCACAACTTTACAAAGCAACTGATAGTTTGTAACTGCGTCAAAGTCCGCTTCAATAAACGGAAAATTTTGTAGTACACAAGCCTTAAAAGGTGTCAGATGTACCATATCCTTGTAATCATTATTAACATTTATATCTCTCATAATTAACCTCACTTTCTAAACAAGACCGTAAAATAAACAATCTAAGTCTTTATAAATCATAGTATAAATATTGTTATATTCCTCTTGGAACTTAAGATATACATCAAGTGTATTAGTAACAGTGCGATTGACTGTTTCGCTTATGTCTTTAGTAGATGTACCACTTTCTACACCGATGTTATCAATAGTGTTATTATTATTTGTCGTCATATCAGTTGAGCCTTTACTACTTGTTTTCGTGTACTCAGAAATATATGAATTATCCGCTATATCAGTTATCTGTGACTGCGGTGTATCTGAATAAGCGCTGTCGCCGCCGTTTTCTGAACTGCCAATCGATGTTGTACTGCCACTAGCTGTGTTATGTTGTGATGTCGAATTACTATTAAAGCCGCTGTCTTTATATTCTCTAATCGTTGTATCTGCTTTAAAAATATCCCAGCCATTCAATTTACTGAATAAAATGTTGTATTTAGGCATTATTTCATTAAGCTTATTTTCCAACATTATCTTAAAGAGATTTACTGTTTCGTAGTTAATGCGGCGCATAAGATAATGATTTATTATGTTATGTTCAAAGTTTTCTTTCGTTTCGATTAATAATGGATATTGGAAGTCGAATAGATAAGCTCGCCCAACCTTCCACATATCTTTTATCTTTACTATATCAGAAGCCGACTTGCCGTAATTTACATAACTTTCTAATATGCTATACAATGTAAGGGGTAGGTCATTCCCTTGGCATAGTATCGGATATATCATAATCGTCACCTCTATTCTCTATTAAGCTTAAATCTGTGTTTAAGTTGTCGTAAAAATGCCAGTCTACGTCTATTCCCAACTTTTCTTTACATTGTTCCTTCCAGATGTCACGTGGATATGCACTTGCATATCTGCCAATTATCGTTCCGCCTTGACTGTAATTTACCTCATCTTTTATTAGTCTTTCTTTTTTCTGTATTGTTATGTCGGTTACACCGATAAGTCTTAGGAACTCAGACCATATCTCTCTTTTATGAGCGTTTACTTTATCCGCTATAAAAGGTGCTGGTGCTAATACTGCATTTAAGTCATCAATCTCTTGATTACTATAAGCTAGTACCTCATTTTCACAACTATCTATATTATTAATAATATTCTTTACTGTCATTTCATTTCCACTACTAGTTGTAAAAATACGTGGTGTTTTCTGCTGTCCTATATTTATATCCATTGTGCGAACATCCAGTGCCATACGTTCTGCATACTGTTCTACATCATAGATAAGTGGGTATTCACCAGTTGTATCATAGAGTAGGACAAACTCATCACGTCTTAATACTTTACTTCTGTACCCATTAAGCCCATAACACATTATAGAAGTTGGACGACCGTAGCAATCAAGTGTACCAACATTTTGAAATGGAAGAATTAAGTGTCCTAAAATATCATCAACAAAGCTTGCTACTACACCTTGCCTAAATAAACAGCGATTTACATATTTCATATCAATGTAGCTATTTAGTCTGGGATACTGTATTCTATTTTCTGTTATGTTAAACATCTGTCTTCTGTACATTTGTAATGTTTTTAAATTAGATAGCTGTGTTGGTATTCGTTTTCTAGCCATTGTTTATATCACCTCTTTCATAATATTAAAGGGTATCTGATTAAGATACCCTTTATGTGAGATTAAATGCGACTTTTTTTTTTTAAAGTACAGTCACTGATGATTTGCCAGTCTTTGTAGTATCAAAGACAGATGTTGCTGTTACTTCTATCTGCGGTGCGTCACCCGATGCCAGATAATCCTTTGCAACCTTAAGAAGACCATCAGCCGTGATAGATACTTTTCCATCCACATAACCCTTTGTTATAGACCAAGTAACTGCTTTATTAGCGAAGCCAGTTGTTTTAACATCCGCTGAAAGCTGTGCAGTAAGTCCAGCAGATAAAGAAAATGCAGACGGAGCGACTGTGACACTTTCGACAGTAGGTTCTACACCAGCAGTAAATACTACTGCATTTTCAAATGGACTAGTACTCTTAATGCCCCAGATGTGAAGATAATGATTATTCTTAAGAGTAGTAGGATTGTAAAACTCAGTCATCTTGCCATTGGCAGAAGCATCCATTCCATAGTTATAATTCTGAAACCATTCATCAGAAATAATAATTCCAGGAATATTTGCAAGCTGTGATAATTCATCGCTAGTAAAAGGTACGTACTGGTCTTTTAAAACCTCTGATAATCTTTCTGTATCGTGCTGACTAAAGCTATCAGCCATTACCATTCTTGACTTAAGGTCAGCTTCATCTCTAAAGAAAGATGTAGCTAACACCTCAGTTGTAAGGTCTGCTTCAAATTCTGTATTTAAGATGAATATCTGTCTATCAAATGATGTAGCTCTGCGGATACCTGCCGGATTGTAATTCGGACTTCTGAAAGTGAGCTTATTAGAAATATTTTTCATAGCTGAAACTCTTTCTCTTGCTGTCTTTGTATTGTAGTCCTCTATTTCAATAGAGGTCATTGTTCCTTCAAGAGCTCTGCGGCAAAGCTGATACTTGTCGATAATATAATCATCATATATTTTACTCTCCCAAAGCATAGACACAGCTTCTTCAATAAATCTAAGTAATCCACCTTCCTCTTCAAAAGCCATAGCAACCTGCTCATCAGAAGTTGTTGTTTCATAGTATACCTGAAAGTTGAGATTGTGCAGATACTGGAACACGTTAGGAACCTCGTTCTGTAAGAACTGTGTTACATTATCAGCATTTTCATTGTAGTTATAGACCTTGCATAAATCTAAAATCATTTCACGTACTGTCTGCCCGTTTCTAATTGTACCTCTATAAGTAAAATCCCACGGATTTTCCCAACGATTGCGGCTAATTACTGTTAAAGAAATAACATTTACTGTATTAATAAATGCATTTCTATATCTTTCATTATCTACAATTAATTTACCAATAGGCTTTAAGTCCTGACCCTGAACTGGTAAATCAATTTCAGCGCTTAATACTGGCGACTGATTAATAATATAACTTAATAAGTGTGCATTATCACTATACGCTAATACATTTTCATTGTTTGTTGTTTTTTTCATTTTAAATCTCCTTTACATCGATAACTTCTTTTTCTTCTTTTTCTTCTGGAAGTATTACTTCTTTTCTTTCTTCCTTTACTTCAACACCTGATAAAAATCTCTCTTTATACTTTGCTTTAAGGTCAGCCGTTTCTGCTTCAAGATTAGCGATACTAGCTTCCATTTCTTTCTTTTCTGCTTCGTATCTAGCTTTGTACTCCTCATTTACATCATCTGTCCAGCTGTCCTCAATATCTTCCAGTAATTCTATCTGTTTTTCATCAGACAGACCACTGTCAACTATTTTCTGTTTAAATTCTTCTTTACTTACAACTGCCATTTGTTTACCTCACTTTCTTTGTATACTTGTTATTACTTATTTATATTATACCTAATTTCCCACCCTTGCAACCCTTTTATTTAATTTTTTTTTTTGAACTCAGTTCACTTTTTTCAGTTTTCTAACTGGCGGTTGACTTCTGACTGCACTCTATCGTAGAGGTCAGAAGGAAAACCTTTTTCTAAAAATGCCGCTTCTCTTGTTTCTCTGCCATTTCCAAAATCTCCATCAATGACAAGATTTACAAGGTCATTAAAAGAATAGGAAATACCATTGTTATCGGTAAAATATTCAACAACCTCTTCATCATCAACAACTATGCTTTCGCTGTCGTCATTTAACGTAGCGAAACAATACAAGTTGTACTGCTCTAAGTTATTTTTTTCTATTATGTTTATTAACTTATCAGCGTAGTTAGGGTCTGTTGCATATCCGCATAGGCTAAGCTGTCGGCACTCTTCATTATACTCGACAGCAGAAGTTGCTGGTGCGTAGCGGTCAGACTGCATAAGGTCATAGAGCCCTTGAACAGCGGCACTGATTGTAGGATATGCTTTAAAGCTATCACGGATGTTAACGTACTCGCCATTAACATACTCGCTTGTATCTAAGACTATTCCGTCACCTTTTATGCCGAATAGGGTCGGGGCGTTTATGTTGTAGCCGCTTTCAAGTGCAGCTTGAGCTATTACTGTACAAGGTAATATTCTGCGCTCACCTTTTTCAACTCGCTTAATATATTCATTGCACACAATCGGTGCAACCTCATTTACAAAGCGGTCTACATGTTCTCTCCCAGTACATATAATTGGAAACTCCATACTTTTTTTATTCTCCTTTCATAATCTCATTTACTTTCTTATTAAGTATATCCAAACCGTTTTGAATTGGAGTTGGTAGGTTTAATCCCATTAAACCCAGTTTTTCTGTAATGCTTATTATTTCTTCTATAATAAAGCATATTTCCACTGCGTACATAATGTAAGTTATGTGTAGTGTATTATCAATTATATGTCCTATTACTACAAATATGAAAATGCCTATTTTTTTGCATATACCCTTTGTCATAGCAGAACTCGATAACCTACCTGTGCTAGTCTTGGTGGACGTGTGAAAAACAGCAGCAGCCATAACGCCGCAGATTAAGTCTAAAAGAATTAATAGGCTTAATGTTTTCAGTTCGTCCGTGACATTGCCGAATAGAACATATACAACACTACTCCATAATACACTAATGTAGCTGGATATTAAAGTTTTTAGTTTAATTGTTATCACCTCCTTTCATTATTATCTTCTTTAATATCAATTACATCATCCCAAAATTCATTAAGCCATTTCATTAATTTAGTATATAGGTATGCCAGTATCGTTAGCACTATAAATAAAATGTATTCTTTCATAATTTAATCACTTTATATTTATATTATTCTCTTTTTACATACATATTTAAAGTGTCATCAAGTACATAATAATTATACACGTAATATTTTTTATTAAGAATGTTGTCTGCTAATATATAATCTATAGTCATATAGAAGTAACTATAATCTTCAAATATAACTTTTATATACTTGTTATTATTCGGTTTATATATTCTAATGTAAGTATTTACTACATCTTTAGCTTTTTTTATTATTATTGCTCATAATATTGTTACCTCTTCTTTCTTGATTGTTAA
>ERZ833515.1843-NODE-1843-length-13682-cov-17.715858_pt1 | contig 13682 bp, 12 predicted proteins | sample MGYA00519949_ERZ833515 | MGnify/ENA primary metagenome ERZ833515 (study PRJEB31850, sample SAMEA3708741) | human gut metagenome | biome: human gut; feature: human-associated habitat; material: faeces | place: China | collected 2014 ...
TTGCCGTACGGCAGTTTTCAAGACTGCTTCCTTAAACCACTCGGACATCTCTCCTTGTGGACACTCGCCTTACGCCGTGTCGAATGCCTATTTAATTTACCAGATTTGCACGCCGGTGTCAAGCCTTTGGGGCAATTTTTTTCTTTCAGCCCTTAAAAACAAAATTTACCACAACCTTTTTGGGTCTTGGCCTGTTTCAGGTCTTTACAAGTACACCTTTTTGTTGTATAATAAACACAAGAAAATTTCCTCGCGGTGTAAAGGAGAAATATACCATGTCGTTTTCAGAACTTTTGAAGCAGTGCCGCAAAAAGCAGGGCATCAGCCAGGCTGAGCTGGCTTCCAAACTGGGCGTGACACAGCAGGCTGTCGGCAAATGGGAAAGCGGCAAGTCCTCTCCCGATCCGTCTACCGTGGCCCGCATTGCCGAGCTTTTGAACACCACAGCAGATTATCTGCTGGGCCTGTACCGCCCGGTAAGCAATGTTTCCGCCCCGGAAGAGCGGTTCTTTGGCAGCTATTCTGAAAGCCTGATCCCGGTGATCGGCACGGTAAAGGCCGGTTACGGTGCCCTCGCCTTTGAGGAGGACTACGGTCAGGAGTATGCCCGTGTGAAGGACCCCTCCAACTATTTTTATCTGGTGGTGCGCGGCGACAGCATGGAGCCCCGCATTCAGGATGGCGACCTTGCCCTTGTGCACAAGCAGGACACACTGGAAAACGGCGACCTTGGCGTGCTGATCTACGGCGACGAGGGCGAGGGCACCCTGAAGCGCTACATCCAGCGCGGCAACTGTGTGGTGCTGCAGCCCTTCAACCCCGCCTACAACGAACTGGTGATCAAGGGCGAGGACCTGAACCACCTGCACATCGCCGGCCGCGTGGTGGAGACCAAGGCCAAGTGGTAAATCTTCTATTTTAAAATGGCCTCCGTTTCACTCTGGCCATATTCAGCGGAAAATTTGTTTTTTATTTCGTGTTTGTCGTGGCCTGCGGGCCACTCCAAACACATTTTCACGAAAAGAGCGAGCAAACAGGTTTTCTGCATGCATTCGTTTTTTGAATCAAAAGCCATTTGCAGTTTTGCGTATGGCTTTTTCTTTTATACTCTTTTTTCCGTTCGGGGGGTGCATTTTTATGGAACAGACACTCATGGATAAGCTGACCATTCTGGCCGACAGCGCCAAATACGACGTAGCCTGCACCTCCAGCGGGGCTTCCCGCACGGCGCGGGCCGGAACCGTGGGCAGCTGCTATGCACCGGGGTGCTGCCACGCCTTTACCGCCGATGGCCGCTGTGTGAGCCTGCTCAAGGTGCTGATGACCAACTGCTGCTCCTTCGACTGCGGCTACTGCGTCAACCGCCGCTCCAACGATATCCCCCGCGCCACCTTTGCGCCCCGGGAACTGGCAGAGCTGACCATGGAGTTCTACCGCCGCAACTACATTGAGGGGCTGTTTTTGTCCAGCGCGGTGCTGGGCACCCCGGACTACACCACCGAGCGGATGCTGGCGGTGCTGCGGCTGCTGCGGGGTGAATACCGCTTCGGGGGCTACATCCACGCCAAGGCTATCCCGGGCACAAGCCCGGAGCTTTTGCAGCAGCTGGGGTATCTGGCCGACCGTCTGAGCGTGAACGTGGAGCTGCCCAGTGAGCGCAGCCTGAACCTGCTTGCCCCGGACAAGGGGCGGCACTCCATCTTCCGCCCCATGAAGCAGATCGCGGTGTCCGGCGTTGCCAGCCGGGAGGAACTTGCCCTCTACCGTCACGCGCCCAAGTTTGCCCCCGCCGGGCAGAGCACCCAGATGATCGTGGGCGCTTCGCCAGAGACGGACTACCACATTTTAAAGCTGACCGAGGGGATGTACCAGAAATACGGGCTGAAGCGGGTGTTCTACTCTGCTTACATCCCGGTAGCCGAGGACACCCGCCTGCCCGCGCTGGACACAAAGCCACCCCTTCTGCGGGAGCACCGGCTGTATCAGGCCGACTGGCTGCTGCGTTTCTACCAGTTCGAAGCGGACGAGATTTTAGATAAGGACAATCCCAACTTCAACCCCTATCTGGACCCCAAATGCAACTGGGCGGTGCAGCACTACGGGCTGTTCCCGGTGGACGTGAACCGTGCCCCCTTCGAGATGCTGCTGCGGGTGCCGGGCATCGGCCCAAAAAGCGCCCGGCGCATCTGGCGCGCCCGCAAGCAGGCGGCGCTGGGTCTGGACGAGCTCAAGCGCATGGGCGTGGTGCTCAAGCGGGCGCAGTATTTCATCACCTGCCGGGGCTTTTCCGGGGCGCACCCGGGCCGGGGCAGCGCCGGACGGGAGCGCATCACCCGGGCGCTCATCGACCCCAACGTCTTCAGCGCCGGGGCCGAGCAGCTGAGTATGTTCGCACCGCCCGCCGTTGACCGGCTGGTGGAGCAGGGCGTGCCGCCCCGGGCGGCCCAGCGGATGGTGCGGGAGGAGGCGGTGCAATGTCTGGCGAGAGCACTGTGATGCCGCCCCGGAAGCTCCACGACGCCGATGTGGTCTACCTCTATGATGGCAGCTTTGAGGGCTTCCTGTGCTGTGTATTCGAGAGTTTCGCCCAGCATGAGATCCCCTTCGCCGTCTGGACGCCTCAGCGGGAGACGGCCACCCTTTACCCCGTCCGGGACATCGAGACGGACTCTGCCAGAGCGCAGCGGGTCTTTTCGGCCCTTGGCCGGAAACTGGGCCGGGAGACGGAATATCTCGTCAGCCGGGATTTCCTCTCCGGGCAGGAAGATAAGGAATTGCTTCTCATCCGCTTCCTGCATCTGGCCTTCGCCCTCGGCCCCGGCACGGTCAAGCGGATGGGCCACCCGGATGTGGCCCCGCTCTACGAGATGAAAAAGAGTCTCGACTGGGAGGTGGACAAGTTTCAGGGCTTCGTCCGCTTCGAGGAGCACGACGGGATGCTGGGTGCGGTCATCCACCCCAAAAACTATATCCTGCCTCTATTGCGGGGGCATTTCTGCTCCCGCTTTCCGGAAGAGAACTTCATGATATACGACGCGGTTCATCAGGCGGTATTGCTTTATCAGGAGCACAAGGCTCAGCTTCTGGAGCTGGCTGCGCCGCTGGAGCTGCCCCCGCCCAGCGCCCGGGAACAGGAGTTTCAGGCCCTCTGGAAGCAGTTCTACGACACGCTGGAGATCAAGGCCCGCCACAACGAAAAGGGCCGGATGACCCACTGTCCCAAGCGTTTCTGGCAGGATATGGTAGAAATGCGGTGATTCTTTACAAAAAGGTTGCATCTGCGCCGTTGCGCTCTGCAAAAGGTATGGTATACTAAAGGGGAGCTTCGGCAGAGCATCTGCCGCACCCACCCCGAAACGGGCTATGATAAAAGGAGCATTGTTAAAACTATGGTTCGCATTACTATGGAAGACGGCGGCATCATCGACATCGAGCTGAACGAGGAAGTTGCCCCCATCACCTGTGAGAATTTCAAAAAGCTGGTCAAGGAGGGCTTTTACAACGGCCTGACCTTCCACCGCGTGATCCCCGGCTTTATGATCCAGGGCGGCTGCCCGCTGGGCAACGGCACCGGCGGCCCCGGCTGGAACATCAAGGGCGAGTTTGCCGCCAACGGCGTCAACAACCCCATCAAGCACGTCCGCGGCGTCATCAGCATGGCCCGCAGCATGAACCCCAACAGTGCCGGCAGCCAGTTCTTCATCATGCATAAGGACGCACCCCATCTGGATGGCCAGTACGCCGCTTTCGGCAAGGTCGTCGCCGGCATGGACGTCGTGGACAAGATCGCATCCGTCCCCACCGACTGGAACGACAAGCCCAAGACCCCCGTCAAGATGAAGACCGTCGAGCTCATCGAGGGCTGATCTTCTGCACCTATGGCTTTCCCTTTGGGGAAAGCCTTTTTTGCATCCACAGGAGGAACTTCCATGAAGTACGATTTCACCACCCTGCCCGACCGCCATGGCCGGGACTCCATCGCCGTGGACGGGCTGGGCAAAGGCTTTGCGCCCGACGCACCGCAGCCCGGCTTCGATGCCATCCCCATGTGGGTGGCGGACATGAACTTTGTCTGCCTGCCCACCATCCAGCAGGCCGTCATCGAGCGGGTCCAGCACCCGGCTTTCGGCTATTTTGACCCGACGCCCGAATACTACAGCTCCATCATCCGCTGGCAGGAGACCCGCAACGACGTCACGGGTCTGACCGCCGAGGCCATCGGTTACGAGAACGGCGTGCTGGGCGGCGTCATCAGCGCACTGAACTGCGTCTGCTCCCGGGGCGACAAGGTGTTGGTCCACAGCCCCACCTACATCGGCTTCACCCGCTGCCTGACCGACAACGGCTATGACATCGTCCACTCCCCGCTGGTGCAGGACGAGAATGGCATCTGGCGTATGGATTACGCCGACATGGAAAAGCACCTCGCCGAAGAGCACATCCACGCCGCCATCCTGTGCAGCCCCCACAACCCCTGCGGCCGCGTCTGGGAGCGGTGGGAGCTGGAAAAGGCCATGGAATTGTACAAAAAGTATAATGTCTACGTCGTTTCCGACGAGATCTGGTCGGACATCATCCTCTCCGGCCACAAGCACATCCCCACCCAGTCCATCAGTGAGGACGCCCGGATGCGCACTGCCGCCCTCTACGCCCCCTCCAAGACCTTCAACCTCGCCGGTCTCATCGGCAGCTATCATATCGTTTATGACCCGTGGTGGCGTGACCGCATCAAGAAGGAATCCTCCCTCTGCCACTACAACTCCATGAACGTCCTTTCGATGCACGCCCTCATCGGTGCCTACCGCCCCGAGGGCTATGAGTGGGCCGACGAGCTCTGTGAGACGCTGACCGGCAACGTGGATTTTGCCTGCGACTACATCGCAAAGCACTTCGAGGGTGTCCATGTGACAAAGCCTGAAGGCACCTATATGCTCTTTGTGGACTGCACCGACTGGTGCGCCGCCCACGGCAAGACCATTCAGGACGTGGAGAAAGCCTGCTGGGCCGTCGGTGCTGCCGTGCAGGACGGCGTGATGTTCCACGGCCCCTGCCATCTGCGCATCAATCTGGCCTCGCCCCGCGCCCGCATTGAAGAGGCGTTCCACCGGATGGACCGGTATGTGTTCAACGAAAAGTAATTTCAAATAATATTTATACAACAAAAGGCCCTGAATCTGACGATTCAGGGCCTTTTGTTTCATTATTGATGCATTTTTACCAGCCGCTCGTTCAGCGCCCGCAGGCCGTCCCGCACCTCGGCGGGCGAGACGACTTCTATCTTGCCGCCGAAGCCGCAGACCCAGCCGTAGAACTGGTCGCTGACACAGACGGGGATGTCAAAATGGAAGTGCTCCTTCCCTTCCGGCACGAAGATGGGCGAAGCGCCGAAGCGCTCCCGCATGGCTGATTCGAGGTCGGAGGTACACCGCAGGGTGACTCTATACTCCGGCCCGCCGAACATCTGGAAGTGCTTTTTCAGGTAGGCGGGCAGGTCGAGATCCGCGAACTGCTCTTTGCCGCGGCGGGGCTCGTCCAGCACCGTGACGCCGGCCATTTTATCCACCCGGTAATGGCGGATGCCCACCGGCTCCTTCTCATCCTGATAGGCGATGAGGTAGTAGCAGCCGTTCTCCCACGCCATCTGCCAGGGGCTGATGGTGTAAGGCGCGGGGCGTCCCGCCTTTTTGTAGCGGAAGCGCACCATCCTGCCGGTGTTGATGGCCGTAAAGAGGGCATCCACGCTGTAGGGCAGATCTTTGTTGGCGCTCTTGGGGCGGCCATCGACATAGACCTGACGCTGGAGCTGACTGCCCTCATACTGAGAGGCCAGCCCTTCCAGCTTATGGATGAGCTTATCACTGGACGCTTTCGAGATGACCCGGCTGGACTGGACAGCGTCCACCAGAAGCTTCAGCTCCGCCAGCTCGAAAGGCCGCGTCGCCATCCAATAGCCGCCGCTGCGGCCCCGGCGCAGCCGGATGTCATAGCCCAGCGCGTTCAGCGCGTCGATGTCGCTGTAGACGCTCTTTCGCTCGCAGAGGATGCCCTGCCGGGCCAGCAGCTCCACCAGCTGAGGCACATTCAGCAGATGCTCCTCGTCGGTCTGCTGCTCAAAGATATGCAGCAGCGCCAACAGTTTGGATTTTTGTCCCTCCTGCTTGGGCATGGGCGGCCTCCTTTCCGGTCACGAGTCCTTTTTGTCGAATGCGGCGCGGCGCTGGGTGGACAGACGGAACATCTCTTCCAGCTTGTCCCGGTCGTCGGCCACGAGGGCGTCCCGCAGCTGGTCCAGAGCGGAATCGAACTGGTCGATCTCGGCGATGAGGTTCTCCTTGTTCCAGAGGAACAGCTCGGCCCACATCTTCTCGTTGATGCGGGCGATGCGGGTCAGATCGCGGAAGGAGTCGCCCGTGTACTCGCAGAGAGAAGAGTTGTCGTTTGCACACATGAGGCTGACGGCGATGGCGTGGCAGAGCTGGCTGACGTAGCCGATCATCTTGTCGTGCTCCTGCACCGTCAGGGTGCAGATGTGGCGGAAGCCCAGCACCTCGGCCAGCTCTTTCGCCCACTGGACGGCCTCGGGGGTGTTCTTCTCGGTGGGGGTGATGATGAAGTTGGCCGGGGCAAAGCTGACCTCGGCGGCGTGCTCGACGCTGGAGGTCTCACGGCCTGCCATCGGGTGGCTGGCGATGAACTCCACACCCTCCGGACACATGGCCTGCACCGGCTCCACAAGGCCGGTCTTGACGCCGGAGACATCGGTAAAGATACAGCCGGACTTGATGAGATGGCCGTAGGTCTTGAACCAGTCGATGAGGGCCGTGGGATAGAGGCCGAAGATGATGTGGTCGGCCTGCGAGACGAGATCCTCGAAATCGTGGGTCTTGCCGGTCTCGATATAGCCGTGGTCGAGGGCGTACTGTAAGTGGCCCTCGCTGCGGTTGATGCCGTCCACATGGAACCCGGCTTTAGAAAGCTCGAGGGCGTATTTGCCGCCCAGCAGTCCGAGGCCCACGATCAGATAACGCTTTGTTTTATCCAGCATATTCCACCTCCGCGCCTAACGGCTTGATGGCTTCAAAGAAATGGGGCCAGCTCTTCTGCACGGCCTCGGCGTCGTCGATGGAAAGCTCCAGCCCGGCAGCCAGCGCCAGCACCGCAAGGCTCATCACCACACGGTGGTCGTTGTGGCCGTGGAGCGGCGCGGCGGGGGCGTGGAGGCGGTCTGCACAGCCGTGGATGGTGATGGTGCCGCCCTCGCTCTCGAGGACGCCGCCGCAGGCCCGCAGTTCGGCTTCCATGGCTGCAATGCGGTCGCTCTCCTTGATACGGAGACGTTCCGCGTTGCGGATGGTGGTGGTCCCCTCGCAAAGCAGGCCCAGGACCATCAGCACGGGGCCGAGGTCGGGGCAATCGGCAAGGTCAATGTCCACACCGTGGAGAGGTGCTTTCTCGAACACGATGCCTGCATCGGTGGTGCGGAAGCTTGCACCACAGCGGCGCAGAATGTCGAGGATCGCGGCATCGCCCTGCAGGGTGTCGGCAGATAATCCTTTGAGGGTCACGCCGCCCTGCACCGCTCCCAGCACCGCCGGGAAGGCCGCCTGGCTGTAATCGCCCTCCACGGTGTAATCGCAAGGCCGGTATTTCTGCCCGCCCGGGATGAAGAGGGTGGTTTCGTCCTGCCAGCGGCTCTCGACGCCGAAACGGCGCTGGGCCGCCCGGGTCATCTCGATATAACTGCGGCTCTCTACCGGCGGGATAAGGTGGAGGGTGCTGTCGCCTGCCAGCAGCGGCAGGGCAAACAGCAGCCCGCTGATGAACTGGCTGGACACATTGCCCGCCAGCTCGTATTCGCCGCTTTTCAGAGTCCCCTCGATGGTCAGGCCCGCCGGGGACTGTTCAAAGCGGAGAGACTGCTCCTGATACAACTTCTCGTATACTGTCTGAGGGCGTTCCATCAGTCGTCCGCGGCCAACAAAGGTCACTTTCTGCCCGGTGAGGCTGGCAATGGGGATGAGAAAGCGCAGGGTGCTTCCGCTCTCACAGCAGTCCACCGGAGCGCTGACGGGCAGAAAGCTCCCCAGCCCCTCTACAACAGCGTTATCCGCACCGGTGCGCACTTTGGCGCAGAGCTGCCCGGCGGCGGAGAGGGTGGCAGAAATATCCTTGCTGAACTCAAGGTTTTTGATGCGGGAAGCACCCTCGGCCAGCGCCGAGCAGAGCACCGCACGGTGCGCCATGCTCTTGCTGGGCGGCGCGGTGATGGTTCCGCCGATGCCGCCGGGGGCTTGTTTTATCGTTACTAACATAATCATCCTTTAGGCGGCTTGCCCTCTCAGTCACCTTCGGTGACAGCTCTCCCAAAGGGAGAGCCTCTCGCCTAGCCGCCACGTTGTAGCCTCTCCCTCTGGGAGAGGTGGATTTGCGAAGCAAAGACGGAGAGGGCTAGCCCACTTCCCTTACATATCCCGGCCGATGGCCCATGCGACCTGACGGCACTTTGCCATAGCCTGCGCAAAGGCGTCGGGGGTCAGGCACTGTGCGCCGTCGCTCCATGCGTGGCGGGGGTCGTAGTGGACTTCCACCTCAAGGCCGTCGGCACCGGCGGCGACAGCGGCGATCATCATGGGCTCCACAAGGTTTGCCTTGCCGGTGGCGTGGCTGGGGTCCACGATGACGGGCAGATGGGTCTTCTCGTGGATGATCGGCACAGCGGAGAGGTCGAGGGTGTTGCGGGTGTACTTCTCGAAGGTGCGGATGCCGCGCTCGCAGAGGATAACGTTCTCGTTGCCGCCCGCCATGATGTACTCAGCGCTCATCAGGAATTCCTCCATGGTGTTTGCGAAGCCGCGCTTGAGCAGGATGGGCTTGCGGGTCTGACCGAGTTCTTTCAGCAGCTCGAAGTTCTGCATATTGCGTGCGCCGACCTGGAAACAGTCGCACTTGTCCATGAAGATGTCGATGTGCGCCGGATTGGTGATCTCGGTAACGACCGGCAGACCGGTTGCCTCGTGCGCCTTGTGCAGCAGCTCCAGACCCTCAGCCTTCAGACCCTGGAAGGAGTACGGGGAAGAGCGCGGCTTCCACGCGCCGCCGCGGAGAACGGTCGCGCCGTCCGCCTGAACGTGCTTGGCAACGTCGATGATCTGCTCCTCGCTCTCGACCGAGCACGGACCTGCCATAACGACCAGCTTCTTGCCGCCGACAACAACGCCCGGTGCAATCTCAACGACAGAGTTGTCCGGATGGAACTTGCGGTTTGCCAGCTTGAACGGCTCCTGCACCTTGATGATGTTCTCAACCTGCGGGTCAAGCATGAGTGCGTCCTTGTCAACAGCGCCGGTGTCGCCGACCAGACCGATAACGATGGTGCCCTCGCCGTAGATCGGGTTTGCCTTTACGTTCCAGCGCTCGATGTGCTGGGACAGCTCCTCAACGTGTTCGTGGGTCGTGCCCTGCTTCATAATGATGATCATGTTGTGTATCTCCTTTATATAGGTGGTATTTGCTGTTTGTCACGGCGGAATGGGTATAAAAAAAGACCTTTATCGCATCAAAAATGAGTGATAAAAGTCTCGTTACTTACAATAATAACCGGCCTTGCGGCGTGATGACGATTATTATTTCAGCTTCTGCGCGCAGCGTCTGGCGCATCCGAAGATGAAAACTACTCCCTTTTATTAAGGCTATTTTAGGACGGGGCAAAAAAGATGTCAATAAAAATGTCGCTATTTGTCGAAATCCAAACGAAATCCAAGCGGAAGCCAGGCGGAATCTGCATGAAATCCGAACGAAATCCAAGCGGAACCCGGGCGGAACCCACATGAAATCCAGGCGCAATGAGCGCGGTATATCATCCGGACGGTTTTGCAAGATTATCGTTGTAACAATCGATAGATATGTCTATAATAACAGATAACAAACGGTAAGAGAACGGAGCGTGAGGACACATGTTTTTTATTATGGGAATTACGGACGGCAGAAAAGATTTTGATTTTCACCAGATGATGACCTGCGGCGCCTGCGGAGCTTACGGCAGATATCAGGTGTTCATGACATACACCGTACTTTCGCTTTTCTTTATCCCCTGCATAAAATGGAACAGACACTACTATGTGCAGGCGAGCTGTTGCAATGCGCTCTATGAGCTGGATGCGGAGATTGGAAAACGGATTGCGCGCGGCGGGGATGTCGAGATTCTGCCACAACATTTGCGTCCAGTGCATCCGGGGAATCGCGGTAACGGCTGGAATACCACAAAACAGTGCAGAAATTGTGGTTTTACGACCACGGAGGATTATGAATTCTGCCCGAAATGCGGTCTGCGGTTTTAACAGCGGCGCGGGATGCGGAATAGAAAGAGGTTACAAAGGAGAGAACAATGGGGACATGGTATTATGAAGTGGTCTCGATCGATGGAGACTACGCGAACTTAAGAAGAACGGATATCCCGTCAGAAGATTTGAAGCTTGTGGCGCGGGCACTGCTTCCGGCGGAGATTATGGAAGGAAGCCGTCTGAAATACGAACTGATGCAGTACGAGATTGTGGAAGCATCGGTCGGCTGAGGAGTGACGATCGATGTGGAGCCGGTGCACGAGACGCAAAAAGTGTTGTTTGCGGCGGATGAGCTGACCGGGCTGATCTGGGCGGTGGCGCTGCAATGAGCAGATGATAAGCCACTATGCAGGGTGGGAAAAGCAGATTGTTTTCGGAAATTCGCTGCAAACACCTTGACAGTTCTGATTTTTTGAAATAGAATCTAAAGCAGCGCGAAGAAGAGAAGAGTACCAGTGCGGCACCCTACAGAGAGAGATGCATACGGTGGAAGCATCTTGGAAGAAAGCTCTGGGAAGACCATCTCTGAGCGACCCTAATCCGGTCCGGTGATTCCGTTATCATCAAACGAGTGATTTCCCGACAGCGGGATGCGTGATCCGAGAGGATCCGGCAGTCCGGCATGGTTTTACGGGAATAAGCAGGGTGGAACCGCGGATACAGTATATTCGTCCCTCATACAGGCACAGGTCTGTATGGGGGATTTTTTTCGTCCGGAAAAAGCACCCGGACGCAGAACAAGGAGGAAGAAAATGGTAGATTTTAAAGCAGATGAGAGACTGAACACACTCAATCATTCCTGCGCGCATGTAATGGCACAGGCAGTCAAGCACTTATACCCGGAAGCAAAGTTCTGGGTTGGTCCGGTCGTAAAGGAAGGATTTTATTATGATATCGATCTTGGCGAGAACGCAGTCAACGATGACGTGATCGCGGCGATCGAAAAAGAGATGAAAAAAGTCTGCAAAGAAGGTAAAAAGATTTACAGACGTGAGATCTCAAAAGCAGAAGCGTTAGAGCTTTTTAAAGATGATGAGTACAAACTTGACCTAATCGATGGTTTAGAGGATGGAAATATTTCCGTATACGATCAGGGCGATTTCACGGATCTCTGCCGTGGACCGCATGTTGACAATACTAAATTATGTAAAAACTTTAAACTGATCAAATATTCCGGTGTTTACTGGAAAGGTGATGCAAATAATCATGTAATGCAGCGTATCTACGGTGTATGTTTCCCGACCGCAGAAGAGTTAGAGGAGCATTTAAAACTCTTAGAGGAAGCGAAAGACCGTGACCACAGAAAGATCGGCAAAGAGATGCACCTGTTCATGTCCGATGATCTGGTTGGACGTGGACTTCCGATGTTTCTTCCAAAGGGATATACCGTATGGCAGGAGCTTGAAAATTATATCAAAGCAAAAGAGCGCAAACTTGGATATCTGCATGTTATGACACCCTGTGTCGGTACGGTAAATCTGTACAAGACTTCCGGTCACTGGGATCACTACAAAGAGAACATGTTCCCGGCAATGGAAGTTGAGGGAGAGTCTTTCGTATTAAGACCGATGAACTGCCCGCATCACATGATGATCTATGCAAACAGAATCCATTCTTACAAAGATCTGCCGATCCGTATCGGTGAGATCGCACATGACTTCCGTTTTGAAGCAAGCGGTACTTTAAAAGGTATCGAGCGTGGACGTCACTTCTGCCAGAATGACGCACATCTGTTTGTAACTCCGGAGCAGATCAAAGACGAGTTCTCCAAAGTAGTAGACCTGATCTTCTCTACTTACAAAGATTTCGGTATTACAGATTACAGATGCGTGCTGTCTCTGCGTGATCCGGAAGACAAAGAGAAATATCATGATGATGATGAAATGTGGAACAAAGCTGAAAACGCACTTCGTGAGGTTATGGATTCCCTTGGTATCGAGTATACAGAGGAAATCGGCGAGGCTGCTTTCTACGGACCGAAGCTTGATGTAAACGTAAAACCGGCTGTTGGTAATGAGTATACACTTTCTACCTGCCAGCTTGACTTCTGTCTGCCGGCTAAATTTGAGCTGACTTATGTAGACCGCGACGGCGAGAAAAAGACACCGGTTGTTCTTCACCGTGCAATCCTTGGTTCTCTGGATCGTTTCATGGCTTACATCCTTGAGGAGACAAAAGGAAACCTGCCGACATGGTTAGCACCGGTTCAGGCACGTATCATGCCGGTTAAAACAGATGATCCGGAACTGAACGAGTACGCTCAGAAAATCTATGATGCACTGGATGCAGCAGATGTTCGTGTTGAGCTGGATAACAGAGCAGAGAAACTTGGCTACCGTATGAGAGAAGGACAGGTTCAGAAAGTACCATACCTTCTTGTTATCGGTATGAAAGAGAAAGAGGACGGAACCGTTGCATACCGTCTCCATGGTCAGAAAGAGACAACGGTTCTTCCGTTAGACGAGTTTGTTACAAAACTGACAACTGAAATCGAAACAAAAGCAAGATAGGATTTCGTAAGATTTCCTTACCGTAAATAATAAAAATGAGTTCTGCTTTCTGTATGTAATGTACAGATAAGTGGAGCTCATTTTTTGTATCTTACTTTCAATTAATTTTCGCTTCTATCTACGTTGAATAATCAAAAATTTACCTTCCCCAAATCTCTATTTCTTCATTTCCTCTAAAAATAGCGGAATCAGCGGATTTTCATTTTCCTTTGAATAAATCACATATAAAATCTCCTGAATTCCATCGGTTTCCAATGGAATATAAGAGAGGTTCAGTGGCATAGATGCCTTTTCAACCTCCAGTTCGGTCAAAATTCCAATTCCCATACCAGCTGCCACCATAGTCTGTATCGTTGCTGCGTCATCGTTTGTTCTGGAAATATTCTGCATCAGATCATTTCGCAGATAACCTGCCGGAAAATCATGGGGAAATTCTGATTTACTACGACTGAAATTGTGGATGATCAACCGTTCGTATTTTAAGTCTTCCTGTGTGATCATTTCACGATGACTCAATGGATGTTCCGGTGGAATGACTGCAAAAAACGGATATTCTCCAATTTTTGTGATTTCTGTCGTATCCGGATAGGAGAGCAGTGAACTTTCCACATTAAAAATAATATCATATTCCCCCATTAGAAACTCATCATGCAATGCCACCGCATTGTCCCTTTTCAGATCAATGCCAACACCCGGATATTTGAAATAAAAATTTTGTACATTTCTTGGAAAACTTCCCATCTCCATACATTTGATATACCCGATCCGCAACGTTCCTTTTTGACCACGCTGTACCGAATGTACCCGCTCAATAGAATCGCTGACTTTTGCC
>ERZ833515.1850-NODE-1850-length-13634-cov-20.231976_pt1 | contig 13634 bp, 10 predicted proteins | sample MGYA00519949_ERZ833515 | MGnify/ENA primary metagenome ERZ833515 (study PRJEB31850, sample SAMEA3708741) | human gut metagenome | biome: human gut; feature: human-associated habitat; material: faeces | place: China | collected 2014 ...
TCCCAATCACGGTTCTTATTTTTCCTATGCTCGGCTATGCTTTCGTAACTCTCAAGTTACTGACATCTTTTCTCAATAATCATTTCCCCTATTGACAAAACAAGGAATCCTTATTATAGTGTTCCTGTAAAGGACTACTAAAGGAGAATCTATGGAAGAGGCGGCAATCATAGAACAACTTACCCTGTTCGGACTGAGCAGGCAGGAGGCAGCAATCTATCTGTGTCTTCTTCAGAATGAAGAACTGACCGGATATGAAGTGGCGAAGCTGACGGGGATTTCCCGGTCGAATGTATACAATGGTCTGGCATCTTTAGTGGAACATGGTGCCGCTTATGTGATCGAAGGCAGTGCTTCTAAATATCTTGCGGTATCGTTAGAAGAGTATTGTGACAACAGACTCCGGTATCTGACGGTGGTGAGAGATGCACTGATCGCCAGCGGACCGAAGAAATCCCTGCCGAGGGAAGGCTATATTACAATTGAAGGGTACGATCATATCTGCGACAAGATCCGGCATATGCTGCAGGATGCACAGATGCGGATCTATTTTTCTGCCTGTGGAGAATTCCTCGAAGCATGGAAAACGGAGATTGCAGCGTTGGTGTCTGCCGGGAAAAAGGTAGTACTGATCTCGGAGGATAACAGAGAATTGTTTCCGGAAGATACAGAATTAAAGTCCGGAATCATAGAGTATCTCGTACCGGAGCATTTCAGAGAGCCGGAGGAAGAGGAACAGCGGTCAGATCAAATCCGTCTTATTATAGATTCCGAGTATATTCTTACCGGTACGGTGACCGGGAAGAGTGATGATGCCTGTCTCTACAGCGGTCAGAAGAATTTTGTCAGAGTTTTCAAGGACGCCATGCGCAACGAGATCGCCCTGATCAGAATTGCCCGGAATGAATAAAGCTTACAACACTTTTTCTGTTGTGGAAGAATGGAAATGGTGTTTCCATATGCAAATAATTTATAAAAAGAAAGGGATAGAAAATGAGTATCAGAGTTGCAATTTTAGGTTATGGTAATTTAGGAAGAGGAATGGAATGTGCGGTAAAGCAGAACGATGACATGGAGCTGGTGGCAGTATTCACCAGAAGAGATCCTGCTACAGTGAAGACTTTAACAGATGTAAAGGTATACAATGTAGATCAGTTACTGTCCATGCAGGACCAGATCGATGTACTGGTACTGTGTGGAGGTTCCGCAACCGATCTGCCGAAGCAGACCGCAGAGTATGCAAAGTATTTTAATGTGGTGGACAGCTTTGATACCCATGCGAAGATTCCCGAGCATTTTGCACAGGTAGATACTGCTGCTAAGGAAGGCGGCAAGGTAGCTATGATCTCCGTAGGCTGGGATCCCGGTATGTTCTCTCTGAACAGACTGTATGCCAATGCCATTTTAAGAGACGGCAGTGACTATACTTTTTGGGGGAAGGGTGTCAGCCAGGGACATTCCGACGCTATCCGCCGTATCCCCGGGGTTAAGGACGCCAAGCAGTACACCATTCCTGTAGAAGCCGCATTGGAAGCTGTCAGGAATTGTGAAAATCCGGTATTGACCACCAGACAGAAGCACACCAGAGAGTGTTTTGTGGTAGCAGAAGAGGGCGCAGACAAGGCACAGATTGAAGAGCAGATCAAGACTATGCATAACTATTTTGCAGATTATGATACCACGGTACATTTCATCACGGAGGAAGAGCTGCAGAGAGATCATGCAGGGATTCCTCATGGCGGATTCGTATTGCGTACCGGCAAGACCGGCTTAAACGGTGAGCATGATCATGTGATCGAATACAGCTTAAAGCTGGATTCTAATCCGGAATTTACTTCCTGTGTACTGACTGCTTATGCAAGAGCAGCCTATCGTATGAACCAGGAAGGTCAGAAGGGCTGCAAGACCGTATTTGATGTTGCTCCCGCATACTTAAGTACTCTGACTCCGGAAGAGATGAGAAGTACTTTATTGTAATAAATATAGACTTAGAGGAGATACTTATGGAAAAAAAGGCATTTGTTACCAAAGAAATGATCGAAAAGATCGTAGAAAAATATCCCACACCGTTTCATATCTATGATGAAAAGGGAATCCGTGAGAATGCAAAAGCACTGAAAGAGGCATTTGCATGGAATAAGGGGTACAAGGAGTTTTTTGCAGTGAAGGCGACTCCCAACCCGTTCCTGATCAATATTTTGAGAGAATATGGCTGCGGATGTGACTGCTCCTCTCTGACAGAGCTGATGCTGAGCAATGCCATGGGTGTAAAGGGAGAGGACATTATGTTCTCATCCAACGATACTCCGGCCCATGAATTTGAATATGCGGCAAAAATCGGTGCTACCATTAATCTCGACGACATCACCCATATCGATTTCCTGGAGAAGACCATCGGTTATCTGCCCAAGACCTTAAGCTGCCGTTACAATCCCGGCGGATATTTTTCCATCAGTAATAACATCATGGACAATCCGGGAGATGCCAAGTACGGCTTCACCACGGAGCAGATGTTCGAGGGATATAAGATCCTGAAGGCAAAGGGTGTGGAGAATTTCGGTATTCATTCCTTCCTTGCCAGCAATACGGTAACAAATGACTATTATCCCACACTGGCGAGAGAACTGTTCGAATTGGCAGTGAAGCTGAAAGAAGAGACCGGCGCGCATATCACCTTCATCAATCTGTCCGGTGGTATCGGAATTCCATATCGTCCGGATCAGGAGCCTAACGATATCCGGGCCATTGGCGAAGGCGTGCGTAAGGTATACGAGGAGGTTCTGGTACCTGCCGGTATGGGTGATGTTGCAATTTATACGGAGCTTGGCCGCTACATGATGGCGCCTTACGGACATCTTGTAACCCAGGTCATCCATGAGAAGCACACACACAAGGAATACATCGGTGTGGATGCCTGCGCTGTGAACCTGATGCGTCCTGCCATGTATGGTGCGTACCATCACATCACCGTACTGGGCAAGGAGAACGAACCCTGCGATCATAAGTATGACGTGACCGGTTCTTTGTGTGAGAACAACGACAAATTTGCCATTGACCGGATGCTGCCGAAGATTGACATCGGTGACTATATCGCAATTCACGATACCGGCGCACATGGGTTTGCTATGGGATATAACTACAATGGTAAGTTGAAGTCTGCGGAACTTCTGTTAAAAGAAGATGGCAGTGTGGAAATGATCCGCCGTGCTGAGACACCCAGAGATTATTTCGCAACGTTTGACTGCTTCGATATTTATAACAAGATTGACTTTGACGCATAACTCTTACCCATAGGAGGGCGATATCCCGGAATGCGAATGGACATTGCGATTTCGAAAGTGCAGAGTACGAAGTGATCGTTTATGCATAGTATATACAGGAGGATACGAAGCAATGAGATATCCGAAAAATATACAGCAGGGAGGGACCATCGGATTCGTGGCCCCTTCTTTTGGCTGTCAGATAGAACCTTATTACAGTGCCTTTGGTAATGCACAGAAAAAGTTCCGTGAAATGGGTTACCAATTACAACTGGGACCCAACTGCTATGCGGGAGAGGGGATCGGTATCAGTAATACACCGGAAAAATGCGGTCAGGAACTGACCGAGTATTATTGTAGCAGAGAAAACGACTGTCTGATCTCCTGCGGAGGCGGCGAACTGATGTGTGAGACTATGAGTCATGTGGATTTTGAACGCCTGAAGGCGGCAGAACCCAAGTGGTATCTGGGATATTCCGACAATACTAACATGACCTATCTGCTGGCAACCATCTGTGACACGGCATCTGTTTATGGACCCTGCGCAGCGGCATTCGGTATGGAACCCTGGCATTTGTCGTTAACGGATGCATTTGGCCTGCTGAAGGGAGAGACGAAGGAAGTACACGGTTACGACAAGTGGGAAAAGGAATCTCTGAAAAACGAGGAACATCCGCTATTACCCTACAACACGACAGAAACCAGAGTATTGAAAAGCTTTTTGGGCAGACAGGCAGCAGGAGCCGGACAGAAAATTCAATTTTCCGGAAGACTTTTAGGTGGATGCATGGATTGTCTGGTGAATTTGTTGGGCACCCGGTTTGATAAAACAGGAGCTTTTCTGGAAAAATATAAAGAGGACGGAATCATCTGGTTCTTAGAAGCCTGTGATCTGAATGTTTTTGCAATCCGTAGAGCGATGTGGCAGATGGAGGAAGCCGGGTGGTTCCGGTATGTCAAAGGTTTCCTGATCGGCAGACCCTTGTGTTTTGGACAGGAGATGATGGGACTGGATCAGTATCAGGCGATCCTCTCTGTAGCTGGTGAGAAGAATGTTCCTGTGATCATGGATGTGGATCTGGGACATCTGGCACCGATGATGCCTATTGTGACAGGAAGCCTTGCGGAAGTAAGGGTATGTGACAATGACATTACCATCCGTTATGACTACCGGTAAAAACGTATAAATTCTCATAAACGGTATAGAAATCAAAAGGCTCATCCCGGGAGGGAGAGCCTTTTTGCAGTGTGCGCGGCAGGGTCACGCTCTATTCATCGAAAACAATATTAGCAGCCGAAATTAAAGTAGCCGAAAAATGCATTCAACCACTGAGAACAGTTAATGAATCTGAAACACATACTTTCTTCCTCCTTTTCCTGTTGCATGGTGTCCGGTTACGTCTGTGTTAGCTAAGCACAAATGAATTGTAACAATTTTGTAACAATTTATCCATAGGGGATGATTGGCAATAAAATGGAAAAAGCAGGAAATGGGATTCGAGTATAAAAAGGGAAAAAGAAAGCGCAGAACCTTAAGCTCTGCGCATACTGCCGGCAATGGGACTTGAACCCATACGGTGTTGCCACCAACAGATTTTGAGTCTGCCTCGTCTGCCATTCCGACACGCCGGCTAATCAAACACTCACAACGGAATTTATCTTAACATAGATTGAAAAGCTTGACAAGAGTTTTTTTCCCAAATATGGATACTATTTTTCTAGTCTTTTTCCACAAGATGTTGTATAGTAGATGTGTATGGGTATAGGGGAATACGACCTATAGTGATGGAAGCAAACAGGGTGGAAGCATGAATTGCAAAGAATTTGAAAAAAATATTCCTGAATTTATAGCCGGGAAACTTGATTTCCTGACGTTACAGGAGTTTGGAGAACATATGCAGGAATGTCCCGGATGTAAGGAAGAACTGGTGATTCAGTTCCTGGTGACGGAAGGTATGCAGCGTCTGGAAGACGGTGATGCTTTTGACCTGCAGAGAGAACTGGAGATTCGCCTGACGGAGGCAAAGCGCAAGGTGAAGATTCATATGTCTTTTTTGAAGGCAGGAGCCGTACTGGAAGTGATCACGGTGATTTTTCTCCTGGGATTTCTAGGATGGATCATCTCGTAGCATGTAATTGTATGTAATAGCAGAAACAGGATAGGACAGATTAGATGATGAGTCAGAAACTGGTATTGATCGATGGACACAGTATATTGAACCGGGCATTTTACGGAGTTCCGGATCTGAGCAATGCGGAAGGGCTGCATACAAATGCCATCTATGGTTTTTTGAATATTATGTTTAAAATTCTGGAAGAGGAAAAGCCGGATTACCTGGCAGTGGCATTTGATGTTCATGCACCGACTTTTCGTCATCAGATGTATCAGGCGTATAAGGGAACGAGAAAACCCATGCCGGAGGAATTAAGACAGCAGGTGCCGGTCATGAAGGAAGTCCTGAAGGCCATGCATATTACCATCATGGAGCAGGCTGGATTGGAAGCGGATGATATTCTGGGAACCCTTGCAAAGAAAGCAGAGCAGGAGGGAATGGAAGTATCGCTGGTATCCGGTGACAGGGATCTGTTGCAGATCGCCACGGATCATATCAAGATCCGCATTCCGAAGACAAAACAGGGAAGAACGGAAATTGAGGATTATTATGCTGCGGATGTGCAGGCAGCCTATCAGGTGACTCCGTTGCAGTTTATTGAACTGAAAGCGTTGATGGGGGATACGGCGGATAATATACCGGGAGTGCCTAAGGTGGGAGAGAAGACAGCCCAGGCGCTGATGGTGGAATATGGCTCGCTGGATAATATTTATTCCCACGTAGAGGAAATCTCGAAAAAAAGTATTCGGGAGTCGCTGATAGAACACAAGGATCTGGCAGAACTGAGTAAGACACTGGCTACGATCAAGACAGATTGTGATCTGCAATTGGATTACGATCAGGCAAAAGCCGAAGGATTCTATACACCGGAAGCGTATACCCTGTGCAAGCGTCTGGAATTTAAGAATCTGCTCGGCAGATTCGAGAAGAATGCTGCTGCCACAGACACAAAAATCACAGAGAACTTTCGGATCATTGAGGAGAAAAAAGAATTCCTGGATTTTTTAAAAAAAGCCAAGAAACAAAAAGAAATCGGTCTGTGGCTGATCACGGAACCGGCGGTGGGATCCAATACAAAGAAGGAAGAACTGCTGGGAGCGTCAGTATCTGTGCCGGATGCGGAAACGGTATTTTATGCGTTGAAGCGGGAGCAGGAACCGGGGGGGCAGTTGAGCCTGTTTGAAGAGGTGAAACAGACGGTGGATGAAACGGCAGAGATCACGGCAGCCTTGCAGGAACTTTCTTCCGTGAAAGGACTCCGGATTGCTACATTTGATGTAAAGCGTCAGTACGATTATCTGGACCACAGCGGTACCGAACAATATTTTGACATTCTCATAGCTGCCTATCTATTGAATCCTCTGAAAAATGATTATGATCCGGAGTCCATTGCTTCAGAGCATCTGGGGATCATGATCCAGGGAAAGGCGGAAGTATTTGGAAAGAGATCCTTCCGGACATTGCTTTCGGAAGAGAGAAAAAAAGCCGCGGAATATACCTGTTATGGGGCCTGGGTATCCGTAAAGTGTAGGAAAGTGCTCGAGGACAAGCTGGAGGTAGCAGGCATGAAGCGGCTCATGAATGAGATGGAAATGCCTCTGTCGCTGGTACTCTACGATATGCAGAAGGAAGGCGTGGCTGTCAGAAGAGAGGAATTGAAATCTTACGGTGATGCGCTGGTTGCCCGGATTGAAGAACTGGAGCATGCAATACACGAACAGGCTGGAGTTGATTTTAATATTAATTCCCCCAAACAATTAGGTGAGGTACTGTTCGAGACGATGCAGATCCCGGGCGGGAAAAAGACGAAGACCGGTTATTCTACCGCAGCGGATGTGCTGGAGAAGTTGTCTGCGGATTATCCGATTGTGCGGGATATTCTGGAGTACAGAGGACTTACAAAACTGAAATCAACCTATGCGGACGGGCTGGCAGCTTTTATCGAGGCGGATGGAAGAATTCATACGAACTTCAATCAGACCATTACAGCCACCGGGCGGATCAGTTCCACAGAACCGAATCTGCAGAACATTCCCATGCGTATGGAACTGGGCAGAAAGATCCGCAAGGTATTTGTCCCCAGGGAGGGATATGAATTCATGGATGCGGATTATTCGCAGATCGAATTGCGTGTACTGGCCCATATGTCCGGAGATGAGCAGCTGATCGATGCCTACAGACAGGAAGAGGATATTCACCGGATCACAGCATCCAAGGTATTCCATACTCCTTTCGAAGAGGTTACGGATCTGCAGAGACGTAATGCCAAGGCTGTAAATTTCGGTATTGTCTACGGCATCAGTTCCTTTGGACTGAGCCAGGATCTCAGCATCAGCAAAAAAGAAGCGGCGCAGTATATTGAACAGTATTTTGAAACCTATCCCAAGGTGAAGGAATTTATAGATAAACTGGTGGCGGATGCGAAGAATAAAGGCTACACGGAAACGATGTTCGGCAGGAGAAGACCGATTCCAGAATTGTCATCGTCTAATTTCATGCAGAGATCTTTTGGAGAACGTGTGGCAATGAACGCACCCATTCAGGGAACCGCGGCGGATATTATCAAGATCGCCATGATCAAAGTATGGAAAGCGCTGAAAGAGGAAGAATTAAAGTCACGACTGATTTTACAGGTGCATGATGAACTTCTGATCGAGACAGCACTGGAAGAAGAAGCAAGGGTTCGGGAGATCCTTACAGAGAACATGAAATCTGCGGCAGATCTGGCGGTTACGCTGGAGATCGATCTGCACACGGGAAAAGACTGGTACGAGGCAAAATAAATGCGTTTTATAGGAATTACCGGCGGCGTGGGTGCCGGAAAAACGGAAATTTTAAAATACATCGGTCAGCATTATAAATGCGAGATCTATCTGGCAGATGATATCGGACATAAAGTAAAAGAACCGGGAACGGAAGGGTATCAGGCACTGGTGGAATTGCTGGGCAGAGATATTCTGCGTGCGGACGGACAGATCGATAAACCGTCCATGGCGGCCAAAATTTTTGCGGATCCCGCATTGTTGGAAAAAGTAAATCAGATCATTCATCCGGCGGTGAAAAAATATCTGGCTGACCGGCTGGCGGAGGCGCGTGCCAAGGGAGATGTGGAATTGTTTTTCGTCGAGGCAGCCCTTCTGATCGAGAACGGTTTCGGTGAAGTCGTGGATGAGATGTGGTATATTTATGCCAGGGAAGAGGTACGCAGAAAACGTCTGTCCGTAAGTCGTGGATACACACCGGAGAAAATCGATAGGATCATGTCTTCGCAGCTTTCGGAGAATGAATTCCGGAAACATTGTGATTTCGTCATAGATAACAGCGACAGTCTGGAGAACAGTTACAGACAGATCAGACAGAAACTGGAGGCATATACATGGAGGGAGTAAAAGAAAAACAGGGACAGTTGATATTCGGACTGGACATTGGGACCAGAAGCATCGTAGGTACGGTGGGATACTTAAACGGCGGAAAGTTCCATGTGCTTGCACAGCGTTCCAAAGAGCATGAGACGAGAGCCATGCTGGATGGACAGATTCATGATATCGGCAAGGTCGGTGAGACGATTTCTCAGGTAAAGGAACAGCTGGAGGAAGATCTGGGGAGAGAACTGACGGATGTCTGTATTGCGGCAGCAGGCCGTGTACTGCGCACGGTTACGACCTATGTGGAGCATACGTTTGAAAATGATCGAGAAATCTTACAGGAAGATATTTATTCTCTGTGTACCATGGGTGTCGAAAAAGCCTATGAGGAATTCCAAAACAGTAATACGGACACAGATATGAAATTTTATTGTGTAGGTTATACGCCTATGCGGTATTATATGAACGGCTACCAGATGGGAAATCTGGAAGGACATAAGGCAAAAAGTATTGCGGTGGATCTGATTGCCACCTTTTTGCCGGATGATGTAGTGGACGGACTGTACAAGGCAGTGGAATTTGCAGGTTTACATGTGGCAAATCTGACACTGGAGCCTATTGCGGCCATTCAGGTGGCTATCCCGGAAAAGTTCCGGATGTTAAATATGGCACTGGTGGATGTCGGCGCGGGAACCAGCGATATTTCCATTACCAAAGAAGGTACCATAACCGCGTACGGAATGATTCCCGTAGCCGGGGACAGCCTGACGGATATCCTGGTACAACATTGCCTGGTAGAATTTGAGACTGCGGAACAGATCAAGAGAAAATGCAGGACCCAGGAGATCATTGAATATGAAGACATCATGGGTCTGCCCCAGACGATTACCGCCGGTGAGGTACTGGAGCTTCTGGATCCTGAGATTGAGCGTATGACGCAGATGGTATCCGATACGATAAAGGAGTTAAACGGAGACAAACCGGTCAGCGCTGTGTTCGTAGTAGGCGGTGGCGGAATGGTGCCGGGTTATACGGAAAAGCTGGCGGCGAAGCTGGGTATTGTGAAGGAACGTGTGGCAATCCGTGGACAGGAGGTCATGCAGACGATTGTGTTCGAACTGGAAAATGCCAGAAAAGATGCCATGATGGTAACCCCGATCGGAATCTGCCTGAGCTACTATGTGCAGAGCAATAATTTTATTTTCGTAGAATTCAATGGGGAAAGAGTAAAGCTGTATGATAATGGAAAGTTGTCCGTGACGGATGCGGCCATGCAGATGCAGTTCCCCAATGATCAACTGTTCCCCAGAAGAGGAGAGGCTCTTTTATTTACCGTAAACGGTAAGAGCCGCATGGTAAGGGGGGAACAGGGAGAGGCAGCAGTCATCCGCGTCAATGACGAAGAAGCGGATATGTATACGCAGGTACATAATGGGGATCACATTGTGATAACGCCATCCACGGAAGGTGTGGCGGCGGTCATGGAACTGGGAAGTCTTCCGGAGATGGGAGATGCCCTGGCGGTGTACGTCAATGGCAGGCAGATCAGTCTGCCCAGAACGGCAGATGTCAATGGCCGCAGAGAGAATGAATTTTATCATATTTGTCAGAAAGATGATATCCAGATTCGCAATTCCTATACCGTAAAAGAAATTGCGGAATTCCTGGATGTACCACTGGGGACAGGTATCAAAGTCAATGATACGGCGGCACAGCCGGAGACCAGAGTGTATGAACATTTTACGGTTAGTTGGGATATGGAGAATCCGTTGCTGGAGGAGAGTGTTACTGTTCCGGATCCGGTGGAAAAACCGAAGAATACGGTAGCAGAAGCACAGACAGATGAGGGAAAAAACGAGCCCGGGGCGCAGACTGTGCAGGAAACACCTACGGTGCCGCAGCTTCCGCATCCCCTGACTGTAATCGTAAATCATACGCCTATTATCATGCAGGGAAAAGCTTCCTATGTATTTGTGGATGTGTTTGATTATATTGATTTTGATCTGGGCTCCGCTGCGTCCGCAGGAAGATCCATTGTGACAAATCTGAATGGCCGTCCGGCACAGTATATGGAGACACTGACTGAGGGTGATGTGATCGAGATCTACTGGAAAAATTTGAAATAATAATGCGATAGAAAAGAGATTAGTAAAATTATGAGATTATGCAGTATTGCCAGCGGCAGCAGCGGCAATTGTATTTATGTGGGTTCCGAAGCCACGCATCTGCTGGTGGATGTGGGAATCAGCGGGAAAAAAGCGGAGGCCGGATTGAACAGTCTGGGACTGACCGGCAGAGACTTAGACGGTATCCTGGTGACCCATGAACATATGGATCATGTGGCTGGCTTAGGTGTCATGGCTAGAAAATACGATGTGCCCATCTATGCTACTCCCGGGACTTTGGAAGAGATTCAGAAGATGGGAAATCTTGGGAAGATCGATCCGGAACTGTTCCGTGAGGTGAAGGAAGATGTGAAACTGACCATCAAGGATCTGACCGTGAATCCCATGAAGATTTCACATGATGCGGCACAGCCTGTAGGGTATCGCATTGCATATGGGAATAAAAAAGTCGGAATCTGTACGGATCTGGGCGTGTATAACGATTACACCGTGGAGTGCCTGAAGGGGATGGATGCTTTGCTTGTAGAAGCTAATCACGATGTGAAGATGCTGCAGGTAGGTCCTTATCCTTATTATTTAAAACAGAGAATCTTAGGGGAGAGAGGGCACCTTTCCAATGAAAATTCCGGAAAGCTTCTTTGTCGTATTTTACATGATAAATTACAGGCTATTGTGTTAGGGCATCTGAGCAAGGAAAATAATCTTCCCGAGCTGGCCTATGAGGCGGTCCGCATGGAGATCACCATGGGAGAGAATCCTTATCGGGCGGAGGACTTCCGAATGATGGTGGCGGACAGGAGTAATGTATCTCCGGTCATCAATATTGCTTAATTATGTTTCAGACCGCGCTATTTGCAAAGTCGCGTCAGCACGTTTTACGTCACTTCGTGACTCACTTTGCTCATAGATTGGCGTTCAGCGAATGAACATAAGGTTGCAAAATGTAACAAAGTGTAGTTTAATAGATAGAAATATAGATAGAAATAATAGCATGAAAACATGCGGAAAATGAGGGCGATTATGAAAAAAACAATTATTACGGTAGTTGGTAAGGACACAGTAGGCATTATCGCAAAGGTATGTACCTATCTTGCGGAGAACGGCATCAATATCCTGGATATTTCCCAGACCATCGTACAGGGATATTTCAATATGATGATGATCGTTGACACCAATCAGATGCAGAAGCCTTTTGGTGACATGGCAGATGAACTGGCTGCTCTCGGAGAAAAGATCGGCGTAGTGATCAAATGCCAGAAGGAAGAGATCTTTGACAAGATGCACCGCATCTAATGCCCCACGATAAATCATAAAGACCCGAAGGGGCAGATAGGAGCTGTAATGATCAATTTATATGAAGTAACAGAGACGAACAAAATGATTGAGGAAGAGAACCTGGATGTGCGGACTATCACACTGGGAATCAGTCTGTTAGACTGTATCGATTCCGATCTGGACAGATTAAACGATAAAATTTATAACAAAATTTACGAAGCAGCCAAGGATCTGGTGAAGACCGGAGAGGAGATCTCCAGAGAATTTGGTATTCCTATTGTAAATAAGAGAATTTCCGTAACGCCCATTGCGCTGATCGGCGGCGCCGCATGCCACACCATCGAGGATTTCGCAAGCATTGCAAAGACCCTGGATAAAGTAGCACATGAAGTGGGTGTGAATTTCCTTGGCGGATATTCTGCACTGGTAAGCAAGGGAATGACTCCGGCAGACGAGCTGCTGATCCGTTCCATTCCTCTTGCGTTGTCCACCACAGAGCGTGTGTGCAGCTCTGTGAACCTGGGCTCCACCAAGACAGGCATCAATATGGATGCGGTCAAGCTTATGGGAGAGATGGTGAAGGAAACCGCTGAGTATACCAAGGAAGATGATTCCCTGGGTTGTGCAAAACTGGTTGTGTTCTGTAATGCACCGGATGACAATCCCTTTATGGCAGGTGCATTCCATGGTGTGACCGAAGCGGACAAGATCATTAATGTCGGTGTCAGCGGTCCCGGTGTTGTCAAAACTGCATTAGAGAAGGTGCGCGGAGAGAATTTTGAGGTTCTCTGTGAGACCATTAAAAAGACTGCCTTCAAAGTAACCCGTGTGGGACAGCTGGTAGCACAGGAAGCATCCCGGATGTTAAATGTTCCTTTCGGAATCGTGGATCTGTCCCTGGCACCGACCCCGGCTATCGGCGACAGTGTAGCGGATATTCTCTGTGAGATCGGTCTGGAGCGTGCCGGAGCACCCGGAACCACCGCAGCCCTTGCTCTGTTAAATGATCAGGTGAAAAAAGGCGGTGTTATGGCATCCTCTTATGTCGGCGGTTTAAGCGGAGCGTTCATTCCCGTCAGTGAAGATCAGGGTATGATCGATGCTGTCAATGCGGGAGCTCTTACCATTGAAAAACTGGAAGCAATGACCTGTGTCTGCTCCGTTGGATTGGACATGATCGCCATCCCCGGAGACACCAAGGCAACTACTATCTCCGGTATCATTGCGGATGAGATGGCTATCGGAATGGTGAACCAGAAGACCACTGCCGTGAGAATCATTCCCGTCATCGGAAAAGGAGTGGGAGAGACCGTAGAATTCGGAGGTCTGTTAGGCTACGCGCCCATCATGCCTGTGAACACCTTCTCCTGTGATGCTTTCGTCAACCGCGGCGGACGCATCCCTGCCCCCATCCATAGCTTTAAGAACTAAATTGAGAATTAGTTGAATACATTGGCAAAATCCACGAACTCCCGGAGCATGCGATACACATGT
>ERZ833515.1857-NODE-1857-length-13585-cov-6.970953_pt1 | contig 13585 bp, 6 predicted proteins | sample MGYA00519949_ERZ833515 | MGnify/ENA primary metagenome ERZ833515 (study PRJEB31850, sample SAMEA3708741) | human gut metagenome | biome: human gut; feature: human-associated habitat; material: faeces | place: China | collected 2014 ...
TTAATATAATTATGCGACATAATTAACTAATAATCAAGAGAGGTTTTAAATTTTTTATTTACACAAAATTTCTTACGCTACCTATTTAATTTTAACTTTTATTTATCTTTCCATCTTCTACTATTTAGATTTGGATGTTCACTTGATAATAACTCATATGTTCCCTTATATTTTTGCATATAAATTTTAGGAACATCATATATTTTATTTCTTATCTTTATTTTTCCAATTTCTAAAATTATAGGTCCATATAGTTCTTCTTCTAAATTTACTATGATTTTTCTTGTTGTAAATTTTTTTTCCTTATCAAATATGGAACTTCTTTTTTCAGTGTATTCATAAATAACTTTTTCAGTAGGTATTATTATTTTTTTACCATTATTTTTTATTATCACTATATCATTCAAAATTTCTGGATACTCAAATTCTTCTTTTGGAATATTTATGTCCCAATTAACAACTGTATTTTCTCCAAAAGTATTTTTTAAAATTCTATCTGTATATTCCATAAATTGAATATCTACATAATAATGTTCTCTACTACTTTTTATTACAATCCTATTATTATCTTCTATCCTTAAATCTATATATATTCTTCCTTTTTCTCTTCTATTTTCCTGATTTCCTTTTGGTGCTGTTAAAAAAACTTTATTTGAATAATGGCTGTCTGTATAATATCCATATTTTCCATCAGTTTGTCTAATTCTATAATTTACTTTATTATATGGCATTGTACAACCTGTTAAAATAACCAAAATTACTAATAAATACAATTTTTTCATAACCTTTTCCTCCATTGATAAAAAGTTTAGTAGCCTAAAAAATATTCAGGCTATATTCAAATTTTATCTTCCTTTATATTCATCTAAAGGACCTTCATAAACATCTTTTGTTGTATCAATATTAAGTCCATCTGCTATTGGATTATAACTAGTTACATGTACAAATTGCTTTAATCTTATAGGTGGTATCTCAATTATCATTTTATCATCAACCTTTACCTTACCAAAATATACTATTGCTCCTTCTTTTAAAATTATTCCCTCCTCATAAGGAAATATTGTTCTTTTATTTTTTGCTATTTTTAAATAATATTCTTTCCCTTCATATACTACTTTTATTTTATTACTTAAAAGTTCTACCTTTTCCGATGTTTTTTTATTGCTAAAGTTTATTGGATAAATTGATATACTTTCTATTGGACTATCTTTATCATAATTATCTGTTAAAGCTCCATATATACCCATATATTTGCTAAAATTTGAAGAGTTATCATTAGGATTTACTTTATATGAGTATTTTTTTGATAAAACATAGCAACCTGTGAAACTAAATACAATTATTACACAAATAAATAATTTAATTATAAATTTTTTCATTTTATTTACCTTCTTTTACATAAAAAATTTTATTTTTTATTTTCTACTAGTTTAGTAGCCTGAAGATATTCAGGCTACTCTTAAATTACTCATCTATCCATTTTTCACTATGATATCCCGGAAGATGTTCCCCACCTTCCTCCAACATAGCTCCTACCAAACTATAACTTTCTGTTACTCTATATTTCTGCATATAAATTTTAGGTACATTATATATTTCATCTCCTATTTTTACTCTACCTAATTCTAATATTATAGGACCTGACAATACTTCTGGAAGATGTATTCTTGCCTCTTTAAAATCTGTATCAGGATTTTCTTTATAAGTATATCTTATTTTATTTTTATCTACTATTATTTTTTCTCCATCTTTTTTAGTAATTATTACATCATTTAAAATCTCTGGTTTATTATATTTTTCTTTTTCAGAAACTATGATTTTTCCATTTAAAAAATAATTTTCTTTAGAACTTTTTACTATAACTAATAAATCATTATAAATATAATTTGGAATATCATAATTTGGAATTTCTATTTCTAAATAAATCCTTCCAAGATTATAATTATTTTTACTTTTTCCTATTGGTTCAGTCAAAAAAAGAATATTATGATTTCTTTCATAATCATATTTATTATCTACAAATTTTATTTTATAAGTTTCAATTTTATACAAACCTGCACAATTTGTAAATGCTAATAATATAATAAATATAAAAAATATTTTTTTCATCATTTTTTACCTTCTTTCTTATCAAAAATTTTATTTTTTATTTCCTTTAATTTTTGACTTGTTTTAGAATTTGTATCTTTTCCATTAACTTTTCTTATTTCATCTACATTATGGAAATCTTTATCACTGACTTCTGTTTTATATATTTTTTCATTCTTATTGTACTTTTGATATTTACTATATCCTTTATTTGACTCATTTCCACTTGTTGAATGTCCTTCATTTTCTGAATTAGGTTTATTAGTTCCAATAATATTTGTAATAGGATCTCTCATATTATCTACATGTTCAAATTCAAAACCATATTCTTTAGATAATTTTTCCATTTTATCAAGTTGTAAAGGACTTCCATTAAATCTTATTTTCTTTCCTTTTAATATATCTCCATCACCACTATTTATAATGTCTATTATTGCGTTAGCTGATGTTATTGTTCCCTGACTGTGAGCTGTATAGTCTATTAATATATCTGGATTTTTTCTTATTTTATCTGCTAATTTTTTAGCATTTCCTGTCATTATTTTTCCATCTGTATAATATCCTGTTAAGTCTGTTACAATTTCAGCTAAATCTCCTATTGCTCCATGTGATGGGTTGGTATATGTTGTAAATTCTACTGTTTCTCCATTACTTAAAGCATTTCTTATCTCTGGAGGAAGAGATTGATTGGCTCCTGATACTCCTACTGTATCTTCATAGTTCAACATACCATTGGCAAATGTTCCACGTTTTGTTACTTCTCCATTTGGAGTATCTATTGTTACATCTACTATAAAAGAACCATCTGGATTTTCTCCTACTTTTATCATTTTTTGATTTTGCAATTCTCCTTCTGCTTTTGTTATAGATTGCTCAAATATTCCTCCATTATTTCTTTCTGTTGGAATTAGACCTATTATATCTTGTTTTAAATCCTTTCCTACTACCAATTCTAATTCATTCCATACCTCATCAAATTTTTCAGAAAGATTATATTCATATTTTTTACCTAATGCTGTATAAATTTTATCAAAAGTTTTATCTAATTCTTCACCATGTTCTGTCATTATATCTTTAACTTCATTCCAATCTCTAGTTTCAGTTTCATGTTTTATATGGATTTCATCAACATGGACATCTTTTGTTATTTCTTGAGCTTTTTCTTCATCTCTATTTAGTCCTTCAGGATTTTCTTCTTTTCCTCCAATAATGATTGTTCCATCTCCTACTGTAGCATGAGTTATCTGTTCTCTGTTTGTTGCACTATAACTTCCTTCTGTTGTGTAATTATTAGAACCTTTATCTTTTTGACCTTTTGATACATCTTCATTAATTCCTATATTTGTTCCTTTTTCATGATCTTTTATATCTTCATAAGTCAAACTTCCTGTATCAAGAGTAGTATCTTTACCTCCTAAAAGTCCACCTTCAAGATGAGTATTTCCTTCTACTTTAATATTAGAATCTTCTCTTCCTATAATTGAACTTTGATCTTCTACCCACTCTTTATCATATTTTCCTATATTTACTCCTGCCCCTGTTGATGTATTTCTCTCATTATCTGTACTTCCATGAATATTAATACTCTTATCTGATGATGAAGATTTATCTTGAACACTTTCAACATTAAGGTTATCCACATCTATATTGACATGTTCTCCTTCTATATTTCCACCCTTAATATCCATATCCTTTCCAGAAATATCTATTTTATTCTCTGCATAGAAATGAGAATTATTATTAGTTTCTTCACTACTTTCACCTTTACTTGTAGTTATTCCTCCTGATACTTGACCTGTTAATATATCTATCTTTCCATTTACTGATTCAGAAGAATAATTAGTATCAGTTTTGTCTTTTCCACTAGAAATATTTATATCTTTTCCAGAATCAATATTAATATCATTTCCTGCGTAAATATCTGTTCTTTCAAAATTCATATCTCCTTTATCTGTTTTCATATTTACATCATTATCAGAAATTATTGTACTTCCAACAGTATTTGTTATATTAGTATCTGATTTATCTTTAGATATTTCTGCTCCAGCATATATTCCTGCACTTACTCCTCCATCTGAAGGACCATTTAGCCAATTATTAACTGCTTCTATTGATTCTTCTTTTCCTTCAAGAGATTCATTTATGTCTTTTCCACTAGCAAGATCCTTTACTACTCCTACTGCTTCTGGAAGATCTTTTGCACTCTCTACCATATTTACAACTGAATCTACTGTATCTTTTATTCCTCCTAAATCCACACCTGCTGTTATTTTTATCTCTTCTTTTTCATTTTTTATTGTACTACTATGGATTTCATCACGACCAGTTATATTCAACTCATTTTCTGCATGAAGATTTGTATTCTTTCCTTCAATATTACTTGCTTCTATATTTATATCCTTATTAGAAGAAATATTAACATCTCCTCCTGCTAATATATTACTTCCAGTTACTTTAGTATCAAGGCTTGTACTTTGATTCTTTGAAGCTTCTGTTTTTAATCCAACTTCAAAATTAAGATCTTTAACAGAACCAAAAATACTTGTTTTAGTTTTATGCTTTTCACTTTCTTTCTTAGTAATGTCATCACCTGCAACAATATTAACATCTTTTCCTGCTGATATATTAATATCTTTTCCTGATTCTACATCTGAAGCTATTACATTTACATTATTATTAGCTTTGATATTAATATCTTCAGTAGCACCAACATAAGAACCAACATTTTTATAATTTATTTCTTTATCTTTTTCATATCTTCCAGATAATCCTAAGAATCCTGTCTTTATACTTTCATGGTGTTCAGAACTTCCTTCAAGTCCAGAAGAAATTACTACATTATTACCAGCTTCAAGATTAAGTTCTTTATCACTTACAACATTACTTCCAACTACATTTATATTATTTCCTGCTTCTACATTCATGTTATTTCCTGATATAAAATTACTTACATTTATTGTTTCATCATATTTTATATCAATACTTTCTTTACTCTTAAAGAATCCACTTGAACTTTTATGCTTTTCTGTACTTTCACTATCAACAGAACCAACAATATTAATATTTTCACCAGCTTTTACATTCAAATCTTTATTTGCTACAACATCTGAACCAATAGCTGTTAAATTTTTACCAGCTTCAAGATTAATATTTTCTCCTGAAATATTACTTCCTATATTTTCTTCTTTTCTATTTATTGTATAATTTTTACTGCTTCCTGTTTGCTTTTGTGTTACTGTTTCAACTGAATCAAGATTAATATTTTCACTTGCTTTAATATTAACTGTATCTTTAGCTAAAACTTCCCCACCAGCATTACTAAAATCTTTTCCTGAATCTATTATTATATTTTCTCCACTTATAACTCCTTTTCCTACTATATCTGTAACTGTATCTTTATAAGTATTATCATTAATATGAACTTTTGTATCATTAACTATATTTCCATTTTCTGTATTTAGTATTATATTTTCATCTGCAATAATACTTCCACCTTTATTTACAATATCATTCTTAGAAACAATAGTTATATTTTCTCCTTCAATAGAAGCATATGCTCCATTTCTTAAACTTTCACTTATAAGATTATCAGTTTTTATTGTTACTCCTTTTTCTCCAAGAAGAGAACCTGTATTATTTATAGCTAATGCTGAAATATTAAGTTCTTTTCCTCCACTTATTTCATTTCCTTTTACATCTGAAAGACTTGCTAAAGTTTCTTTAGATAAATAAACTTTTGGAACTAAGACTTTCACTCCTTGAACCTCTTCTTCAACATACCAAATAATATCATTTTTAAGATTATTTATTTGCTCTGGAGTTAATGCTACACCTATTGACAAATCAAAATCTTCCATAGCTTTTATGGAATTATCATAAAGAATTTGCATTTGTTCTTTATCACTTGTTGCACCATTTAAATATCTTTTTCTTGTAGATTCAAATATAGCTTTATTAACTATTGTTGTTTCATAGAATGAATCTCCTAAAAGTCTTATATCTTTTTCAGGATTAAAATTAATTCTACTAAAGAAATATTCAGAACCTAAATAATAACCTTTATCAATAAATTTTACATTTGTTTCAATTAAATAAGAAAAGCCCGGTTCAGTTCTTTTATCAAGATTTATATTTTCATTTTCTGAAATTAAATCTTCATTTATTTTAAATAAACCTTTATCTCCTTCAGGAATTTTCATATAATCTTCTACTTTTATTGTTCCATCTTTTTTAATATCATTTTTATCATTAAAAATAAGTCCATGTGTTATTGGATTTTTAGAATCTATACTTGCTGTTCCTGATGTATATTCTCCATTTCCAATTTTTTCAGCAATAATGTTCATATTGCCACCTGCTGTTATATTAGAAGTTTTATCTCCATATAATCTTTGTTTTGTTGTAGTAGAAGCATAAATTTTTGAATGTCCTGTTTTATGGCTTCTTTTCTTGTATTTATAATCTCTTCTAAAGTTTAATATAATATCTATATCCCTGTAATCTCTATCATTTATTAGTGTATCTGCTGTAATATTTATATCTTTATTTGCTGTGATATTTCCTTCTTTATTATGGATATTTGAAGCATTTATATCTATATTACCTGCTGATTTTATATTAGAAGTATTACTTACAAAATTACTTACTCCTTCTTCAGCACTATCAAGATATTTTTCTCCTGTCCAACGTTTACTTTTTCTACTTGCATGATCTAAACCTTCTTGCAATTTTCTATCTACATCAGTTAAATCCAATTTACTTGTATCTATACTACTTTGGCTACCACTTACAACTTTTTTTGTATAATCACCTGTAAGTTCACCTATATTATTTATATTTTTAGCTTCTAATCTTATATTTTGAAGAGATTCTATACTTGCAACTGTATTATCAATATTATTTCCAGCCAAAATTTCTATATTTCCATTAGAATATATTTCAGCTCTTTCATTTATAATATTATTTTCTGCTGTTAAATTCATATCTTTTCCAGAAAATATCAATGAATTTTCTTTATTTTGTATATTATTAGAAGAAGTTAAATTTAAATCTCCTGCTGAAGCTATTTGACCGCTATTTTCAATATTATCTGATACTATTTCCATATTATCATTTGATATTAAAAATCCCTGATTTTCTATTTCTTTTGCATTTACTTCACTACGACCTTTTCCAAATATAATTTCTCCTAAGTTTTTAAATATACCTTTTAAAGAAAAAGTAGATTTCCCTGCACTTCCCAGTGTACTTGAACTTTCTACTATCATATTTGAAGCATTTATATCAAGATTCCCTCCAGAAACAAATCTATTATTATTTCTAAAATCATTATTTAAATTTATTTCTATATTTCCAGCACTTTCAAAATCATTTTCAGATATAAGGTTATCTGCTTTTATTTTTATTTCTTTATTTCCTATGTATTTTCCTTCATCAAGATTTAAATCTTTATTAAGTTCAATATCAAGTGTTCCTTGAGAACCAATAATTCCTTCTTTATTTGATATTTCATCTGCCTTTACTTTTATAACAGAATCATCATTAAATACTTTTATTTCTCCTGAATCATTATCTAATTTTGTTTTATTAATAACTTCAATATTATTTCCTTCTATTATTCCTTGATTTTTATTTAACTCTGTAAATTTTATATTGGCATTAGATAGTATCTTACCTGTATTTTCTATGTTTTCTGATGTAATATTTTTTTGTGCAGATAAAATTCCATCATTTTTTAGTGATGTTTTTATTGAAATATTATTATCAGAAACAATTTTTCCCTCACTTTGATTAATTGTTTCTCCTAATGTAATATCTTCTATTCCTGAAATTATTCCAGTATTATCTAAAGAATTTATACTTAATTCTTTTTTAGATATAATACTACCTGTATTCTCTACATTTTCAAATTGAAGACCATCACCTTGAATGATTTTTTTATTTATTGTTTTATTAACATTATATGTTCCTTTTCCATCAGAAATAATTTGTCCATTATTTTCCAATATTGAAGAATTTAATATTAAATCATTTTCACTAAATAAATCTCCTTCATTGACTACTTTATCAGAAATTATATCTATATTACCTGTTCCTTGAATAAGCTTAGAGTTTGTAATTTCTTCATCTACATTTAAAATAATTTTATTTTTTCCATAAATAGTATTTGAATTATTTAGTTTTTTTGATTTTATATTTAAACTTTCTGATGTAAGTTTACCTGTATTATTTATATCATTTGCTGTTATATTTACATCTTTTGAAGATAGAATATTACTATTTTCTACTTTATTTCCAGTTATTGACATTTTTTCTCCAGAAGCTAAAGTATTACTATTTTTTATATCTCCAATAATATCAATATTTTCTAAAGATGTAATAGTTCCTTCATTATTAACATTTCCTTTAACTTCTGAATTTTTACTATAGATATACCCATTCCCTTTATTTTTCAATTCCCCTGATATATCTATTTTTTCTTCAGATATTATATTTTTTTTATTTTCTATATTTCCATCAATATCTATTAAGCCTTTTGATTGTATATCAGCATTATTATTTATATTATTTGAAGAAAGTTTTACTTCTTTCTCTCCATACATTGTTCCATTATTCTCTATATTTTTTGAACTTTTTATATCTACATTATCTGATACTATATTTTTATTATTTACTACATTATTACTTTCAATTACTAATTTTTCATTAGAAGCTATATCTCCAAAGTTTTCTATTCTATCTGTTTTTATTTTTATACTTTTTTCTGAAAGTAATTTCTCTTTAATTTTAGTATTAGAAGATTTTAAATCTATATTTTGTTTTGCTTGAGCATTTTTTAAAACTAAATCTCCATTCACATCTATTACAAAATCTCCTACATCTGCAAGCATTGTTGATTCACTATTTACACCAACGCCTTTTTCTGTTGATTTTAAATATATCCTTCCTGCATATAATGACCCCATAGATTTTGCATCAAGAGCTAATTTAGGTTTTTCTTTTCCATCATCATTTTTTGCTGTAACTTTCTCAGTATTATAATCATAAGTATTTCTTCCAAGAACCATACTGACTTTTTCTCCACCATACACTGCACCTTGAAGTTCTGCTGTTCTTGCTATCATATCAAACTTTGATATATTTCTTGTATCAAGTCCTGATGATCCTACTACAATTGTTCCTGTTTCCACATCAAACCCTTCTAATGCTCCAAAGTTATTTACTACTGGAACTCCTGTTGTAAGAGTTACTCTTCCCATATTAATAAAACCTGCTCCATTTACATATATTCCATTAGGATTTGCCAATATGTAATCAGCTTTCTTACCTGTAATCTCTGTAAATCCTTCAAGTTTACTTTTATTTACTCCACTTACTTCATTTAAAATTAAAGAAGCTTCTTTTCCATTTTGTAAATTAGGATTTCCATATATTATTCCTCCTAATTGAGAATTTGAAAAATCCTTTCCATTATTTAAAATAACTCCATCTTTTCCTATATTAAATTCCTTAAAAATATTATGAGATACACCATTTTGATTGCTTTGGTTTATATTGATTAATGTTACTCCATTTGGTGCTTTGTCAAGTCCTACGTTAGGTGTTTTGTTTTTATCAACTACTATGTCTGCTGAAAATATTAAAGTATTAGCTGAAAATAGAATATATGTAAAAATAATTGAATTAGTCATTAAATTATTCTTCATATTTAATCCTCCAATACATCTATTAAAAAAACAAATATTAAAATTTTAATTTATACTATCCTCTTCTATTTCCATACTTAACCTCCTTATTTGTCAATTTTTTTATCAAGATAAACTCAATGTTTACAGCACTTAAATTTTTTTATTTTTCACAAATAATCGCTTAATTATGAAGATTATTGCCTTTTATTTTAAATTTTTACATAACAAAATTGAACGTCTTTTTTATTTTTGGGTATGAAGGCTTATTTCTCAAAAATTTTATGGATACTAACCTCCTATTTCTATCTGGTTCTTTGACCTAAATTCCTTCGTTCTGTATCTCCATAATTTGAGTGTCTTTTTGCTCCTTTGCTGAGTTCTTACTCTAATGGTATGAATATTAGACTTCTGCTCTTATTTGTTTTTTATGTTTATTTTAAATTTAAGCATTTTTCAATGGACGTTTACCTTAAATTTAATTTTTTTAGCTTTTTTAAGCTGCTACAGGTCTTTTTATATCATGTAACATCTTAGTTTCATCATATTTAATTCCTTTTGATAAAATTGTAAAAAATATCCTAATCATTTTACAGCAAATAGCTGTAAGTGCTTGTTTTTTCTTTAGAGGATTATCTTTACGTTCTATATAGTAATTATATATTGATGAAAACTCTTTATTAAAACCGATTAATGGAATAGTTGCTCTAAACAAAATAGTTCTTAATTTTTTTCTTCCTCTTTTACTTATTCTGGTTAAACCTTTATGTTTACCTGAACTATTTTCTTTAAGAGCTAATCCAGCATATTTTTGTACTTGTTTAGCAGATTTAAAACGTCTTATATCCCCTACTTCAGCAACAAAAGATATAGCTGTTGCTATTCCAATTCCTTTTATTTCTGCGATTTCCTTTATCATAGGAATTTTCTTGCATAATTTATTTAACTCTTCTGTTATTGAGTTCAATTGATTTTGCTTATATTCATAATCTTCAATTAAAAGTTTTATTTCAAATCTGGCTGAAGAAGTTATATTTTTACACCCAATACTTTTTTTAGCAGCTTCTTCCAGTTTTTTCGCTTTATCCAAACCAACTGCTCTAAGTTTAGTTTGTTTCCAACGCTCAACTATTCCTTCACTTCCTAATTCTACAATATCTTTTGGTAAAGGTGTTTCTTTTAAAAGTAAAAAACCACTTTTAGAATCTATTGAAGAATATATTTTTTCATATTCAGGAAAATATATACTTAACCATCTATGAATTTTATTTTTAATTGAAATTATTTGTTGTGTTATATCATTTTTTAATTTATCAGCTACTCTTAATTCTCCATAAATTCCTTCAGGAATATATGGAAAACTATATCTACCATCAATTACCAATTTAGCAATTACTTTAGGATCTTTTGAATCATTTTTAGTTTGTAAATTATCATCTAACTCCTTACTTTGTTTAACATGATAAGGATTAACTATTGCAATAGTGATATTATTTTCTTTTAATAATTCACCTAAAGAAAACCAGTAGTGTCCTGTAGGCTCTAATCCTGCGATTACTTTACTCTTATTATATTTACAGCATAAATCATTAACCCACAAAACAAAACTTTGAAATCCTTCAAAAGAATTTTTAAACTTAAATACTTTAGAAAGTTCTAAGCCACTCCAATCAAAAGCTCTCGCATAATGAGTATTACTTCCTACATCAATACCAAGCACTAAAGTTCCTTCTGTTACTTGACTAATTTTAAAATTTTGGTTACAATTCATTTGGATACCTCCTTGTAGATATTTTTAAAGATTGAACTACTTTAATTTTACATTGAGGTATCTTTTTTTGTTACTATTTTTTTATTATACAGGAATGCTCCTTTTCTATCATACATATATATCTAAAAACTATAACTTATACTTATGTAGACTTCTTGTGGTTCTTTTTCTATGTAACTTGGTGCTGTAAGAGCTTTAGAATAAGTTATACTTCCAATTAAACCTTTATAATATACTCTTAATCCTATGGAAATTCCTGTCATTTCATTTCCATATCTTTTATAAAATTCATCTTTATAATTATCTTTTACTCTTCCTAAATCATAAGCTATAAAAGGTTCAAATATTTTATAGGAGTAACTCAATTCATTTCTAAGATAAAATCCTTTATCTCCCATAATAGAATTTTCTTTAAAACCTCTTACTGTTGTATCATCACCTATTCCTAATTTTTCTGATGAATATAAAATATCATCAGAATATTGTCCACTAAAACCAAATCTATATGTAAAATTTTGATTTTTTATTTGAAATGGCTTATACCAATTTAAATCCAATGTATATTTAGTAAATTGTGCTAATGGGTCATCTTCTCCTTTTCCATCATCACTTTCTGCTCCAAACCTATCTATTCCTCTATAATATTCTATATTACTATATAATATTCCATTTAAAAATTTTCTGCTATCATTTAAATCAAATTTAAGCATTGATAATTTTCTTGATGACGTTATTAGTTTTATATCTTCTATATAGTTTTTTGTATCTTTATTTATAAGTGATACTCCTAAATCTGTTTTACTATCACTATCTCTATGAATTACTCTTCTCAAACCATAAGTCATATTTTCAGATACACCATCAGATTTATACTTTTGATTTAAAGCTCTTATTGTACTTAAATATTCAGATTTGTCTTTACTTATATAAAACTCCCAATATTTATATGGAACTCTATAATAGAAAGAAAAATTTTCATTGTCCCTTTCATCTCTTTTTCTTCCAAGTTTTCTCTGATATGTTCCAGTCAAAGAATCATTAAAACCTAAAACATCACTAAAAGTAAGGGAAATTTTTCCCCTTTCTTCTCCTGTTGTTTCTTGTCCTAAATTATTATAATTTATTGTTCCTGATATTTTTTTACTTTTTTGATTCTCTACTTCTATAATGGTACTACCAATTTTTTCTCCGGGAATTAAATCAAATTTTGCATTGTTAGAAGATACACTATTAATATTATCTATACCTTGATCTAAATCTTTTAAATTTACTATATCTCCTTCTTTACATGGAAATGAAAAAAATATTTTCTCTTTTTCATATAAAATAGGTTCTTTAAAAACTATTTTCTCTATATCTCCTTCTAATATTTTATATGCTACTATTCCTTCTTTAAAATTTGAATTTTGCATATCTATTTTTACTCTTGTTGCAATATATCCTTTTTCTAAATAGAAATTTTCAAGTTCTTTTAAAAAATTAATTATGTTCGTTCCACCTTTTTTTCCAATATATTTTTTCATAATAAGTTTTATATCAAAATCTGATACAACTGAATTTCCAGTTATAATGATTTTTTTTATTTTTGTTCCTTTTTCTTCAGCAGGAACTACTATTTCATTTACTTTATATTCCGTTTCTTTAGGAGGATTTTTTTCTATTTTTCTAAGTTTTTCTTGTTCTTCTCTTCTTTTTTCTGCATTTATATCCATTTGAAATGAAGTTATTGGATTAGCAGAATATAAAGTTTGTGAAACTACCAATAATAAGCAAAATAAGAATAATTTGGATTTCATTTCTATCATCCTCCTATTCAAACATTATAAAAAATATAAAAATTCTAACTAATGTTTTAACGTGAATTGTATTCTTTCTTTGTATTATACTGCATATTTCAAAAAATACATTAGTCTTTTTATTTTATATTATGTTTAGTAGTTTATGGAGAAGAAAATTAAACTTTAAAAAAATTAAATAAAAGGTTTTAGGGGCTGTTGCAAATTTAAATAGCCCAAACCTTTGAAATTAGCTGAAGAGATTT
>ERZ833515.1863-NODE-1863-length-13555-cov-16.617111_pt1 | contig 13555 bp, 12 predicted proteins | sample MGYA00519949_ERZ833515 | MGnify/ENA primary metagenome ERZ833515 (study PRJEB31850, sample SAMEA3708741) | human gut metagenome | biome: human gut; feature: human-associated habitat; material: faeces | place: China | collected 2014 ...
TGGAAAGGGCCTTCATGCTGGTAAAGCCGCCGATGCCCAGCGGGCTGATGCAGCTTTCGGCACCGCCGCAGACCATGGCGGTCTCGTAGCCGTCGCGGATGCGGTGGAAGGCATCGCCCACGGCGTTGGTGCCGCCGGCGCAGGCTGTGACCGGGCAGGTACACATGCCCTTCAGGCCGAAGCGGATGGCCACCTGGGCCGCCGCCATGTTGGCAATGGACATGGGCACGAAGTAGGGGCTGACCTTCTCCATGCCTTTTTCCTCGCCGCGGGTGTGCTGCTCCTCGATGGTGGGCAGCCCGCCGATGCCGCTGGACAGGATGACGCCGGTGGTTTTGGCGTTGGCTTCGGGATCAAGGCCGCTGTCCTGGATGGCTTCGGTTGCGGCAGCCAGTGCCAGCAGGGTAAAGCGAGCCATCTTGCGGGCCTCTTTTTTGTCCACGACAGCTTCCGGGTCAAAGCCCTTCACCTCAGCCGCCAGTTTGCACTTGAACCCAGCGGTATCGAACTGGGTGATGGGGGCAATGCCGCACTGTCCGGCCTTTGCGGCGGCCCAGCTCTCGGCCACGGTGTTGCCCAGCGGGTTCACAGTGCCCAGACCGGTAACGACCACTCTGCGTTTTTCCATGAAAACGTTCTCCTTTACATTGCCATGCCGCCGTCCACACAGAGCACCTGCCCGGTGAGATAGCTGCTTTGTTCTGCGGCAAAAAATGCCGCGGCGTTTGCCACGTCCTCCGGCTTTCCGGCCCGGCCCGCCGGGATGCTGTGCAGCATTCCGGTGCGGACGGCTTCCGGCAGGGCAGCGGTCATATCGGTCTCGATCAGGCCGGGGGCCACGGCATTCACCGTGATGTTCCGGCCTGCCAGCTCCTTGGCCAGGCTCTTGGTCAGGCCGATGAGCCCCGCCTTGCTGGCGGCGTAGTTGGCCTGACCGGCGTTGCCCCGCAGGGCCACCACGCTGGACAGGTTGATGATGCGGCCATGCCGCTGGCGCACCATGCGGCGGGCGGCCTCCTTGCAGCAGAGAAATGCGCCCTTGAGGTTTGCGTTCAGCACGGCGTCAAAATCGGCCTCAGACATGCGCAGGAGCAGACCGTCACGGGTGATGCCTGCGTTGTTCACCAGCACATCCACCCGGCCAAAGGCGTTGACCGCCGCGTCAAACAGCGTTTTGCAGCCCTCAGCGGTGGAAACATCGGCCTGTACGGCTACGGCGTCCACGCCCTCGGCGCGGCAGAGCGCTGCCGTCTGCTCCGCAGGCTCTGCGCCGTGGCAGTAGTTGACCACCACGTTGCAGCCCTGCTTTGCCAGTGCCACACACACCGCCCGGCCAATCCCCCGGCTGCCGCCGGTGACCACCGCCGCGCGGGTCACAGTCTCTTCGCTCATGCTTCGTCCCTCCATGCGGCCAGCGCGGCGTCCAACTGCTCCGGTGTCTCCACCGAAGCGCACGGCACGCCGGGCAGGGTCTTTTTCACAAAGCCGGACAGGGCACTGCCGGGGCCGACTTCCAGAATGTGGTCCACACCCAGTTCGCCCAGGCGGCGGAGGGTGTCCTCCATGTAAACACTGCTCTGCACCTGCTTCACCAGCAGGTCCGGGATGGTGTCCGCGTCGGCCTTTTCGCGGCCCAGACAGTTGAACAGCACCGGGATCTGCATCTCACGGAACCGCTCGGTCTTGAACCGCTCGGCAAGGGCGTCCCCGGCGGGGGCCATGAGCCGGGTGTGGAAGGGGCCGCTCACCTTCAGCGGAAGGCAGCGGCGGGCACCGGCGGCTTTGGCCAGTTCGGCGGCTTTGTCCACAGCGGCTTTCTCGCCGCCGATGACCAGCTGGCCGGGGCAGTTGTAGTTGCAGATCTGCACACAGCCCAGCGCCGAAGCCTGTTCGCAGCAGGCGGAAAGCGCAGTGCGGTCCAGACCCAGCACGGCGGTCATGCCGCAGTCGATGCCCTTGGCCGCATCGGCCATGGCTTTGCCCCGGTAGGCGGCCAGCTCAATGGCCTGCTTGGCGGTGAACACCCCGGCAGCTTCCAGCGCGGAGTATTCGCCCAGCGAAAGCCCGGCCACGACATCCGGCTGCACGCCCTGCTCGGCCAACACGGCGGTGACGCCGCAGGCAAAGGCCACCATGCAGGGCTGGGTGTATTCGGTCTGATTCAGAACGCTGTCCGGGTCCTCAAAGCAGACGCGGTGCAGGTCAAAATCCAGCGCCGCGCTGTCGAAGGCGGCCCGGAAGGCGGGGGAGCTTTCGTAAAATTCTTTGCCCATGCCGGGGTGCTGGGCACCCTGACCGGCATACAGAACAGCAAGTTTCATAGGTCATGCCTCCATTCGGCGGTCAATTCGTCCATCAGTTCCCGGACGGTGTACATCCGGTCCAGTCGGCCCACGTTGGCCCCGCAGAAGAACAGCCCCTCTTCCACATTGCCCTTCACCGCTTCGATGAGGGCGTGGGTGATGCAGTAGGGCACCTTTGCGGGGTCGCAGGTCTTTAAACAGCGGGCGCAGTGCCGGGGCGCAAAGCGTTTGCCCTTGGCCAGCGCCTGCACCAGCGGGGTGTTCAGCGCCCGGCCCGGCATGCCCACCGGGCTGTGGATGATGCGCACATCCTCCGGCTTTGCGGCCAGGAGCACGTCCTTGTAGGTCTGGCTGGCATCGCACTCGTAGGTGGGGATGAACCGGGTGGCCAGCTGCACCCCGGCGGCCCCTAGCTTTGTATAGTGGGCCATGTCGGCCCCGGTGTAGATGCCGCCCGCCACGAATACCGGGATGGCATGGCCGAACTGCGCCTCATAGGGCTGTACCTCGGCCAGCACTTCCGGCAGAATTTCGTCCAGAGACTGGCAGTGGTCTGCCAGCAGGTCGGCCTCGGCAAAGCCCAGATGCCCGCCTGCCTTGCAGCCCTCGATGACCACAAAGTCGGCGGTGCGGGCAAACTCCTTGGCCCAGCGGCGCAGGATGAGCTTAGCGGCCCGTGCGCTGGACACGATGGGCGCAATGGCCACCTCCTGCGTGCCCACAAGGCCGGGCAGCTCCAGCGGCAGGCCCGCGCCGGACACCACCGCGTCCACGCCCGCTTCTACCGCGGTGCGGATGGCGGCGGCATAGTCCTGGGTGGCCACCATCGCATTGATGGCCACCAGTCCCGCGCCCTTGGCAAGGGCTTTGGCTTTCTGGATCTCAGCGGTCAGGGCGCGGTGGTTGGCGCTTGCCGGGTCGCGGGCAAAATCCGGCTCCCGGTAGCCCGCATCGGCGGTGGAGATGCACCCCATGCCGCCGCAGGCCGCCACGGCCCCGGCCAGCCCGCCGAGGGACACGCCCACGCCCATGCCGCCCTGCAGGATGGGCACGGGCAGGGCCTTTCCGGCAAGGGTCAGCATAGCTCGTTCAGCGCGGCGATGCGCTGCCTCCCGCCTTCCCACAGGTCGTTCAGGATGTCGGCCACGGGGCGCACCTCGTGGAGCATCCCGGCCACCTGACCGGCCATCAGGCTGCCGGTGGTGGTGTCGCCCTCAAACACGGCCCGGCGCAGGCTGCCGAGGGTGTATTTTTCCAGTTCCATCTTGTCGGCCCCGGCCTTTTCCTGCCGGACGTACTCGCGGCTCATGCGGTTTTTCAGCACACGCACCGGTGCGCCGACGCTGCGGCCGGTGACGATGGTGTCACTGTCCTTGGCCTTGAGCAGGGCGGCTTTATAGTTCTCATGGATGGGGCACTCCTCGCTTGCCAGCAGGCAGGTGCCCACCTGTACGCCGCAGGCGCCCAGGGCCAGCGCAGCAGCCAGCTGGCGGCCGTCGGCGATGCCGCCCGCCGCAATGACGGGCACGCTCACCGCATCCACCACCTGCGGCACCAGCGCCATGGTGGTCATTTCGCCCACATGGCCGCCGCTCTCGGTGCCCTCGGCAATGACGGCGTCGATGCCCAGCGGCTCCAGATGCTTTGCCAGTACGGCGGCCGCCACCACGGGAATGACCTTGATGCCGGCGGCTTTCCACATGGGAACATACTTGCCGGGGTTGCCGGCGCCGGTGGTGACCACCTGCACGCCTTCTTCCACCACGATCTTGGCAAACTCGTCGGCCTGCGGGTGCATCAGCATGATGTTCACGCCGAAGGGCTTGGTCGTCAATTGCTTGCAGCGGCGGATGTTCTCGCGCAGGGTGTCGGCGTTCATGCCGCCCGCGCCGATGATACCCAGCGCTCCCGCGTTGGAGCAGGCGGCGGCAAACTCGCCGGTGGCGATGTTGGCCATGCCGCCCTGGATGATGGGATATCTGGTCCCTAAAATTTCATTTAAAAGTTTCATAAAGTTTTCCTGCGAAAGGCTTCCCCCTCGGGGGAAGCCTTTATTTCTTATACTCCACGATCATGCCGCCCCAGGTCAGGCCGCCGCCAAAGCCGATGCAGGCGATCGTCTGCCCCGGCTGCAGCTGCCCGGTCTCGGCCAGCTCGTTCAGGGCTACCGGGATGCTGGCGGCGCTGGTGTTGCCGTGGCGGTCCATGTTCTTGTAGAATTTGGCCGGGTCGGCGTGCAGAGCCCGCACACAGTGGTCGATGATGCGGCTGTTGGCCTGATGACAGACCACCCAGTCTACCTCGTCCAGCGTCTTGCCGGTCTCGTCCAGCACCGTGTGCAGGCAGCGGGGCAGGGCATCCACCGCAAAGCGGAACACTGCTTTGCCGTCCATGGTGATGGGGGCAGAACCGTTCCGGTCCGGCCCACCGGCGTGCAGGACGTCGCTGCCCCGGGCCCCCAGCGTGAGGGCAAAGGGGGTGTCGGCCAGCCGGAAGATGGCCGCCCCGGCTCCGTCCCCGAAGAGGACGCAGGTGGAGCGGTCGGCGGGGTCCATCAGGCGGGAAAGGGCTTCGCACCCGATGACCAGGGCGTACTGCCCGCCCAGCGTGGCCAGCAGGCCCCGCGCCACAGCAGTGCCGTACAAAAAGCCGGAGCAGGCCGCGTTGACGTCCAGCGCAGGCCGGTTTTCCGGCAGGCCCAGCGCCGCCTGTACCTGACAGGCCACACTGGGGGTGGCGTCCGGGGCCGACAGGGTGGCGCACACGCAGCAGGCGATGTCTGCCGGGGCAAGGCCGCTGCGCTGCAGCGCCTGTTTTGCGGCGGCAATGGCCAGCGTGGCGGCGGATTCGTCCGCGGTGCACCAGTGCCGGGTACGGATGCCGGTGCGGGAGGTGATCCACGCGTCACTGGTGTCCACGGTGCGGCTGAGCTCTTCGTTCGTGACCGTCCGGCCGGGCAGCGCCCCGCCGGTGGCTATCAGCTGGAAGCCCTTCATGCGTTCCTCATTTCTCCGATCTGGCGGTATTTCTTGTAGCGCTGGTCGGCCAGGGCCCTGCCGTTCATGCGGCACAGCGTTTTCAGGTGTGCCCACAGGGCAGCGTCCAGCTGCTCAAACAGCACCGTGTGGCCGCGCTGGGCACCGCCCACCGGCTCCGGGATCACTTCTTCCACGATGCCGTCCCGGTACAGGTCCTGCGCGGTCAGCTTCATCATCTCGCAGGCTTCGCCGCTGCGGGAGGCGTCCTTCCACAGGATGCTGGCAAAGCCCTCGGGGCTCAGCACCGAATAGACGGCGTTTTCCAGCATGAGGATGTGGTTTGCCACACCCAGCGCCAGCGCACCGCCGGAGGAACCCTCGCCGGTGACCACGGCAACGACCGGCACGGTCAGGCCGCTCATCTCCATCAGGTTGCGGGCAATGGCTTCGCCCTGTCCGCGCTCCTCGGCATCCTTGCCGGGGTACGCACCCGGGGTGTCGATAAAGGTGATGATGGGACGGTCAAATTTTTCGGCCTGCTTCATCAGGCGCAGGGCCTTGCGGTAGCCCTCCGGCCCCGGCATGCCGAAGTTGCAGGCCAGATTCTCCTCCAGCGAGGAACCCTTGCGGTGACCGATGACGGTCACCGGCATGCCGTGGAAGCGGGCCACACCGCCCAGAATGGCGGGGTCCTCCTTGCACTGGCGGTCGCCCCGCTGCTCAAAGAAGTCGGTGAACAGGGCGGAGATGGTCTCGTCAATGTGGGGACGGTCCGGGTGCCGGGCCAGAAAGACCCGGTCCTCGGCGGTCAGCGGGCCGCAGGCACGCAGGATCTCGTCCTCCTCTACGGCAAGCTCTGCCAGCTCGGCGGCGTGGGCCGTGATGGCGTCCATGTCGTCGCCGCTGCCCTTCAGGGCGGTGATCTGTGCATCCAGCGGAGCCAGCTGCTCCAGAATTTCCTTGATCATTCGTGTTTTCCTCCCACATGAAGCTGCAGCACCCGGATCAGGGTGTCGCGCAGCTGGTCGCGGGGCACCACCTGATCCACAAAGCCGTGCTCCAACTGGAACTCGCTGCGCTGGAACCCGGCGGGCAGCTTTTCGCCGATGGTCTGCTCGATGACGCGGGGCCCGGCAAAGCCGATCAGCGCCCCCGGCTCGGCCAGCATGATGTCGCCCAGGCTTGCAAAGCTGGCGGTCACGCCGCCGGTGGTGGGGTGGGTGAGCACGCTGACGTACAGCCCGCCTCTGGCGGAAAAGCGCTGGATGGCGGCGCTGGTCTTGGCCATCTGCATCAGGCTGAAAATGCCCTCCTGCATGCGGGCACCGCCGCTGGCCGAGAAGATGACCAGCGGCAGGCGTTTGGCTGCGGCGTACTCCACCGCGCGGGTGATCTTTTCGCCCACGGCGGTGCTCATGCTGCCCATGAAAAACCGGCTGTCCAGCACGGCAGCCACACAGGCCACCCCGCCGATGCGGCCGGTCGCCGTGACGGCGGCTTCGCGCAGGCCGGTCTTGTTCTGGGCGGCGGTCAGCTTTTCCGGGTAGCCGGGGAACCGGAGCACATCCTGCGGGGGCAGGTCGGCGTCCAGCTCCCGGAAGCTGCCGTGGTCCAGCACCAGACTGAGCCGGTAGTAGCCGCCGATGGGCATGTGATAGCCGCAGTTGGGGCAGACGTAAAGGCTTTTCGTCCACAGGGTGCGGGTGGTGCGGCGGCCGCACTGCTTGCACTCCACGAACTGGGGTTCATGCCAGACGGCCCCGGCATCCCGCCGGGCCTTGAGCTGGAAGGTGCGCTCCCGCATCCGGCCGGGGAACAGGTCTCGGATATCGTTCATGGTGTTCTGCCTCAGACGTGTGCGGTGATGTAGTTGTAGATGTCACCCACGGTCTTGAGCTTTGCCAGCTCCTCGTCGGGCACGGACACGCCGCAGGCATCCTCCAGGGCCATGTTCAGCTCCACGGCATCCAGGCTGTCGGCCTCCAGATCCTCGGTCAGGCTGGCCTCCATAGTCACCTTGTCCTCGTCGCAGTTCAGGGTATCGACAACGATCTTCTTCATTTCTTCAAACGTCATGGTAGTGTTCTCCTTTTGTATGTTGGATGTTTTTAAATAGCTAAAATGTTTGAGTAATTCGGAACACGACCATTATAGCCGAATCGTTGGATAAGTCAACAAAAATAACTAAAATAATTTATCTTTTACAGTTCTGACACACTTTCCTTCCTTTTTATAATGCACGGTACAGGCGGCGGTCTGCGCACAAAACCCATTGACACGATGTGGTGGCGCTGGCCATCGCGGTCATGATCGGTGACGGCTGCTGTGCCTTCGGCAGCATCAGCCTTGGGCAGGACGAAGTGCACCGCGCAAAGCAGAGCGTGGGCAACGCGGTGGTGCTGTGCGCAGAATGACCAATTCTTCCGGCAAAAAACTGGAAATGTTGATGCAATGCAAATCTTGTAAAATGCGCTTGCCTCGGCTATAATATCTTTCATGTATGTACACAACGTCCTGCCTCTTTCCGGCAGGGCGTTTTTCACGGCAAAAATGCAGAGCAACGGCTCTTTTTTGCATGGATGGGAGGAAACCTATGACCAAGGATATGACGCAGGGCAGCCCGCTGAAGCTGATCCTTGCCTTTGCAGTGCCGCTGATGCTGGGCAGCCTGTTCCAGCAGTTCTACAACCTGGCCGACACCATCATCGTGGGCCGCTTTGTGGGCGTGGAAGCGCTGGCGGCCGTGGGCAGCGTGGGCGGCCTGAACTATCTGGTGCTGGGCTTTGTCAACGGCATTGCCTGCGGCTTTTCCATCCCCATCTCCTGGACCTTCGGTGCCAAGGACTATAAAGAGATGCGCCGCTACACGGCCAACACCGTGTGGCTGTCCATCCTGTTTGCGGTGGTGCTTACGGTGGTCACCGTGGCGCTCACCCGCGCCGTGCTGGTGTGGACCAACACCCCCGCCAACATCATCGACCTGGCCGATGTCTACATCCGCACCATCTTTGCGGGCATCCCCCTCACCTTATTATACAATGTCACCAGTGCCCTAATGCGCGCGCTGGGCGACAGCAAGCGCCCGCTGTTCTTCCTGCTGGTGGCCAGCTTTCTGAACATCGGGCTGGACCTTGCCTGCATCATCGTGTTTGACATGGGTGTGTTCGGCGCGGCCTTTGCCACCGTGTTCAGTCAGGGCGTGGCCGGTGTGGGCAGCCTGCTGTACATCCTGCGTCACTACCATGAGCTGCGCTGGAGCAAGGACGAAGGCGCGTTCAGCCTGCCCCACTGTGCAAAGCTGTGCAGCATGGGCATCCCCATGGGCCTGCAGTGCAGCATCACGGCCATTGGCAGCGTGGTGCTGCAGGGTGCCGTGAACGGTCTGGGCAGCGACATCGTGGCCGCACAGACCGCCGGCAGCAAGGCCGCCCAGTTCCTCTGCGTGCCCTTGGAAAGCATCGGCACTGCCATGACCACCTACGCCAGCCAGAACATGGGTGCCCACGACCTCAAGCGGGTGGACCGCGGCGTGTACACGGCGCTGGGCATCGGCTGCGTGTACAGTGTGGCGTCCTTCCTCATCCTGCGGTTCACGGATAAGCTGCTCATCGGCCTGTTCCTGGAAGCCAAGGAGACTGCCATCATGGCCAACGCCCAGAGCTTCATCTTCTGGAACAGCGTGTTCTACATCCCGCTGGCGGTGCTCATCATCTACCGCTACACCATCCAGGGGCTGGGCTATTCGGGCCTTGCCATGTTTGCCGGTGTGGCCGAGATGGTGGCCCGCGCCATGGTGGGCTTCTGGTTCGTGCCGCTGTGGGGCTACTTTGCGGCCTGCATCGCAAGCCCGGTGGCCTGGTTCTTTGCCTGCTTCTTCCTCATCCCGGCCTATCTGGCGGTGCGCCGGAAGCTGCAGCGAGAAAAAGACCTGGAGGCTGCTGGGATCCGGGCACAAGCATAACGGATCCATCTTATGAGCGGGATAGCTGGGGCTGTCCCGCTTTTTATTTACAAATCCCCCCAAAAAGGCTATACTATAAATAATTATGCAAACAGGGAGGTGAGCAGATGGCAGAACAGGAGCTGGAACAGCTGGAAGGCACGGTGGAAGATATCATCTACGAGAACGCCGACAACGGCTACACCGTGTTCGAGGTGTCCGGCGGCGGGGTCATCACCGTGGTGTGCGGCGTCGTGGGGGAGCTGCACGCCGGGGAGAGCGTCATCTGCCGCGGCCGGTACGAGAACCACGCCACCTATGGCCGGCAGTTCCACGCGCAGGAGTGCGAGACGGACATGCCCAAGGATCTGGAAGCCGTGTACGCCTTCCTTGCCAGCCGGTCGCTGCCCTACATCGGGGCCAAGACGGCGGACAAGATCATCGACCTGTTCGGGGCCGAGGCGCTGGAGGTCATTGCCAACGACCCCGCCCGGCTCACGCAGGTGCCCGGCATCTCGCCGGACAAGGCCGACCGCATCCAGCAGGAGTTCAAGCGGATGTTCGGCATGCGGGAGCTCATCGCCTATCTGGCGCAGTTCGAGATCGGCCCCCGCAAGGCCATGGAGGTGTTCCGGGCGTTCGGGCCGGGGGCCATGCAGGCGATTTCGGCCAACCCCTACCTGCTGTGCGGGGAGCCGCTGCAGCTGGACTTCCGCCACGCCGACAGCATCGCCCAGTATTACCACATGGAGGGCGACTGCGCCCAGCGGCTGGAAGCCGCTCTGCTGCGCACTTTGCGCCACAACGCGGGCAATGGCCACACCTGCCTGCCCCGGGCCCAGCTGCTGGAAACCGCGTCCAACTTCATCCACCAGCCGCCGGAAAAGCTGGCCCGTGCGCTGGACAAGTGCATCGAGACCGAAGAACTCTGCGTGAAGATGTTCGACGGCGTGCCCTACATCTACCTGCCGGACCTTCTGGCCGCCGAGCAGGACATTGCCCACCGGCTGGCCATTCTGGCCCGGCGGGGCAAGAACACCGCCCGTGACCTGGACCGGAACCTGCAGGTGCTGGAACTGACCCAGGGCTTTGCCTATGCGCCGCTGCAGCGGGAAGCCATCCGCAAGGCCATGACCGAGAACTGTCTGGTGCTCACCGGCGGCCCCGGCACCGGCAAGACCACCACCGTGAACGCCATCCTGCAATTGCTGGAAAATCAGGCCGAGCGGGTGGCCCTGTGCGCCCCCACGGGCCGGGCCGCCAAACGGCTGAGCGAGCTCACCGGCCGCAAGGCCAGCACCATCCACCGCCTGTTGGAGGTGGACTATACCGGCGGCGTGGTCAGCTTTATCCACAACGACAAGAACCTGCTCAAGTGCGATGTGGTCATTCTGGACGAGATGAGCATGGTGGACGTCAAGCTGTTTCAGGCGCTGGTCACGGCCCTGCGTTACAGCTGCCGCATCATTATGGTGGGTGACGCCGACCAGCTGCCCAGTGTGGGCCCCGGCAACCTGCTGGGCGAGATCATCCGCTCCGGGTGCGTGCCCACCGTCTGCCTCAACGAGATCTTCCGGCAGGCCAAACGCAGCCTCATCGTGGAAAATGCCCACCACATCATCTGCGGCGAGCCGCTGCAGAAGGGCGGCAAAACGGACGATTTCTTCTTCCTTGAAGCGGACGGCGACGCCGCCCAGAAGCTGGTGTGCGATCTGGTCACCACCCGGCTGCCCCGCAGCTATGGGTTCGACCCCGTGCGGGACATTCAGGTGCTTTGCCCCACAAAGCTGGGCCCCACCGGCACCCAGGCGCTGAACGTGGAGCTGCAGAACCTGCTCAACCCGGAGCAGAAGGGCAAACCCCAGCTGCAGAGCGCGGCCCGGGTGTTCCGGGTGGGCGACAAGGTGATGCAGGTGCGCAACAACTACGAGATCGTCTGGCAGCGCATCGGCGGGGAACAGGGCGTGGGAGCCTACAACGGCGACATCGGCATCGTGGAGAGCATCAACACAAGGGAGCGCTCCATGGTGGTGCGCATGGACGACCGGCGGCTGGTGTACCCGGCCGAGAACCTCAACGAACTGGAGATCGCCTACGCCATCACGGTGCACAAGAGCCAGGGCAGCGAGTTCCCGGCGGTGATCCTGCCGGTGGCGCAGGTGCCGCCCCGCCTGTGTTACCGCAACCTGTTCTACACCGGCGTCACCCGCGCACGCAAGCTGTGCATCGTGGCGGGCCGGCGGGACGTGGCCAACCGCATGATGAGCAATGTGCGCCAGAACCTGCGTTACAGCGGCCTGTGCGCCCTGCTGCAGGCGGAGCTGCCGCCGGAGCAGGTGCGTGTGGAGGAATGAAGGCTGCAAAACTTGTATACTTTTTGCCGCAACTATGTTATACTGAACTTTGATCTGATTTTTGCCCGCCCGGCGGGCTTTTTACGATAGAGGCACAAGAGAAAGGAACGAACGACTTATGGCACAGAACGATATCGGCATCGACCTGGGTACGACTACCATCATCATCGCGCAGGAGGGCAAGGGCGTGGTGCTCAACCAGCCCAGCGTTGTGGCAATGGATACCCGCAAGAACACCGTGCTGGAAGCCGGCGACAAGGCACTGGCTATGGTGGGGCGTACGCCCAACTATATCTCCGCCATCTTCCCGCTAAAGGACGGCGTCATCAGCGACCACACCATGACCCGGGAGCTGATCTGCCGCTTTGTCAAGCAGGTGTACAGCTCCCACATGGTCAAGCCCCGGGTGGCAGTGTGCGTGCCCGCCGCTATTACCGGCATTGAGAGCGATGCCGTGGTAGAGGCTGTGGTGGCAGCCGGTGCCCGTCAGGTGTACCTGATCGACGAGCCTATCGCCGCAGCCCTCGGCTCCGGCATCGACATCACCCTGCCGGACGGCCGCATGATCATTGATATCGGCGGCGGCACCACGGATATCGCGGTGCTGAGCCTTGGCGGCAAGGTCAAGGCCACCAGTGTGCGCGTGGCCGGCAACCACTACGATGAGGAGATCCTCAAGCACGTGCGCAACAAATACAGCATTGCCATTGGCCAGCGCACCGCCGAGGAACTGAAAAAGCACGTTGCCTGCTGCCCCCAAAAGACCGATTTCCACGAGAGCATGGAGATCAAGGGCCGCAGCCTGCTCACCGGTCTGCCGGTGCGCGTGACCGTTTCCACCGATGACCTGTACGAGCCGGTGATGATGCTCAGCGAGCAGATCGGCACCGCAGCCCATCAGGTGCTGGAAAAGACCCCGCCGGAGCTGGCAGGCGATATCTACCGCAACGGCGTCATGCTGACCGGCGGCGGTGCCCAGCTGCACGGCCTGACCGAATATCTGAGTCAGGAACTGAAGGTGGAAGTGACGGTCTCGCCGGACCCCGTGAACTGTGTTGCACTGGGTACGGCACAGAGCCTTTCCCTCGGTGATAAGCTGGAAACCGGCTTTACGGACGCTACCCCGCGCATCGGCCGCCGCTAAGTCAGGCTCGTTTTGTCCATGCCATATCACAAAGCGGCAAAAAGAAAAATTGTTAATTTTTGTTGAAATGAATGGCAAAATACGGTATACTATACCCAAATTGATTTTCTGCTGACGATGTTGTATCGCTTGCAGTATCCAACAAACAGGAGGAAAAACCATGGACTTAGGTTTCGATGTGGTCGTTACCATTACTGGTATCGTGCTGGTGTTCCTGATCCTCGTGCTGCTGATGGCTATCATCACGCTGGAGGGCAAGATCTTCGACTCGATGAATGCCAAGAAGAAGGCTGCCAAGACCGCTGCGCAGGCACCTGCCGCAAAGCCCGCTGCCGCTCCGGTACAGCAGGCTGCGCCCGCTCCTCAGGTAGAGGAAGGCATCCCCGGTGATGTGGTGGCCGCTATTATGGCTGCTATCCATGCAATGGGCAACGGCAAGTACACCCTTAAGGCAGTGCGTCGTGGCAAAAATGGCTGGGGCAAGGCCGGCGTGAACGACACCACGGCCCCGTTTTAACACAGGAGGAAGAGCATGACACAGTTTATTGATACTCTGGTCGGTATTTTCCAAAGTTCCGGCTTTGCACAGTTTGGCCAGCCCGGCGGCTGGCTGTACGCCGTGATGATCTGCGTGGGCTGCTTTTTGCTGTACCTCGCCATCGTCAAGGAGTTCGAACCTCTGATCCTGCTGCCCATGGCCTTTGGCATGATCCTTGCCAACCTCCCCGGCAGCGGCATCATCCATATGCAGTACTTCGTTGGTGACGGTCTGGAGCACCCCATGTGGGTCGAGATCCTGAACAACGGCGGTCTGGCCGATATGCTCTACATGGGCG